>Ga0129310_1002458_pt1 | contig 13750 bp, 12 predicted proteins | sample Go1ome_2_FD_94433 | JGI IMG/M metagenome (GOLD analysis project Ga0129310, IMG submission 94433) | Western lowland gorrila individual fecal microbial communities from Wisconsin, USA - Go1022A metagenome | ecosystem: Host-associated > Mammals > Digestive system > Large intestine > Fecal | place...
ATTTTATCTTTTTCATAGTTTAATTTGATTACGTCACGGGATAACTGTTTTACCTGTGCTGCCATCTCATCGTATTTCTTGATCGGGATACGGAAACGAAATGCCTTTTTGCAGAACTTCACTACAAAAAATACGATCAGTACGCAGACAACAATGACCAGAATATTTGTAATGATCAGTGCGATCCAGTCCGGTACGCCGAAATCCCCTTTATAAGTTTTGATGATTTTCGCACGCATCGGGAAATTGAACAGGTAGTTCAGTGCGTCAAAAAAGGAGCCGAAAATGTTAAAGATCGCTTCGACGATCATTCCGATATCCTGGTAAAAATAATTTAAAAACCCATCCATTTTTCTTTCTCACTCCTTTTCTTTATTCTTCTTCTTTGGCCTTCTTCATCGCCAGACTCATCAGATCGACAAACTCACTCTTTGACATGGAAATCGAATCTCCACTCTCCTGCGGTTTTGCCTGCTGCTGCGCTGCCACCTGCGCTGCTGCCTGCGCGCCGCCCGGAACCTGTAAATTCGCCTGTCCGAGGAGTGCCATCAGCTGTTCTTTTGATAACGTAATGCCTTCATTTGAAGTATTTTGCTGCATCTGCTGCTGTGCCTGTCTGGCTGTATCCATCTGCATTTGCATCTGCTGTAACTGTGCGGCCTGTACGGCTGCCTGCTGCGCTGCTTCGTTCTGCTGTCTGAGCAGTTCCATCTGGCGCTGCATTTCTTCTAACTGTTTTGCAAGCTGTGCCTGTGTCGCATCCGCGGTACTTGCTGGAGCTGCCTGCGGCTGCGGTGCTGCTGCCTTCGGTGCTTCCGATTGCGGTACTGCCTGATGAGGTGCCGCTGCTTCCGGCTGTGCAGTCTGCTGCGGTTTGGCCGTCTGCTGTCCACCGTTTGCCATCTGCGGTTTGCCCTGATGTTTCTCAAGGAAGCGGTTAAATACTTCCCGCATCGGTTTTTCCTCTTCCGCTGCCTGTTCACTACCTGCGCCGTCTTTGCCCGGCTTCGGTTCTTCGGTCTCTGCCTTCGCCAGTCGTCCGGACGCTACCAGTTCCTGCTCATAGAGCAGTCTGCGTTTTTCGCCCTGATACTCCATCAGTACCCGGAAGAAGGACACGAAGTAATAAATAAAGAATGCCAGTACCGGGAGTACGATGATGCAGAAGAAACCTTTGCTTGTCTGCAGGAAATCAAGCACTCCACCAAGTTTTTTGATATGTTTGTGGTAAACACCAACGATTTCGGATTCGTGTACTGTCAGGGAATCCTCGATGGCGTTGTTATCACCTTTTGTAACAAAATAGCGGAAATTGTCGCCATCCTGAATATCTATGATTCTATGGGTATTCAACACCTTCTGTCCGTCGATGATGGTCCAGAATGTGATAACATCGCCAACCTGAAGTTTGGATGTATCCTCTACTCTCTTATCAATGACCAGATCGCCTTTTTCAAAAAACGGGCTCATGGAATCGGATTGAATGGAAAATGGTTCATATCCGAAAATATCCGGAACTCCGCTTCCGTTCTTGGTCACGTATGCGGTGTATGTACAGAAGAAAGCAATGATAATCGCAATGATCAGCACAATATTGATGATCAGACCAGCGATATTTCCTCTGTGTCTCTTTTTCTGCATGTCTGTTTCCTGTTGTGGCATTTCTTTTACTCTCCCTTTTCTAAAACGTATTTCTATTTCTAATGTCTATCACTTAATTGTCTTCGCTTGTATTATTTTGTGGAAGTGGTGTCCACATCTCCTACAAATTCCAGATTTACAAGGAAATCGGTATCTGCGATGTCATTCCAGCAGTCAACGTCCTGGCCTTCTAACCAGAAGTAGAGGCGGACTTTTACGGGTTTATCCTTGGTAAGGGTTACCAATGGGACGCTGGATCGGAGGTCACCTGGAATTTTGTTTTCACTTGCATCCGTTGCTGTATAATCTCTGTTATCCTTATAAAATGTCTTGGATTCAGGATATATTTCCTGTAATTTTGCTAATGGGAAAAATGTTCCCATGGAACCGATCATGGTTGAATCAAATTTCTCAGCTGTAAGCTCCTGTGTAGCAGTTCCAGCATCTTTCTTCCATGTACTTGCTTTCTGTACTAACAAATGATCTGCAGGGAATTCAGAAATCTGACCATCATAGCCTTTATAAGTATCCGTTTTTCCCTGTCCATCACTATTCCAACTTTTGACTACATCATCGTATTTTTTAGTAGTATTATTTTTGATATTATTTAACTCTATTTGTAATTTTTCGCTTGTGTCACCTCTCACACCAATCGGATAGGTCGGTAAATAGTACCCTTTTGCGTTTCCATAAGTGAGACTTCCAATATTATCTTTTGCCTTAAATCCAGCTACATACTGATCTGCATCATAATTGTCAGAGGATTTATCTACCTCAGAACGTCTGTCTGCATTTGGCTCATAAATATAGAAGTTATGGGATGTTACATTTTCATACTCCGGATGTTCATATGTATTCTTATCACCCGTTCCCTGCATTACTAAAAATCCAACTCTTGCACTTGTCTCAGATCCACCTTCTGTCAGCTGAATCTGTTTCTTTCCATCTGCTGTTTTATTCACATGGTAGCTCATGACATAACTACCGTAATGATGATTTTCTGTTGCGTCCTGTTTTGTGTCATAACCTGATGCGTTATTCGGAATACTCAGATATACATTTGCCTGATCCTGCTCAGTTTTCAACCATATATCTGTATATATGTAATAACACTGTTTTTCTTTATCTTTTGAATTGGTTGTATCATTCTGTGTGGTTGCTTCCTGATTTCCGTTTGAATCGGTTTTTGCCACACCTTCGTTTCCACCGTTCGGAAATCTCAGATACTGAAACTGTGTTCCGAAAGTTGTATCTTGACTCTGAAGAACATTTCCGCTCATATCATATTTACAAACGAACCAGTTTAATCCATCTACGGTAGAAGTAGGAACCAACGCTCCGACGTCTTTAAATTTATCGGATAAATTTTCGCTGTTTGAAAACTTCTGTCCATCCTGGCTTACGAGGATCGCCTGCTCCGCATTGACCCGAAAACTCATGCCCTTGATCTCCGGATTCGTGGAAAGTGTATACCATGCAAAAGCTGCCATCACCAACACCACGAATGAAACCACCAGTGCGATCATTGTCATATTCAGTTTTGATCTGTTATTTTTCTTTCGGTAATCTGTCTGCTTCATCTGTCGTATCCCGTACTTGTGTTAATTCTTCTAACTTGTTTCAATTATTTTGATTATGAATCTCTATCTAGTTATCACGGTGAATTCCCGTGTTCATATCTTCTTCATTTGTTGTGAACTGGATATTTGCCAAAATACTGGTCGGATATGCCGCCGCAGCATTGACACAGTCCACATCCTGTCCTTCCAGCCATACGTAAAGTGTAATCTTTTCCATGGTGGTCGGTGTAATCTGGAAGAGCTGTGTATTTCCCTGAAACTCTCCCATTTTGTAGAGCACTTCATTGCTCAGAACCGGTGTGGTCTCATTCCATGTAGAAGTGGTCTGCCAGATCAGGTTATCCTGACCGATCAGGGAATTTCCACCATCGATACTCGGTGTTTCCTGATATCCTGTACTGCCGTCCACATGTGTGTCCGCATTCGGTTCATATATCACAAACCGGGACTGCCCGGTTGGATTTCCATCCAGATCAGTGGTCTGGCACCGGAAACCGAGCCGAAGCGCGTTTTCCAGTCCATTGCCACCATTCTCATGGGTAACGGCGCTGCCGTTCCATACCGGATTTCCTATTACATAGGTTCCGGATCCGGCACGTTCCTCGTCCACCGCTTTTGCCTCGGAGAGGCAAATATTTGCAGTAGACGGAGCACGCAGCCAAAAAGGAATTGCAATGTAATATCCATCCGGTGTTCCAGAGGCATTTCCATTGCTCCTTACATTTGCATTGTTTGCATCGGTGAGAGCAACGGTCACACCATCTGCTCTTCCGTCCAGACCATAACTCATAGCATAAAAGCCGTCATGGCTCTGGGAATAAGTTACTGTTTTTAATGGAGCGACGTTTTCCAGAATCGTCGACAAGTCCAGAACTGCATCCCACTCCCCGGGTGAACCGTTCTCGTCCGGAGCAATTTCCAGACGGTTTTCGGTCAGCACCGTTAAACCCAGATCAGATACAATCGGAGTACGTGAAATGGACATCCATGCCACAGAAGCACTGATGACCGCCACGGTTGCCAATGCAAGGGCAAAGAACATCAGATAAACTTTTGTTCGCTTATTCAGTTGTCTTTGTCTGAGTTGCATTGGGTGTTTCACGGTTAAATCTCCTTAGTTTAATTAATATTAATTTTATTCACCAGTAGCTGTCATACCCTGCTCATCATCCATATCATGAATACTAAACTGAGTATTAACAGAAATCTTTACTGAGCCATCTGCTAATGCATCTGCCAATTTATTACCCATTGTTGTACCATCTAAATAAACATACATATATACCGCTGCATCTTCATTCTGATTCAAAGTAATACCTGTATCTGTATTAGCATTCATTTCTAACGTTGCTTTCTTAGAATTTTCAGTTGCATCTGTTGCTGTCCAATCCTTCGGATCAATTATTGTTACACCCATCTGAACAGCTGTAGTCTTCGAAAATCCTAAACGAACATGTTTAATTAACTCATTTACACTAGTAGCATCAATCGTTGACTGATCTGTTACCTCCAAAGTAATTGTTGTTCCGCCACCTGTCTGTGCAGCTTTATCGTTACTTCTTTTTACAGCAGTTGAAAGTTGCAATTTGTTGTTTTTATTTGCATTTGTTCTCATCCAATAGCGAACAAAATAGCCATAATCAACTGCTTTTTTATTAGATTCTGTTAACTGAATATTACCGCAAGCACTATTGGAATCCGCAACACTTGTAATTGTCAAATCAGATAATGTAGATGGTCTTCCATCATTTCCATATGTCATATATTGGAAACCAGGATCAGTAGATTCTCCATTCCCCTTAACGGTATATGTCATAGGACGTAATACTTTATCTAAGCTTCTCCATTTTGCCTGTGAAGCAGTGGTTCCGCTAGTAGAATCATCCATAACTACAATGTTACCATATGTATCATACTTTCCTGTAGTTCCTGCATTGTTAGCAGAGTCCTGTGGAGCATTAGGCAACTCATTATATGCAATCTCCAAATTTGCATTAGCAGTTGCTGTAGCAGTAATACCTTTTACTTCCGGATTTGTAGACAGTGTATACCATGCATAAGATACACCTGACAGCATTACAGCGGATACAACCAGCATAGCTGCTGCAGCTGTAAGTTTTTTCTTTAAATCTTTCATTCTCTTTTTCTCCTTTCGTAAAGAATTCGAGTACATGGAGGTATGTTTCCTTTTTTATTTTTTTGTTTTCCTCCATGCCTTATATGTCAATACAGGAACTGGTCGACGGCGGTTCCTGTATAAACAACGGGTTTCCGATACTGTTTCGATTCTGTTCTGATAACGTATGTACTTTGTCAGTTTTGTTATCTGTTATCTTTTTTAATTCTTCTTGAATCGTTTCAGCAGGTTTGCTAATGGATTGGAGTTTTCCTTCTCCTTTGTTTCTTTGATGTAATCCTCTTTGTTGTTTATGATGTCATCAAAGACTCCTTTTTCGTCTCCGGCCACTGCAAATTTAAATGCGTAATAGGCTTTGCCGCCTAACGTATCATTTGTACAGTCCGGATCGTCACCTTCCATCCACATGACCACGGTGTATTTGTGTTTGTCTCCCGGCTTGAAGGTTGTTACGCTTCCGGCTGCCGCCTCGCGGTCTGAGATATATGGGGTTGTGGCTATGCCTTTCTGCCCGCTTCCGTTGGTATAATACTGGGTATCCGGGCTGGCTGCCTGATCGTACAGTGGATATTCACTGTAACCGGAAAGTTTTTCTGCTGTGGCTCCTTCCGGGGCTTTCGCGTAGATGGTCTGCTTTCCTTCGTCGTAGATCATGATCCAAAGAGCCTGGTCTACATTGTTTGTGACTTCGTTGAGCACCACATGCCAATCGTAATCCACGGTTTCTTCACCATGATTGCGAATCCAGAAGGTGTATGCCATGTAATAGTTTCCATTGTGGGAACCACCGTAGTTGTCCAGGTCCGTCGGAAGTGTGGACACCGACATGGCGTTGACTTCTTTTGCTGCGTCTGCAGTGAGTCGAACCTGTGGATTTGCAAAATCCTCTGTGTTGCTCAGGTCAAAACCTATTTTTTGCAGATCACCGCTCAATGCAATGGTGAAGTCATCCTTCTTGTGTTTCATATAAGAATAACCATAAGTCAGGAGTGCCAGGGCTGCCAGCAAAGCGACCAGGGCTGCGATCCACCAGTCACCAAGCAGATCCAGCAGCCACCAGAGTGCGCCGAGCAGTCCCTTTCGGGCTCCGTAGACCAGTCCCATCTGCTGGGCGATGATCTCGAATTCCTTTCGGCTGCGGATGCCCCGTTTTTTCAGGTCTTTTCGCAGGGCACGTCGCTTGATCCTGATTTCTTTTTTTTCTTTACGGCTCAATCGGCCGTGCTGCTTCAGCAGGAGTACCGCCTCCTTTCCTCATGGTGCATGTGTCATTGTTGTTTCTGTAAAATTGATAAAAAGTTATTTTTTCTTTGCTTTGTCTGCCAGTTTCAGGAAGAAATCACTGACCGGATTGGAGCTTTTCTGAATACTCTGACCTTTTTCGTCATTCTCCACACCGTATTTTTCATGAATTTCCTCTTCATCGCCTTTGGATGTAAAGCGCATACCGTATCCGGCGTGTCCGCCGATCAGATCTTCGGTACAATCCGGATCATCACCTTCTACCCAGATGACTACGGTGTATTTGCGGCTTTCGCCGGGCTGCATCTGCTCCACCGTGCCTTCTGCTGCGATGCGCTTCTCGGCATATGGTGTGGTGATCACGCTCCAGCTGTCCTCTCCATCTTGCCGATACTGTGTCTGCGGGCTGGCTGCCTGCGCATACAACGGTGGCTCCAGATATCCGTTTGTCTCCTCCGGTGTGCCGTCCTCTCTGGCTTCCGCATAAATATTCATGCCGTTTTGGTCATAAAGCATAATCCATGTGGCCGCATCTACGTTTTTGGTAGCTTCATTCAGCACCAGATACCAGTCATAATCCATGGCTTTTTCACCATTGTTGCGAATCCAGAAGTTATAGATGATTACGTCATCCATGTTCTGGCTGCCGCTTCCGGTATTCAGATTGTCCGGCAAATCCGCAACGGAATAAGCATTGACTTCTTCCAGTACTTTGGAGGCCAATGTCATTTTCGGTGTCTCAAAGCTTTCGGTATCACTGAGTTCAAAATCATTCTGCACCAACTCATCTGACATGGTCACACGGAAATTTCCCTTCTGGTTTGCAATCACTGCAAAGGGCATCAGCACTGCAAAAAAAGTAACCAGTGCACCGATCCAGAATTTCCATCCCAGTCGTCCGAGAAATCTCAAAAATCTCCACCAGAGCCATAACAGTCTCGGGTAATCATCTCCATAGACAAGTCCCAGCATCTGGGCGATTTCCTCGAATTCTTTTCGTTTGGTGATTCCTTTCAGCCGCAGGTCTTTGCGAAGTTTTTTTCGCTCAATGCGGATTTTTTTCTTTTCTTCTCTGGTCAGATGACCGTGCTGTGCCAATAGAATCACCTCTTTTCTGCTGTGTTTTTTTGTGTTTCTTCTATATAATAATTGTTTTTTGCTTTACTGTTTTAAGATTACATCCAGCATTTCCTGCTCGGAAGTATATTCTCCGGCGAGGCTTCCGCTGATTGCCTGTACCTGCAGCGCTTTTAATGTCTCGATCAGGCTGTCATCTGCAATGCCATCTGCCTGAACTTTATATCCTGCTTTGATCAGTGCTGCGATATTGTCTTTTGTGTCCTGATCTATATGATCCATCACGGACTCTGCCAGTATAATCTGGTGGATACCAAAAGCTTCCATTTTTTCCTGATCCAGGATTTTTCCGGTGTATTCTCGTACTGCAAGCGGTATGCCGGCTTTTTTTATTTTTTCCAGATTTGCCTGAAATGCCTTGCCTGGTTTTGCCAGCTGTTCTTCTTCCAACGAAAATACAACCTGTCTGACATCTACTTCTGATTCTTTCAGCCAGGTGCCAAATGCCGTACCTGTTTTTGCCACGTTAATGGCTCCGTTCAGAATCGGAATCTGTAATGTAATATTTTTGATCTGATATGCACGAATCCGTTCCAGGAAATCAGAAGCTTCATATAAGAAATAGCTCCAGATCTGCGGAATGGCTTTTTCTTTCTGCAATGCCTGACGCATTTCCTCAAATTCATGCGGTTCCTTGCGCCAGTAGAATACCGGTTTTACCTCAATGGCTGTGATCTGTTCGGTATCAGATGCCGTCACCGGGCGATACTCCAGTCCCATTGGACGGTTATTGCGCCGCTTGATCAGCGGTTCTCGACAGACCACATTCTGTGTCTCGTCCTGATGCTTGCGAAATACGCGTGCCAGACGGTTACGTCCAAATTCATGAATCAGGCGGATTTCGGAAACGCGTTCCAGCTCTTCATGCGCTTCTTCCTGCTGATTCAACCAGGCTGCCATCTCGGCATATCCCACGTCGAAAGCTTTTTCCACCCGTCTGTTTGCTGTCATCTGATCCATAACGATTGCCGTGGCGATCAGCATGTCCGTCAGTGGTGCATCCTTCTGAAGGAGCGTATTTAAATTATCCTGCGGGCTGCTCTCTTTTTTGCATTCATGAATATTTTCCGGCAATACCAGGTAATATTTTGCAATCTGCAATGCAAGGGCTCGATGGGCTTCCCACTCTTCGTCTTCGACATCTTCTTCATAGATCTGAATCTCATCTGCCGTCTCATACAACGCTTTCAGATACTCTTCCGTGCGGATACATTTCTGCTGTTCCGCCTCTGGCAGAGTTTCAAACTGTTCTGCGTATTGATCCCAGGGCAGTGCCTCCATTTGTTGCTGATTCATGTTCTATACTCCTTCGTATTAATTACAATATGCCATCAGTTCTTCGTTTTCGCTGACATCCACAGAAATAAATTTTCCAAGGACGGTTCCGTCTACGATGGTAAAGGACGGTTCCAGACGGAACTTTTTATCAAGTTCCATAGTCAGGCGGATATTTTTGTAATCCAGTGCGTAATGGTAAACTTTGCTGTCCCCATAATCAAATATTTCTTCTTCGACTTTTTTTCGAAACATTGCTTCCAGTCTGGATTTGATTACTTTTGCATCTTTCAGTTTGCTCAGTTTGCTGATTTTTTTAGCAGCTTCCAGAAATTGTTCCGCAAACATCGGTGTCAGCAAAATTGGCTCTGCGCCTTCACAGCTGTAACTGTAATAATCCACATCACCCATGTGATTTTTGCCACTGAGCTTATAATTAATGCCCATGTACTCAATTTCATAGGTCTCTGCATTCACTATTTGATTGTATACATATATCATCTTTTTCTCCTCTTTTGGCTTTGCAGCCGTTGGATTTTTTCTAAAATAAGGTATTAGATCATTTATTGGAAATTTATTATGTTCTTCTTTAGATGTCGATTTGTTATGTTCTTCTTTCGATGTCGATTTGTTTTTCTGACGTGTAATATCTGAAATGGTGCACTGAGATATCTTTTGTCTTATTTTTTATGGAAGTGTCGCAGTCAGACTGCTCAGTCCATCAGCCATTACCATGGCCATGCAAATAATTGCCAGTACGGATGCGATCAGGGCTGCAATCCGGGTTCGTTTTAAGCTCTTTTTTAATGATTCGATTTCGAACCGATTCTGCTGCGTCTGTTCAAAAGCCACTTTTGCGCTGTTGTTTGCTTTTTCCACGGCAGCTTTCAGCTTCTTAATATCTGTCTGCGCCTGTTCCCGGGCTCTCTGCTCTTCGTGCCTCTGCTCTTCTTTCATATATTGTTCCATTAGCTCTTTGCTGTACCCTGCCATGTTCCACCTCCTGTATCAGCAACTTCTAAACGCAGAAAAAGGCATATAAATCATTATTTATATACCGCGTTGTCTCACTACTATTTAATTATCTATATATAATCATATTGCATGTATAAACCTCGCAGCAATTTTCATCCTGACTGTGCTTTTCTCTTATCTGTTTTGCATTTGTGTTTATAAGATTTTCATCTTCTTTTCACAATTTAAACACATTTGTGATTTATTATGTTCTATCTTATCCTGCTTCTAATTAAGAATATATTATCACTTTATTTTCTCAATTACAATAAAAAGCATGTAATTTCATTAAAAAAAACATTAATTTTTATTGTTAATTTTTTCACTGTTTTTTCTCTAGTAAAAAACACAGGTTCAATTGAACCTGTGTTTCAAAATATTATGTAACATTTTTTATTTCATCAAATATGGAAAAAGTTCTATACTCCGCTTCAGAATTCCTTTCATCTGCGCAATAGCAATTCCATAGTTTGTAAACGGAATCCCCTGGTCCACAGCACATTTCATACGGTATTTTACTTCACGTTCATTGAGCATACAGCCGCCGCAGTGAATAACCAGCGCATACGGTGTCAGGTCTTCCGGGAATTCTGTGCCGGAACTTGTCTCAATAATGAAATTTTTTCCTGTGTGCTGCTTTAACCAGCGCGGAAGCTTTACGGTTCCGATATCATCACACTGGCGGTGGTGAGTACAGCCTTCAGAAATCAGGATTTTGTCTCCATCTTTCAGATTTTCAATGGCATGTACACCTTTGACTGCCGTATCGAGGTATCCTTTGTAACGCGCCATCAAAATAGAAAATGATGTCAGTGGAATTTCTTTCGGAACGATCTCCGATACCTGCTCAAACGCCTGGCTATCGGTAATAACCATAGCCGGACGTTTACCAAGCTGCTCTAACGTCTGTTTTAATTCGGTCTCTTTCACAACAATTGCTGCTGCATTTGCCTCCAGGACATCGCGAATTGTCTGCTGCTGCGGCAGGATCAGACGTCCTTTTGGTGCTGCGGAATCAATCGGCACCACTAGGATGACAAAATCTCCCGGATGCAGCAGATCACCTACGATTTTTAAAGTCATATCCTCATTCGGTGTTAATTTTCCAATGCATTCTTTTAATTCATATATGCCGTCGCCGGTGAGGGCGCTGACATACTTCTCCTGACCGGATGCGATGACTGTATTTTTCTCTGATGTGCTTTCTTTTTCCTGTTTTGCTACTCCCTGACCAGATGTATGCTCTCTCGTTTCATCTGCTTCTATTTTCTTCGGACAGACTTCTGCTTTGTTTACTAAATCTACAGAGAGTAAATCTGCTTTGTTATTTACAACAATGTATGGAATCTCTTTTTCCTTAAAAATACGGATCAGTTCTTCATCGCACTGCTTTTTCCCTTCTGTGGCATCCACCACAAGCACTGCGATATCCGTCTTGTTCAATACCTGTTTTGTTTTTCTGACACGAAGCTCCCCCAATGCCCCTTCATCATCAAAGCCTGGCGTGTCAATGATCATTACCGGTCCGATCGGCAGTAATTCCATGGATTTATAAACCGGATCTGTGGTTGTACCCTTTGTATCTGATACTACTGCAAGTTCCTGCCCGGTCACAGCGTTAACCACGCTGGATTTTCCCGCATTTCTTCGTCCAAAGAAGCCAATGTGGACGCGATTGGCACTTGGTGTACTGTTTAATCCCATTTTTTATACTCTCCTTTTCTTCCTTCTTCCGCGTTTTCTGCGCATGCACTTATTGTAGCACTACTATTTTTTCCTTACAACAATAATGGGATAGATTTGTGCTGCAAAACAATCCCATCAATTACTCATGAACAAAAAAACTCTCTTCCACATACATTAAAAAGAGAAAACTACGATATTTTGGAGGTTCTTTTGAAAAAGATTGTAAAAAGAGGAATTGCCGTATTCACCTGTACGGTTATGGCCACAACGATGCTTCTGGCAGGCTGCGGTCAGAATACAACACCGGATGAAACGGATACCGGTTCGGTAACGATGGAAAATACGGATAATTCTGGCAAAAAAAATGAGACACCAAAATTACAGAAAGTGACCTTAAACGAAGTGGCACATTCTATTTTTTATGCACCAATGTATGTGGCAATCGAGCAAGGCTATTTTAACGATGCAGGCATTGATCTTGATCTGGTGACTGGTTTTGGTGCAGATAAAGTTATGACCGCTGTGCTTTCCGGTGAAGCGGACATTGGATTTATGGGACCGGAAACTACCGTCTATACGGCAAATGAGGACAGCAAAGATCCGGTAGTTAACTTTGCACAGCTGACTCAGAGAGCTGGTAACTTTCTGGTAGCAAGGGAAGAAATTACTGATTTTGAATGGTCAGATCTGGTTGGAAAAGATGTACTTGGTGGCAGAGCCGGTGGTATGCCGGAGATGGTATTTGAATATATCTTAAAGCAAAATGGCATTGAGCCATCCGAAGTAAATATTGACCAGAGCATTGATTTTGGTTCCACCGGAGCAGCTTTTACCGGCGGTCAGGGCGAATACACAGTAGAATTTGAACCGAGTGCAACACTTCTTGAGCAGGAAAATGCGGGATATGTAGTGGCATCCCTCGGTGTGGATTCCGGTTATGTACCATATACCGCCTTCAGTGCCAAAACAAGTTATATGGAAAAACACCCAGACGTGATTCAGGCATTTACGGATGCCTTGCAGAAAGGCATGAAATATGTCAATACTCATACACCGGAAGAAATTGCTTCCAGCATTCAGCCGCAGTTTTCTGAGACAGATACAGAAACTATCACAACAATCATTCGGCGGTATCAGGAACAGGATACCTGGAAAACAGACCTTGTATTTTCCGAAGATAGTTTCAATCTCTTATTAGATATCTTAGAAAGTGCCGGACAGTTGGAAAAACGGCCGAATTATCCGGATGTCGTAACCACGGAATACGCCGAGAAAGCATTGCAATAATTTTGGGGGATTATCCCCCAAAAATTATTGCTGCACACCGGCGCCATTCACCAACTGCCTTTTTGGTTCTTTCCTCAGTTATGCTTTTTTGCTCTTGTGCCTCACTGCTCGTCTTGTTATACTATCTGTATATTTATTTTGTACCATTTACAGGAGGGAAACATGGATAACACAAACAGTGCGGATGTAAAACAAATTTGTAAGCTTCCCGATACGGATGAATTAACAATTTACACCCGAAAAGAATTAGAAGGATTTCATCCCGTTGGCATGGAAGCATCCGGAAAATATTACATTTTATGTGGACGTGCCACATTAATACCATTGTGCTATAAAGAGGATTGCTCTTTTAATTTAAAAATGGGAAAACGCAGGAAAAAAATCTATATTACAGAAAATACAAAAGATTATATCGACCTGCTATGTAAAACGCTGACATTCATGGGGACCAGTATCGGTTATGTCGTTTTAATGCATGACAAGGAACTGGTTGCAATGCACCAACTCCTGGACAATGATTCAGATCCTGTCGGCTGGACATTCTGCCGTGAAGATGGCAGCGATATTACTGAATTTCTGGTAATGAAAGACAGGGACTGGTATTAGAAAATTTAATGAGAAGATATTTATTACCGGAGGACATGCATATGATTTATTTTCGCTCGGATTACAGCCAGGGAGCACATCCAAAAGTCATGGATGCACTGGTAAAAACAAACCTTGAACACACAGACGGATATGGACTGGACGA
>Ga0129310_1002461_pt1 | contig 13745 bp, 10 predicted proteins | sample Go1ome_2_FD_94433 | JGI IMG/M metagenome (GOLD analysis project Ga0129310, IMG submission 94433) | Western lowland gorrila individual fecal microbial communities from Wisconsin, USA - Go1022A metagenome | ecosystem: Host-associated > Mammals > Digestive system > Large intestine > Fecal | place...
CAATAACAGCAGAATCCAAGCAAAAACAAAATGGATGCCTCCCTCTAAATTCAGAGAAGCATCCATGATGGAATATTAATTATTCAATTTTGATCCAGTGTCCAGAATACTGGGTACATATCATCACAGCGGGAGGCCCTTAAAATACCGTTACTTAGACGGGGTGAGACTGATTGGCGTAGTCCACATGATCGCCATCAACGCCCTGCTTCTTGGCATTGCGCTTGTCGAAGAACTTGGGTGCCACCTGCGGGAACATTGCGTAGGTCAGCACATCCTCTTCCTGCATTGCCCACTTGGCAGCTTCCGCCTTCAGCTTGTCCATTTCGGGAGCAAGCGTATCAGCAAAGCGGCAGGTGATAGGCTGCTCATCGCCCAGGATCTTCTTGGTGAACTCCGGCTTGATGGGAGCGGGAGTCTTGCCGTAGTCGCCATGGACCAGACCCTTGAACTCCTTGGTGACCATCTTGTAGCGCTCGCCAAGGATGACGTTAAACACAGCCTGCGTACCAACGATCTGGCTGGTGGGAGTGACCAGCGGCGGATAGCCTGCATCCTCGCGGACGCGGGGGATCTCAGCCAGCACTTCATCCAGCTTGTCTTCCTTGCCGGCATCCTTCAGCTGCTTGAGCATGTTGGAGAACATGCCGCCCGGCACCTGATACAGCAGGGTGTTGGCATCAACGCCCAGACTCTTGGGGCTGATCTGACCGTTGGCGATGTACTTTTCGCGCAGCTTTGCAAAGTATGCGCGGACAACGTTCAGCTGCTTCAGATCCAGACCGGTGTCATAATCGGTACCCTGCAGGGCAGCGACCAGACTCTCGGTGGGCATGTGGCTGGTGCCCAGACTCAAGGGGCTCATGGCGGTATCGACGATGTCGGCACCTGCCTCGATGCCCTTCAGGATGGACATGGAAGCCAGACCTGCGGTGTAGTGACTGTGGATGTCAACAGGGATGCTGACGGTCTCCTTCAGCTTCTTGACCAGATCGTAGCAGGTATAGGGAGTCAGCAGACCGGCCATATCCTTGATGCAGATGGAGTTTGCACCCATCTCCTCCAGAGTCTTGGCGTAGGCTGCAAAGTACTCGTTGTTATGCACAGGGCTCAGGGTGTAGCTGATGCAGCCCTGCACATGAGCGCCTTCCTTGTTGGCTGCCTTGATAGCAGTCTGCAGGTTGCGCGGATCGTTCAGTGCATCAAAGATGCGGATGACATCGATGCCGTTTGCAACAGACTTCTGCACAAAGTACTCAACGGCATCATCTGCGTAGGGACGATAGCCCAGCATGTTCTGGCCGCGGAACAGCATCTGCAGCTTCTGGTGAGGCAGTTCCTTGCGCAGGATGCGCAGGCGGTCCCAGGGATCTTCGTCCAGGAAGCGGATGCAGCTGTCGAACGTAGCGCCGCCCCAGCACTCCACGGAGAAGTAGTTGATCTTATCCATTTCCGGCAGGATGGGACGCATCTCATCCATGGTCATGCGGGTTGCCAGCAGAGACTGGTGGGCATCGCGCAGGACGACCTCGGTAACCTTGATCGGCTTTTTGGCCATGATTGTCACCTCTCCCTTAGTTCATGGAAACCAGAACGTCACCGGAGTTGACGGTGTCGCCCTTGTTGACGTTGATGGAAGCCACAGTGCCGTCCTGCGGAGCAACGATCTCGTTCTCCATCTTCATAGCCTCCAGGATCACCAGCACATCGCCGGCCTTGACGGATGCACCGGCCTTGACCTTGACATCCAGAATGTTGCCGGGCATGGGAGCCTTGACGGCAACGGCACCGGCAGCGCCTGCAGCAGCCTTGGGAGCAGCAGCGGGAGCCGGAGCAGCCTTAGGAGCAGCGGGTGCGGCAGGAGCTGCAGCAGCAACGGGAGCAGCACCAGCGGCAGTCTCCTCCACGGAGACGCTGTAAGCAACGCCATTGACGGTAATATTGTAGTACTTCATGGAAGGATCCTCCAAATCAAAATCGTATCTAAAGATTTATACAGACGATTACAGAGCCATGTTGCCGTGCTTCTTGGGCAGGCGGGCAGCACGCTTGGTGCTCAGCAGCTCCAGTGCAGCAACCACGCTTGCACGGACATTCGCTGCATCGCAGGTCAGGTCAGCAGCACCGCAGGCAACCGCATTTGCTGCGCTGCACACCTCAGCGGTGTAGGCAGCAGCCTTTGCGTTGGTGGCTGCAATGATGTTGTCGGAAGCATCGATCTCTTCCTTGTACAGTACGCTGACAGCAGCGCTGGGCTCCAGTGCGCTGACAGTGCAGCCGGTCACAGCAATGCGCAGATCAGCAGCGGCCAGAGCGGTGTAGACAGGGCCAACAGCCTTGCCTGCCAGCACAGCCACCTTTGCAGTGGTAGCGTCGGCATAGGTGGCAGCCAGACGAGCAGCCTCACGGATGCCGCCTGCAATGTCGTCGGTAGCACTGGGTACGAAGCCCTCGGTATCCACAATGGTGATCACCGGTACGCTGAAAGCATCGCACAGGCGCACAAAACGGGAAGCCTTGGCTACGCAGTTGTGGCACAGGTTCTTGCCGGTGGCCACAACGCCCACAGCGTTGCCGCCCACGGTTGCAAATGCGGTATAGACAGACTTGCCAAAGCCTGCATACAGCTCCACGGCGCTGTCCTTATCGACCACAGCGGCAGCAGCCTTTGCAGGCTCTGCACCAGCAGCCAGAACAGCAGTGGGCTGCTCGAACTCAAAGATCGCAGGGCCGGTCAGGTTGTTGGCCGGCAGCAGGCCCACGATGTGAGCAGCCTTCTCGGCAGCTTCCACAGCAGTGGACTCCACGATAGCAGCCACGCCAGCCTTTGCAGCGGCGGCTGCGGTACCGGCATCGGCCACCTTGTCGCCCTTGGCGGCAGAGGTGAACGGAGCGGTGAAGAACAGCTCTGCGCCCTCAGCCATGATGCAGACATCCGCATTGGCTGCGCTCAGTGCGCTGGTGCCGCCGCAGACACCCAGAACAACAGCCACCTGCGGGATCACGCCGGAAACCTTTGCGATCTGCGCATTCAGCTTTGCACTGGCGGTCAGCACGTCCAGACCCTCAGCCAGCTTTGCGCCAACGGAGTTGTAGAAGGTGACGACCGGGCAGCCAGTCTGTGCTGCCATTTCCAGAACCTTGATGTTCTTTTCAACATCCTTTACGGTAACAGCTTCGCCATTCTGATAAACAGCGTAAGCCTGCTGACCTGCAGCATAGCCGCAGGCAGCGCTCACTGCACCATCAGCAAACAGCGCAGTGTATTCCCCGTCATCGAAAAACTTGGCGAGGATTTCTCCCTTATTGATCTTTGAAGCCATGGTAAGACCTCCTGGTTGTCTGTGTGAGCTTTCAAAATTGGTTTTATTATACTGAATTTTCCATAAAAATGCAAGAGCTTCTATAAAAGTCCATGCAAATCAACATCCGTCATACCCCGTTCTATAATTTTTTAACGATTCTGCGTTCCTCTGCCAGAGTCCCCTTCTTCTGCAGTTCCGGGCCAGTACGGTGCCTGCCAAATTTTTTCCTGCATTTTTGTTGATTTCGTTTGTCTCTGCCGCATTTTATTTTAAAGAAAGATATGTTACACTATATTTATATTATATTTACAGAGTTTTTCCGGCTGGCTCAGCCGAATGCTTTGTTTTCTCAAGCGGCAGCCCCCGGCTGCACGGCGCAGGATGTCTGCTGTTTTCCGGTCTGCTTCTGCCGATCATGTAAAAAATTTTCACAGGACAGCCCGTTCCAACGCTCTGCTGCAGGCTGTCCCGCAAATTATAAGAAGAAGGTTCTGCTAAATTGAAAGATCTGTTCATTTTGTTCCGCACTGCAAATCAGACCTATTCTGTCCTGCAGCGCTCTGCCCTTTCCCTGATGCACCGCGCCGAAGCTGCACTTTTCTCCATTCTCATCCTCTGCAAGCTTGCCACGAACCTGTTGTTCGTTCCCCTGATGCAGCAGGTCTGGTCCCTGACGCTGCGGTTTGCTCCCATGCACTATTTGAGCAACAGCAATGCTTCGGATATTTTTGCCTCCCCTGCCATTATCGGCTGCATTGTTCTCATCGCCGTCCTGACGGCCTTCTGGTCGCTGTTTGAATGCTCCGTCCTGCTGCATGGACTGGACCTTGCCCGCAAGGGCGAGAGCATCCGCCTGCCTGCACTGCTGTGCACCTCCCTGCTGGACGCCTGTCATGCCTTTCTACCGCAGAACTGGCTCATTCTGGTCTACAGCGCCACGCTGATCCCTTTCACCAATTTTTTCCTTGCCGTGAATTATATCACTCAGCTTGCAGTGCCGGAATATATCCTGGGCGTCATTCGTGCCAACAGCCGGTATCACCTGTTTTATCTGGCCCTCTGCGCCGCACTTCTGGTTCTCCTGATCAGCTGGGTCCTGGTGCTGCCGCTGTTCCTTCTGGAGCACAAAAGCCTGTGGCAATCGGTTCGTGAAAGCGTCGGCTATGTCCGCACGCGCATTCTCCGCACATTTCTTCTGCTGCTGCGGTGGAATGTTTCGGCCCTGCTGCGTTTTCTGCTGCTGACTGCCGCCATCGCGCTGCCGCTGTACGGCATTATCATCGGCATCGGGATGCAGAGCACGCAGGCCATGTTTGCACTGTCCCGTGCCGCGCTGACCATTGAGCTTCCCTTCTTCCAGTTTTTCATCGACTGCACCATCACCCTTGCACAGTGCACCGTTATTGCCGCGCTCTATGACCGCCTGCGGGATTGCTTATCGTTTGAAGCGGAGGCAGACCCGGCCCGCAGGCCCGGCTGCTCCAATGGCAGGCCGCTTCTGACCGCCGCCATTGCCGGTGCCACTTTGCTCACCTTCGTGCTTGCCGCCTGCTACTTTGTTCTGCCGGAGGACGATGCGCTGCGCTCCATGCTGGGCGGCACTGTGCCGATCGTTACGGCACACCGCGGCTATTCCGCCGCTGCACCGGAAAACACCCTGCCCGCCTTCCAGCTTGCCATTGACCACGGCTGTGAGCGCGCTGAGCTGGACGTTCAGATGACAAAGGACGGCATTGTGATGGTGACGCACGACGCCAACCTGCGCCGCTGTGCCGGCCGGAATGAAAACATTTATGACCTGACCTATGATGAAGTGCGGAAACTGGACGCCGGGCGCTGGTTCGGCCAGAAGTTCACCGGCACCCGGATCCCCACACTGGAAGAAGTTCTGGACCAGTGCAAAGGCAGGATCCAGCTGAACATTGAGATAAAGTCCAATGCTGCCACGCCTGATCTGGAGGCAGAGACCATCCGGATCATCTATGAAAAGGGCTTTGAGCATGACTGCGTGATCACCTCGCAAAGCTACGATACCCTTTGCAAGGTCAAGGAGCTTGCCCCGGAGATCCAGACCGGCTATATTCTTGCTTTGGGCGTGGGCAGCTATTATGACCTGCCCGCCGCAGACTTTTTCAGCGTGGAGTCCACCTTCATCACCCCCGGCATGGTCCAGCAGATCCACCTGCGCGGCAAAACCATCTCTGCATGGACGGTCAACCGTCAGGAAGACGCCAGCGATCTGCTGAGCCTTGGCGTAGACGACATTATCACGGACAAACCCGAAATGGTCCAGCAGCTGATGAATGCCGATGCCGATCTGGACAACGATCTGCTCTTTATCCGCGACACGATCCGCAGCCTGATCGGATGGTTCGACGCTGGGGACGAGCCCACGCCGGAGGAAGAGGTGATCGAGGAAGCGATCGAAGACCCCGAAGAGCTGCTGGATGCGGCATGATCCGTCAAAGAAAAACCGGATGCAGCTTTTCTGCAGTTATGTTATACTTGATGCAGTGAATCACAGATCCTCCGGATGGTGAGAAGGAGCAAAAACGATGCGGAAAACAGACTTGAACGCGATCTACATTTCGGAGCGGGTGCAGGAGACCCTGCGTCCTATTTCGGTCAGCGCACTGACGGCGGTGGTGGCTCCCATGGGCTACGGCAAGACCACAGCGGTCAACTGGTTTTTGAACCAGCGCAGGCAGACGGAAGCGGCCGTCATCCTGCGGGTGAATATCTATTCCGATAATCGCTTCATCTTCTGGAAAAGTGTTCAGAACGCCTTTGCGGCAGCAGGGCTGACCGCACTGGCGGGCTGCGAATACCCCGAAGATGCCAGCAGCGCCGCCCAGTTGATGGATGACCTGTGCGCTGTGCTGGCAGGAGACACGCCCTGCTACCTGTTTCTGGATGATTTCCACCTGTTAAAGGACGAAAAAGCGGCAAAATTCCTGTGCGGGCTGGCAAACCGCCTGCCGGCGAACATCCACCTGATCGTGGCAAGCCGGAACAACTTCCTGCCCAAGGAAGAGATCCTCCGGCTGGGGCACCGTCTGCACCGCATTGGCAGGGAGCAGCTGCGTCTCAACCATACCGAGCTTGCCCACTACGCCCACCGCTGTGGCATGGACCTGACCGAGGCACAGGTGGAAAGCCTTCTGCGCTCCTGTGAGGGGTGGTTTTCTGCCATATACCTGAATCTGCACTCCTTAGCCGAGCGGGGCATCCTGCTGAGCGAGGATGCCGATATCTACTCCATGTTCACGGCGGCGATGCTGGAAAACCTGCCGCCCCAAAAGCGGGAGTTTCTTGCCGTGATGGGGCTTGCGGATGAGTTCACGGTGGAAATGGCACGGGTCGTGACCGAAATGCCGGACGCAGAGGAGATCCTGCTGACCCTGACCGAGCAGAACGCCTTTGTGACCCGACTGCCGGACGGAAAGACCTTCCGGTTTCATCACATGCTCAAGGAGTGTGCCGTGCGGCTGTTTGCCCGCCTGGCTCCGGAAAAGCAGAATGCCTGCCGGGAACGGTACGGGGCGTGGTATGAGGCAAAGCAGCAATATCTCCATGCCCTGACTGCCTACGAGGCGTGCAAGGACTACGATGCAGCGCTGCAGGTCATCGAACGGGATGCCGGGATCCTGCTGTCCTCCCTTGACCCGGCAGAGCTGCTGGAACGGCTGGGGCGCTGTCCGGTGGAAACGCTCAAGCGGCACCCCTTTGCCATTCTGGTACTGATGCGCTGTATGTTCAACTGGCGGCAGATCCCCAAAATGATGGAGCTGAAACAGCTTCTGCTGACCACGGTGGCAGAGCATCCGGAGTGGTCTCAGGAAGAAAAAGGCAGCCTTCTGGGAGAGTGCGACCTGATCCTGAGCTTTCTCATGTACAACGACATCTCTGCCATGAGCCGCCTGCACCGCAGCGCCAGTGCACAGATGTCCCACCCGGCCATCAGCATCCAGAACAGCGGTGGGTGGACCTTTGGTTCTCCCTCGGTGCTGATGATGTTCCACCGTCAGCCCGGTCAGCTGGACCGGGAGCTGGCGGAGATGGATGAGTGTATGCCCCACTATTATAAGATCACCAATGGGCACGGCATGGGGGCGGAGACCATCATGCGGGCAGAAGCGGATCTGCAGCAAGGGCGGTTCGACGATGCGCAGATCCTGTTGGAGCGTGCCTATGCACAGATCGAGGGCAACGGTCAGACCAACATGGCCCTCTGCTGTGATTTTCTGGCGTGGCGGCTGTCCCTCTGCGGGCCCTACACGCCCCGGGTCCCGCTGGAATTACGGCGGGAAGAGATGCTCCGGCAGCACAATATGTCATGGCGCAATCTGTTCAACGCCATCTGCGCCTATTACTACGCCCTGCGGGGGCAGACAGACAGCATCCCGGAGGTGTACGCCGCCCACCGCATGAATACCGTAAACACCCTCGCTCCCGGCAAGCCCATGATCGGGCTGATCGAAAATCAGGTGTATCTGGCACAGGGAGAATGGGCCCGGGTGCTGGGCCGCAGCCCGGGGCTGCTGACCCTGTGCGAAGCCCTTCACTATGACCTTGTGGCCCTGCATCTGCGGATCCAGATGGCGGCAGCCTATGCCCGGCTGGGCCGACAGGACGAAGGCCAGAGCCTGCTCCAGCAGGCTCTGGCGCAGGCCGCCCCGGACGGCTTTGTAGTGCCCTTTGCAGAAAATTTCCGGGATCTGAAACCTCTGCTGGAAGCAGCGCAGGAAGGGCCCCATTCCGATGCTGTCCGGCGCATCCTTGCTCTGGGTGCAGCGCAGGAGGAACGCTGCCGGGCATTGAACCACAGCGAGGCCCTGCCCGAAGCTGCCGCCCGGCTGACAGAGCGGGAGCTTACGCTGGCAAGGCTTATTGCAGACCGCTGCACCAACAAAGAGATTGCTGCCAAGATGTTCCTTTCGGAAGGAACGGTGAAGCAGTACACCAACCAGCTTTATTCCAAGCTGGGCATTGGCGGCGGGGTGCGCACGAAGCGTGCCCAGCTGGCAGAGTTGTTCGCCAAAAAATACTAACCTCAGGTTAATAGCTTTTTTCACCGGCCCGTTGTACTCTTTTATTAGAGGAATAACAGGCCGGTTTTTCTGCGCCCGGATGCAGACTGAAAAAAGCAGCGCACAGGGCAGCGGAACGGCGGAAGGAGGATGTTTTTATGACAAATGAACTCCGGCACACCCCAAAGCTGCGGCTGCTCAGCGCCTTTCTGGCAGCAGCCATGGCCCTGACCATGCTGCCTGCGGCTGCATTCGCGGCGGACGTGACAGATTATGAACTTGCTGTGAATGGAAAGAGGGTGACCTCGGCCAACGCAACGAATATTCTGGGCGATGGTAAGGCAAGTTATGATGCTGTCACCCGGACGCTGACCCTGAGTGGAGACATCTCAGCCACAGACAATGCAGTCAACCCATTCGGGGAGCAGATAACTGTCGACGGAAACAGTACACTTACACTGACCGATGGGCAGAAAGAATTGTACGCCGGGCTTTGTGGTACAAAGACGATCAATGTAGCGGCAGGTGCTGATATCACATTGGACGCATTTGGATATGGCATTTCCTATGCGGGCGCAGATATTTCCGGAAATGTGATGATTCGCAATGTGGATTTCGGTATCACAAGTGGCGGTGCCACGATTCAAAGCACTGGTAAATTGGTCATTAAGAAAGCTGACAAAGCAGTTTCCGGCAGCGGTGCAAAAGTTTATGGCACGCTGGAAATTGACGAGACCGGCACAGCCGTCAGCGACAGCGGTGTCACGGTCTATGAGGGCGGTGTGGTGACCGTTACCGGAGCAACCAGCGGCCTGAACGGCAGGTCGGAAGTGGACGGCGGCAGCCTTTCGGTGAGTGCCACAACCTGCATTGACAACGGCGAAGTGATCTTCAAAAGCGGCACCCTGAAGCTGGATTCCACCAGCGGCAATTTCATCAAGCTGGGCGAAAGTAACCTGACTGTGAACGCGCCCAACTTCTGGTACCGCACGGCGAAAGACGGCGCATGGACGCAAGTGACGGACGGCAGCTGGACACGGCCTGACGATTCGTCTTATTTTGAGATCACCACCAACGCCACCACCACGCACTACACCGTTACCTTCGACCTCAACGGCGGCACAAACTGGGGCAAAGATGACGAGTGGATCAAGTTTACCGGCGGCAAGTGGAATAATGACCACGATCAGGTGAGTTTTACCACACAGACTGGAGATAAGGGCGAATGTCTGAATGTCCCGCTGATGGAGGGTATGGGCCCTGAGCGGAAAGATTACGAATTTGTTGGCTGGTACACTGCTGCTATAGGCGGTGAGCAGGTGGAAAATCAGCCCTATTACATGCAATCGCAGCGTCTGGAGCCGATCACCGAGAATATCACCCTCTATGCCCACTGGCAGTGGAACGGCGAGGGTCCTGAGCCTGACCCCGTCCCGGACGAACCGGTAATCGACGGCGGAGACGGCTCCGGGTTCGGCGCAGTGCTGGCCGTGGCAGGCGGCGCTGCTGTGGTGGGTGCTGCAGGCTTCGGCATCTACGAACTGGCCACCCGCGCCATCCTGAAAGACCTGCTGCCTGAAGGCACGGCGATCCCCGCGACCCGCGGCGAGCTGGCCCTGCTGCTGTGGCAGAACGCCGGAAGGCCGGAACCCGCTGCACTGCCCGCCTTTGCGGACACGGCAGATACTGAGACTGCAAAGGCCGCCCAGTGGTGCACCGAACAGGGCCTGCTGACGGCTGAGGACGGCGCGTTCCACCCGGAACAGAAGGTCACGAAGTACCGCGTGATCCGGGTCTGGAAACAGGCTGCGGCACCGCAGCAGTGATGGGGCAGCCACCGGAAAACTCAGGACGGATGTGAAGAGAACCTGCTGATGGATTCCGGCAAAGAGGACCCGCTCCCCGCAGAGCAGAAGGAAGGTTCTTTTTGCCGCAGCGGAAACGGCTTGGGTCAAATGCTTTTCCGTTTTTTAAAACAGCGAGGCCCATGTCCGGCACCCCTGCGATGCGGACATGGGCCTTTTTTCTCAGCTGCCTCACTGCCGGGAAAACACTTTGCAGATCAAAACAGGAAAGGAGAAAAACAAGATGAAATGGAGAAAGACAGCGGCTGTTCTGAGCCTTCTGCTGGCGCTGAGCATCAGCCTTTCTGCCTGTGGAGGAGGCGTGGCAGAGCCCTCCCCCAGCTCAGAATCGGAGGAAGCCCCGTATTCTGAGGAGACCTCAGACACAGCCTCTGCGGCCGAGCTGAGTGATGAGCAGCGGGAAGCGCTGGACGACTGGATCTGGTACGAGCGGGGGGACTACACCTCGGAAAACTGGTACCACATTGCGTCCGACGGCACGGTGGAGATGCACACCGAGTACGGCTCCACCGAGGACACCTACACCGCCTACCCCATGCTGGGATGCTCCTACAACTTTGAGGGCTTTGACGTCGGCCCGGACGATGTGCCTTTCCTGAGCCTTCATATGGATGAGAATGTCTTCAACAGCGTGGAGATCATCGAGGACGGCAGAGCGTTCCTTATCGGAAATGCAAGCTCCTTTGAAAGCTACTACATCCGCTCCGACTACACCGATGACGAGGACCTGCACAACGCCTGTGTGCTGATGTACCGGCAGTGGCGGATGGACGAAGAGCACCTGTACCTCAACTTCTACCCCAACCATGGCTTCATCCTGTATGGCCAGAAGGATCTGAGTGACAGCGTTTACGGCTTTGATGCCGACAGCGTGTATACCGGTCAGTGGATGGTGGACGGCGATACCGTAAGCCTTTTCTGGGACGACGGAACCGAGGACACTGCTGTGCTGATCCCGAATGAGCATCCGGGCGATGTGGGAGAAGACGTAAGCACCCTGAGCCTGAACGGCACCGACCTGCTCTTCAACAACAGGTGGTGAACGATGAAAAAACAAATCGGCGTTCTGCTGGCGGCATTTCTGATCCTGTTGCTGGGGCGGGCCATCCTTCCGGCTCCGGCAATGCCGTCGGATGATCCACCGGAGGAAGACATTGCCGGAAGCGACTGGCGCACATGGGGCATCATCAACGACTCTGGCACGTTGGTGCAGGACGGGGAGACCATCCCCTTCTGCATCTGCGTCCACACCGGGGACACGACCCTCTACCATGACACCGAAAGTCAGGTGCTGCTGGCAGAGCTAGACTACCCTGCCCCTGTGGAGAATGCAGAACAGCGCTACCTCGGCATGGAGACCGCAGACCGGAACGGCGACGGCAACAGCGATGTCCTGCTCCGCTTTTCACAGGAAGATGGAACGCTGGAACTGTTGTTCTACTGGGACCCGGAGACCGAGGCCTTTCGATCCGTTCCGGCATGACCGGAGCAAAAACCATTTATTAAAAAAGGAGGCAATTCTATGAAAAGCACGATGAAACGCACGCTGGGGCTGTTTGCAGCTGCACTGCTGACCATGTCGCTGGCACTCAGCGTCTATGCATCCGGCCACGACCTGACCTTTACCGACAAAGGCAACCGGATGCATGTCAAGGACAAAACCGTTCATGTGCAGACCTACTACCCCTATGAGTATTATGTGCTGGATGTTCTGGACGACGCATTGGTGGTGGCAAACCCCGAATGGGACGACTGCGGTTTTGCGGTCTGCCGCAGGATCACCAATGAATATCTGGACTATACCGGCTCTGATGACGACTTTGTTCTGGACTATGCAGAGGAATATCTGGAGTATGATTTCCAGCAGCTGTATGGTGGTCAGTGGCCCGATACCTCGTGGGAGGTAGTGGATGAAAGCAACGCTTCCAACCGCATCGCCACCATGCGGGGCTACATCTGGAACGATGAGATGGACGCCTACATGTGGACAGTGATCTACTGGGACACCAGTTACAATAACGCCATGGCAAAGACCTTCTTTGTCCCGGAGTACAACGGCTACGATAAGGCCGACAAGATGGGCAAGAAGGTGAGCAGCACCGTCGGGTGCTGATAGGAGTGATGCAGTATGAGGACACGGAACCGTGCCCCGCAGGAAAAGATGCCGGATGAAGAGCTTTCCCGCCGCATCCTGTTTTACGGGCATCTGGCAAACCTCTGCGCCTACGGCTGCATTGTAGGTGCCGTGCTGGGTGTTCTGGCCGGTATCCTGCTTCAAAGCTTCACGGTGGGCTGCACCATCGTGATACTTGTGATCGTAGCCGCGGTCTTTTTGATCCAGCTGATCCACGCCATACAAAGTTCCCTGATCCTCGGGCAGCTGGGGGATGGTTTTATGGCCGCACTGCACAAGGCCTTTGGCCCGCAGCCGGAGCACAAGCAGTGGCCCATGAGCGATGAACTGGTGCGGCGTTCCGGGCTTTTCCCGGAGGAATGGGAATCGGCCAGTGCCCACGGCAGCTACGAGGGCAGCTATCAGAGCATCCCCTTTGCCATGCACAATGCTTCCCTCATCCACGTCTGGGAGGTGCGCGACCCCATGCCCGACGACCCGCACAACACCCGCACCTGCTCCAAAACGATCTTCAAGGGGTTGTTTCTGGTGTGCCGGATGCGCAGGCCGATGGCACCGGAGCCCTTTGGACTGCCCGATGAGTTTGATCTGGCACCGGAAAGCTGGAAGCAGCAGCTGCAGAGGGCTGTGGACGCCCGGGCGCTGCGGATGAGCTTCCGGGGCGATCTGATGTTTGCCGCCTTTGACACCGACCGGAAGATCATGGCGGTCTCCAAGGACATTGACCCGAAGATTATTGATGAATACCGCCGCAGCTTTCAGGACTCGGTTGATATGATGCAGAGGTTGATGGAAGCGGTGGCGCAGAATACGAAGCTTTTCTGAAACAGGAGGAACCAAAATGAAACGTATCGCACTTTTACTTGCCGCCTTGCTGATGTTTTCCCTGACCGGATGCGGCAGCTCCGAGGCCGCAGGCGGTTCTTCAGACTCCGACAAGGCCGGGGCCTACGAGGTAATCCCGCCGGAGGATGGCCGGGGCGATTTGATCCCTGCCTCTTCGGACGTGGTGAGCATCCCGGTGCTGGTGGGCGGCGGTCTCCCCTTCACCAGCATGGAAAATCTGATGAACGAGAACTACGAGGATGGCACCTATACCTATGAGGACATGACGCAGGACGGCTCTGTGCTGGTGGTGGATATGGCGTTCCAGTCGCTGCGCACCAACGAGACGGTGGAGGAATACGCAGAATATGCCGCCCGGTTTGCCGCTCTGGATACCGGCGAGGGGGAACCCCGTGACGTTACCTGCTTCCAGGATGAGGACTACACCCAGAATCTTTCCTACCCGGTTTACATCGTCTGGTACACCACCGGCTCGGAGGAAGACCAGCGGGAGTGGATGGTCTACACGGTGGACACCGACGACTACACCTACCTTTATGCCTTCGGCACCATTGCCGATGAGGCG
>Ga0129310_1002467_pt1 | contig 13724 bp, 13 predicted proteins | sample Go1ome_2_FD_94433 | JGI IMG/M metagenome (GOLD analysis project Ga0129310, IMG submission 94433) | Western lowland gorrila individual fecal microbial communities from Wisconsin, USA - Go1022A metagenome | ecosystem: Host-associated > Mammals > Digestive system > Large intestine > Fecal | place...
CATTGTCCAGGGGTCAATTCTGGCCATTGCACAGATCATTGTCCGCCTGATCGGGCTGTTTTACCGTATTCCGCTCCAGCGTATTGCAGGAGATGTGGCCATGGGGTATTACGGCTATGCGTATGATATTTATATGTTACTTTTATTGGTTTCATCCAATGGCGTGCCCCTTGCGGTCAGCAAGCTGGTGTCGAAGACCCATGCCAAACGGGATTATACCAATGAACACAGAATTATGGTCAGTGCCCTTTTATGGACGTTGATCGTGGGATCGGTCATTGGTCTTGGAACATTTATTTTTGCAAAACAGATTACAAGTGCTGTATTCGGCCCTGAGATGATGGGTGTTGTGCCGGCTCTCAGAGTGTTGGCACCGACAATTTTCCTCTGTTGTGTGATGAGTACTTTCAGAGGCTATTTTCAGGGAATCGGCAGTATGATGCCGACAGCGATATCACAGATTTTTGAGCAGATCTTCAATGCAGTTGTCAGCGTGGCAGCAGCAGCAATCCTTGTATCTCAGGGTCCTGCATGGGCAGCTATGGGCGGTACCCTGGGTACATGCATTGGCGCTCTTGCAAGTACGATTTTCCTGATCATTATTTATATGCTGTACAGACCGCAGTTTATGCGTCGCGTACATAAGGATAATCGTCATCAGCCGGAATCTTATAAGAACATTTACAAGATGTTGACATTAACAATGGCACCGGTTGTGCTTAGTTCTGTTATTTATCAGGTGAGCGGTATTATTGATTCTTCTTTATACAGCAATATTCTGGCAAAACTGGGATATGATGCAGAGCTGATTTCTTCTTTATACGGTGTATACAGCAGCAAGTATAAAATGCTTGTCAATGTGCCAATGGCCATGGCAACAGCCCTTGGTCTGGCTGTTGTTCCGGGTATCTCATCCGCCATGTTGAAGGGTGACAAAGAGGAGATTCACAAGAAGATCGAGACGACAGTCAAGTTTTGTATGATTATTGCTATTCCTGCCTGTGTCGGTTTATCTGTTCTTGGTGGACCAATTATGCAGTTATTATTTAGTGATTCATCTGCATTGACAAGACATCTGATTACTATCGGCACACCATATCTGTTGTTTTATTCTTTATCAACAGTTACCATTGGTGCACTGCAGGGTATTGACAGAATGAATACACCAATTATTAACTCGGGTATAGCATTGGCAATCCATACTGTATTTATTGTGATTCTGTTAAGATTTTGTGATATGAATATTTACGCAATCTTATATAGTAATATTTTATTTGGCTTCCTGATGTGTATTTTCAATCAGGTTGCATTAAGAAAGTATATTGGATATAAACAGGAAATGAAGCTTACGTTTTTGATACCTGCAGCGGCATCGGCTGTGATGGGTGTTGCAGCCTTTATTATTTATAAAGGTGTTTATTTTGTTTTACATATCAATGCGATTGCAACATTGCTGGCTATTCTTGTGGCGGTGGCTGTTTATGCAGTGGCATTGCTGAAGTTCCATGGATTGACAGAGGAGGAACTTTATTCATTCCCGAAGGGAACAACCTTGATTGTGTATTTAAAACGTTTTCATTTGATATGATATAAGGAGCCTTGTATGATTTACGATGTATGTGTCATCGGAGGAGGCGCTTCCGGACTGGCTGCAGCGATTGCAGCCGGAAGGGAAGGAGCCTCAGTTTTAGTTATTGAAAGAATGGACAAGACCGGCAAGAAGATTCTGGCAACGGGCAATGGCAAATGTAATCTGACAAATCAGGCCATTCGAAGGGGTCATATTTCATCCGGTGTTTATAGATCCGGGCAGGAGGCGTTCCCGCTTCATGTACTGGAGGATTTTGATGCCGGTGATACACTGGCTTTTTTTGAATCCATGGGGCTTTATACAAAAGAGAGGGACGGTTATGTCTATCCCATGTCTGAGCAGGCGGCGACGGTCCGCGATATATTGTGTTGGGAACTGGCGGAACACAAAGCAGATGTGGTGACCGGACAGGAAGTGAAGGATATCAGAGCTGCAGGTAAAGGCACTTCAAAGAGTGGTTTTACAATTTATACGGCAGAAGAGACGTACCAGTGCAAAAAACTGATCATGGCCTGTGGAGGAGCGTCTTCATCCAAGCTTGGCAGCAATGGTTCAGGATATAGACTGGCGGAGAATCTGGGACATCACATCGTTGCACCTGTTCCGGCACTTTGTGCTCTTCACTGTAAAGAAAAATATTTCAAAGAGCTTGCAGGAATTCGCCTTCAGGGCAGTGTAACACTTTTTACAGACGGCAAAATGGCAGCAGAGGACAGTGGTGAAATTCAGCTGACAGCCTACGGTATTTCAGGTATTCCTGTGTTTCAGGTAAGTCGTTATGCTGCAAAAGCCCTCAGAATCAAGAAACCGGTGACAGCTGTGCTGGATCTGATGCCGGCTGTCAGTGAGAAAGGTCTGCGGGCAAGATTTTTATGGCAGATGCATGCTAATCCGAAGTGGACCATGCGAATGGTGCTTTCCGGGATGATGAACAGTAAGCTGGCAGCCTGTCTGTTAAAATGTGCCGGCATTGACGGCGGACAGCCGTGTCATAAAGTTGGCAGTGCTGCATTGGAACAGTTGATTGTTCTTGTGAAGCAGCACCGTGTGCACATTATTGCCACCAATGATTTTGAACAGTCTCAGGTAACAGCCGGCGGCGTTGATACAAGAGAAATAGATGAGAAGAATATGGCATCAAAAGCTGTCACAGGACTTTATATTACCGGGGAATTGCTGGATGTTGACGGCATATGCGGAGGCTACAATCTGCAGTGGGCCTGGGCAACAGGCGTTCTCGCGGGATCAGATGCCGGAAGGAGCTGCCATGTTAAAGGTTAATCAGATTAAACTGCCTCTTAACCATTCAAAAGGACAGTTAAAAGAGGCAATCATGCATAAACTGCGTATCAGACCGGAGGAGATGATAGATTATCAGATCATCAAACAGTCCATTGATGCGAGAAAGTCCGGGAAAGGCGGGCATGCCGGGGAAGTCCTTTATCAGTATTCCGTGGCGGTGACATTGGCCAATGAGAAGCATTATCTCAAAAAACATCATGTGAATAAGGACATCCTGCCTTATACACCGGTGATCTATCAGATGCCGGAAAAAGCGGTGGAGAAACCTGCAAAGCCGCCGGTAATCATTGGAAGCGGACCGGCTGGCTTGTTCTGCGGGCTCATGCTGGCCAGACAGGGATATGATCCGATTATTCTGGAGCGGGGGAGTGAAGTGCACACTCGTATGGAGAAGGTGAATGCCTTCTGGGCAGGCGGTAAGCTTGATAAGGAGTGCAATGTACAGTTTGGTGAGGGCGGTGCCGGTACTTTTTCAGATGGCAAGCTTAATACTCTTGTAAAGGATCCTTTTGGACGACAGAGAAAGGTTATGGAGACTTTTGTGGAGGCAGGAGCACCGGAAGATATCTTATATGTGCAGAAGCCCCATGTCGGAACAGACCTCCTGGTTGGGATTGTTGAAAAACTTCGCAATGAGATACTTTCGCTTGGCGGTCAGATTCGGTTTGATTCAAAAGTGACAGATTTTGTGATAGATGATCAAAACCATATCAGAGGCGTGATTGTGAATAGTGAAGAATGTATTGAGGCAGATCATGTCGTACTGGCAATTGGTCACAGTGCCAGAGATACCTTTGAGAAGCTTCTGGAGAGAAAGATTGCCATGGAGCCAAAGCCTTTTGCAATCGGCGTGCGTGTGGAACATCCGCAGCCTGTGATTAATCATTCTCAGTATGGCGATGCGGCGGATCAGCTTCCGGCAGCCAGTTACAAATTAACTTACCGGACGGGTAAGGGGCGCCAGGTTTATACATTTTGTATGTGTCCCGGCGGCTATGTTGTGAATGCTTCTTCAGAAGAAGGCATGTGTGCGGTGAATGGTATGAGCAACCGCGGACGTGACGGTGCCAATGCCAACAGTGCGGTGATCGTGGGCATTTCACCGGAGGATTTCGGCAGTTCGGATATTCTTGCCGGGATGGCTTTTCAGCGAAAATGGGAGAAACTGGCTTATGAAGAAGGTCGAGGACTTGTACCGGTGCAGCTTTTCGGTGATTTCAAAGAGAAAAAAGTCTCAGAGAGTTTTGGAGCGGTGAAGCCTGAACATAAAGGCGGCTATCATTTCGGCAATTTATGGCATTGCCTGCCAGCGTTTGTCTGTGAAAGCCTGGCCGAAGGCATTGATGCTTTCGGAAGAAAGATCAAAGGCTATGACAGATCTGATGCCATTCTTTCAGGCGTTGAGACAAGAACTTCTTCACCGGTGAAAATACCGAGAGATGAACATTTTGAAAGCAACGTGGGGGGTCTTTACCCATGCGGTGAGGGAGCCGGTTATGCAGGCGGTATTACAAGTGCGGCTATGGACGGTCTGCGTGTGGCGGAAGCCGTTGCAGCGGCGTATACAGCCGCCGGGCAGGCGCAGGAAAATGTTGCGTCAGAAACAAAGAAATAATGGATATTTTTGATACAATGACGGACAGAGGAATGGAGGCAGACATGCTGATTACGAATAAACATTACAGACAGAATCTGAAGAACAAAAAGAGAATTGTCATAAAAGTGGGATCGTCCTCTCTTGTACACCCGGAAACCGGAGAGACGGATCTTTTGAAACTGGAGCAGCTGGTGCGGGTTCTGTGTGATCTGCGCAATCAGGGAAAGGATGTGGTGCTTGTTTCATCAGGTGCCATTGGGGTTGGAAGAAAAGCCCTGGGATTAAATGAACGTCCGAAGGAACTGGCTCAGAAACAGGCCTGCGCTTCTGTAGGTCAGGGCATGCTGATGATGATCTATCAGAAGCTTTTCAATGAATACAGCCATGTTGCATCACAGATTCTTATGACGAAACATACCATTGTGAGAGAGAAGAGCCTTCATAATGCCAGAAATACATTTAATGAATTGCTGAGAATGGGAGTTATTCCGATTGTCAACGAGAACGATACCGTTTCAACGGATGAGATTGAGATTGGTGACAATGATACCCTGTCTGCGGTAGTGGCAGCCATTACCGGTGCGGATCTGCTTATTTTATTGTCAGATATAGATGGTCTTTATACGGATGATCCGTCTCAGAATAAAGATGCGCTTTTCATTGAATGTGTAACAGATATTGATGATTCCCTTTACGAGATTGCCAAAGGAGCCGGCAGTGATTACGGCACCGGCGGCATGAAGACAAAAATTGACGCGGCACGTATTGCCAATGATGCAGGATGTGATATGATTATAGCGAATGGCAAAGATTTTCATGTCATTGATGACATTATGAAAGGACAGGAGAAGGGTACTTTATTCCTGGCCCATAAGAGTGAGAATTTTAACATTCTGGATTATATAGAACCTGAAAAAATCATCAACGGAGGAGAAGAAGAAATCCATGATTACAGATGCTGATATTAAAAGAATTAATGAATTATACCATAAAGCAAAAGCAGAAGGACTGACGGAAGCTGAGAAAAAGGAGCAGGCAGTATTGCGTGAAGAATATGTGGCTTCTTTCCGTAGAAATCTGCGCAGCCAGTTAGATCAGATTAATATTCAGAATGAGGATGGTTCTATTGAAAATCTGGGCGAAAAATATGGTAAAAAAGTCATTAAATAAGGATTTTAGTGAACTGGTGTAAAGTGAGAGAAACATTTTGAATTTTTTGGATTTGCAATGAATAAATGCATATATTTGGATTTTACTTTAAAAAGATATAGAATGTAAACTCTGGTAAAAATATAGGCGTAATAGAGAAGCTGTAACGAAGAGATATATAGTAAAATGGCTACATATCATCTTACGTCACAGCTTTTTTTGTATGGCGGCCAGAATATCCGGTAGTGAAGTTCCGGCAGTGGCAAGCGTATAAATCGGTTCATGAATGGAATTCAGATCATGTGCATCGGAACTGCACAGATAATTGCATTCTGTCAGGTAAGGATATTGCTGTTGGAGCAATGGCCAGTCAGAAGCATTTTTGACTTCCACGCAGGAAAAACGGCTGCCTGGCGGAATAAATCCAAGGTTGCCAAGCAGACTGGTACTTGGTTTGTTGATATGTGCCGGAACCATGATGCCATCATACTGGCAAACCAGATCGTAGACCGCATCAAAAGGGATATCTGTGGCAGAAATCAACAGTCGTTCTTCCTGGCTGAGTAACTGGTCTTCCTCATCGCAGATCAGCTGATCACCAAAAATTGTCGGTTTATTTGGAATGGCCGGCAGGTGATCAGATACACAGTGATCGAAGGACATTGCTGCGTCCAGTGACGGAAAGTAGCACAGTACATGCACTTCCTCGGCAGTGGTCAGTTCCATTCCGGGAAGAAATAAAATGCTATAGGCAGAAGCAGCGCGTGAAATCGCCGGGCAGTTTTTGCAGGAATTATGATCCGTCAGTGCAATCAGATCCAGCCCAATGACTTTTGCCATTCCTGCGATCATGGCAGGGGTCATAGCATTGTCCCCGCAGGGGGACAGACAGGAGTGGAGATGCAGATCATAGGTCAGCGTTTTCATGTAACTTTTTATAAACCTCCAGAGCGGTTGTGAAAATGGAATCCGGGGTACGCAGTACGTTGATATTTTCACTCACTGCCTTTAATTTCATATTTTCATCCACAGAGACGTTGTGACAGAGAATGACACAGGCACATTCCGTCAGGGATGCTACGGCCAGAGTGTTCATATTGCTCATAACTGTGCACCATGCGCTGGATGCCGGTGCATTTCCCATGGCGATGCTGAGCAGGTCACAGCAGTAAGGCTCCGTAATCACGGTCTCGGGATTACCCATATGAATGACTTCAAGTTTTGCATTGCTTTGTTCTAACAGTTCTTTCACTGTCATAATTTCTCCTCCTTTTGTTCGTTGTGTTTCTTCCATTGCTCCCGCATCAGATAAATGCAGTCTTCCTTTTTGGCAGAATCCACACCTTTTACAATATCTTCTGCCAGGGCTTTACAGGTTGGGGAACCACAGGAGCCGCAGTCCAGACCGGGAAGTTCCTTCAGAATTTCCTGGCTTTCCATAATTTTTTCCATACTTTCAAAGATATTTGCTCCCAGAGTGTAGACCGGTTCATAAGCTACTGGTTCCGTCCAGACAAAGGACTTCGATGCATTCTCTGGCAGATCTGCACAGTGCATGCGAAGCACTGGTTCATATTTGGAAAACTGTTTTACCTTTGCTTTGGCAATATATGGATTTTCTACCGTGAGCACGCCGCCCACACATCCGGCACTGCAGGCATTTAATTCGACAAATTGCAGTCCCGGGAGAAATTTTTCGTCTTCTAGATCTTCCAGTACCCGAATGACATTTTCAATGCCATCGGCAGCCAGGTAATGATCGGAAATGATCCCATAAGCTTCGCCGCCACTGATGGCCCAGCCTTTTCCAATGCGGCCGGACAAGGTATAGGAAATCGGTTCCTGTATAGCTTCTTTCATATGAGACAGCAGCAGTGGATAAATATCTTTGATGGCAAGTACTGCATCCACATTGCTTTCCTTCATGCCCAGCGGATCGTGAATAAAGGTGATCTTGGAAGGGCAGGGAGAAATAAATATGATTCCGATCTCAGAGGGGGCCAGTCCGGTTTTTTCTACGGCTCGTTTTCTTGCAATGACAGCGGCTGCTTCCATTGGCGGGAGAATCGGCAGAAGATGCGGAATCAGTCCCGGAAACCGTACACGGATCAGACGTTCTACCGTAGGGCAGGCGGTACTGATTAGTGGATAGAGTTCCGGATGTTCACTGATATAATTCCGGGACAGTTCGGAAATAATTTCTGCGCCGGCACTTACTTCAAATACATCATCAAAACCGGATAAGATCAAGGCGTTTAAAATCAGGTTGGTATCCTTGATATTATTAAACTGACTATACAGGGATGGGGCCGGAAGCGCCACCGTATATTTGTAACTATCCAGAACCTGTATAAAATCTCGTTTGGTATGCTTTGCGTGGTGCGGGCAGTGGCGGATACATTCTCCACAGTCAATGCAGAATTCATTGATAATATGTGCTTTTCCGTCTCTGACACGAATGGCCTGTGTGGGGCATCGTTTCAGACAGGTAATGCATCCGGTACATTTATCACTGTCCAGATATACAGAGTGAAAAAATTTATTCATGATCTGACATTCCTTTTACATATAGATTATTTTAGGTTGAAATATATGGTCATGGTGACAGTGGTTCCAACACCAAGCTCGGTGTCAATTTTCATCTCATCCGAGGAACGTTTCATATTCGGAAGTCCCATTCCTGCACCAAATCCAAGATTCAAAACGTCTTCGTTTGCGGTAGAATAACCTTCCTGCATGGCAAGTTCCACATCCGGGATTCCAGGGCCGTGGTCTTTCAGCACCATGGTGATTCGATCAGGATAAATATCTACATCGATGACACCACCGTCAGCATGAATGACCATATTGATCTCACCTTCATACATGGCAATGGCGCAGCGCCGGATGACGTCGGCATCCAGGTTCATTAATTTTAAGGTCTGCTTCAGGGAACTGCTTGCTTCGCCGGCCCTTGTAAAATCTTCCCCGTCCACAGTGTATTGGTAATGTATACTAGGCATCGTGTCGACTTCCTCCCCGTAATCCTGCATGATAAAGAATGCCACAGGTATCAAACATGGTATGTTCTGTGGTCAGAACGGTTATACCAAGTTCTTCGGCTTTTTGGAGCATTTCTTCCTGTGGCCGTTTCCCGCGGACAAACACCAGACAGACAATATCCAGCATTTCGGCAGTCCGAATAACCTGCAGGTTGTTCAGTCCGGTCAGCAGCAGAGCATCTTTTTTGATAAAAGCCAGAACATCACTCATCATATCGGAACCACAGACGGTTTCAATGGTGTGGTCCAGGTCAACCGTAGCTGACAGAGGAGTGGCATCCAGTAGGGAAATGATTTGTGAGATTGTCATGATAGCCTCCAAAATTTCATTTTTGTATTTTTTTAAATGCACAATTTTTTTGATTTAGTATAGCATGGAATTTGTGATATTTCAACAAAAATGGATTGTTATTTTTATAACATAGTTGCGAATGTATTGCAGTTTGAACAATTTTGAAACAAAAAGTGAATAAATTATACAAAACTAACATAAAAAATTTGTTGATTATTGTGAAATGAGATGGTACTATAAATGGCAGATGTATTGCAAAAAATACATTTGGATATTAGGAGGGATAATTTTGGAAAAAACAAAATCTGTTCCGTTTAACGGAACACAGGAACAGGAAGCGATGCTGCGAACAGTCATCGAGGAACTGCGCAACGATCAGGGCTGTCTGATGCCGATCATGCAGAAGGCGCAGGACATTTACGGCTATCTTCCATATGAGGTTCAGAAAATAATCTCAGATGAACTGGATGTGCCAATGGAAAAAATCTATGGAGTAGCAACATTTTACTCTCAGTTCAATTTATATCCGAAGGGACAGTACAAAATTTCAGTATGCCTTGGAACTGCCTGCTATGTAAAAGGTTCCGGTGATATTTACAACAAGCTGATGGAGATTCTTGGAATCGCCGGCGGTGAGTGTACCGCAGACGGTAAGTTTTCTCTGGATGCCTGTCGTTGTATCGGAGCCTGTGGACTTGCACCGGTTATGATGATCAATGATGATGTATATGGTCGTCTGACTCCGGATGAGCTGGATGGCATTCTGGCAAAATATATGTAATGTTACCGGAAATATCATTAAACATTCTGGATATCTCAGAAAATTCCGTATCCGCGCAAGCAACAGAAATTAAAATCAGGGTCTGTGTGAACATGCAGCAAAAAAGGCTGACCGTTCAGATCACAGATAACGGAAAAGGAATGGATACAGAGGCAGTAAAGCGGGTGACCGATCCTTTTTATACCACAAGAACGACCCGAAAAGTGGGGCTTGGAATTCCTTTTTTTAAACAGGAAGCAGAGTGTACCGGCGGAACATTTTCCATAGCTTCTGTACCGGGAAAAGGCACACAGATCGAGGCGGTTTTCTGTACAGACAGTATTGACTGTATGCCCCTTGGAAATCTGAATGAGACCGTGTATTCGCTGATTATGATGCATCCGGATATTGATTTTTACTATCAGTATCAGGTAAATGCGGCAGAGTTTCATCTGGATACAAAAGAAATACGGGAAATGCTCGGCAATGTGCCATTGAATACGCCGGAAGTATCATCTTTTCTCAGAGATTATCTGGAAGAAAATGAATCGGATATTAATCGAATGCAGAATTACCCCGGGTAATTCGAAGGAGGGACTATATGAAATCATTAGAAGAATTGAAAGCAATTCGTGAAAAAATGCAAGGACAGATCGGAATGCGGTCAGAACATGCACAGGACACCCGCGTGGTTGTCGGCATGGCTACCTGCGGGATTGCCAGCGGTGCGCGTCCGGTTTTAAATACACTTGTAAAAGAAGTAGAAGACAGAAAGCTGGAGCATGTGATCGTCACCCAGACCGGTTGTATCGGTTTATGTCAGTATGAGCCGATCGTGGAAGTATATGAGCCGGGCAAAGAAAAAGTAACTTATGTGAAAGTAAATGAAGAAAAAGCAAAAGAAATTTTGGAGCAGCATCTGGTAAGAGGTCAGGTGGTTGACAAATATTTACTTCACGTAGCTGAGAATATGTAATGGGGGTGTAACTGAATGTATCGTTCACATGTATTAGTCTGTGGAGGAACCGGATGTACTTCTTCCGGAAGCCAGCAGATTATTCAGACTTTAAAAGATGAATTAAAGAAAAATAAATTACAAAATGAAGTAGCAGTTGTCAAAACCGGATGTCACGGTCTGTGTGCAGAAGGCCCGGTAATGATCGTTTATCCGGAGGCTGTATTTTATTCCAAAGTACGTCCGGAAGATGTGGAGGAGATTGTTTCTGAGCATCTGTTAAAAGGTCGTATCGTAGAGCGTCTTGTATATCATGAGGCGCAGACACCGGAGGGAATCAAATCCTTAAATGAGACAACATTTTATAAAAAACAGCACAGAATCGCACTGAGAAACTGTGGTGTGATCAATCCAGAAAGTATTGATGAGTATATCGGAACCGGTGGTTATGAGGCTCTCGGAAAAGTGCTGACAGAGATGACACCGGATGACGTTATCCAGACAATTTTAGACAGTGGTTTAAGAGGTCGTGGCGGTGCCGGATTCCCGACCGGACTGAAATGGAGATTTGCGTCAGGAAACCGTGGAAATGTACAGAAGTACGTCTGTTGTAATGCCGATGAGGGTGATCCGGGTGCATTTATGGATCGTTCCGTTCTGGAAGGTGATCCGCATGTTGTACTTGAGGCAATGGCAATTGCCGGTTACGCTATCGGTGCAGATCAGGGTTACATTTACGTACGTGCAGAGTACCCGATCGCAGTAGAACGTCTGCAGATCGCAATCAACCAGGCCAGAGAGTATGGTCTACTTGGCAAAAATATTTTTGACACCGGATTTAATTTTGATATCGAGCTGCGTCTAGGTGCCGGCGCATTCGTCTGTGGTGAGGAGACTGCCCTGATGACTTCCATCGAGGGAAACCGTGGTGAGCCGCGTCCAAGACCACCATTCCCGGCTGTCAAAGGTCTGTTCCAGAGCCCGACCATCTTAAATAACGTTGAGACATGGGCAAATATCCCACAGATTATCTTACGTGGACCGAAGTGGTTTGCTTCCATGGGTACAGAGAAATCCAAAGGAACCAAAGTATTTGCACTTGGTGGAAAAATCAACAATACAGGTCTGGTTGAGATTCCGATGGGAACTACCCTGCGTACCGTTATTGAGGATATCGGCGGTGGTATTCCAAATGGCAAGAAATTTAAAGCTGCTCAGACCGGTGGCCCATCCGGCGGATGTATTCCGGCAGAGCATTTTGATATCCCAATCGACTACGATAACCTGATCAGCATCGGTTCCATGATGGGTTCCGGCGGACTGATCGTTATGGACGAAGATACCTGTATGGTAGATATCGCAAAATTCTTCCTGCAGTTTACGGTAGATGAGTCCTGTGGTAAATGTACCCCATGTCGTGTCGGAACGAAACGTCTGCTGGAGTTATTAGAGAAGATTACAGACGGACGCGGAACCTTAGAGGACATCGATAAGATGGAAGAACTGTGCTACTACATCAAAGACAACGCACTCTGTGGTCTGGGACAGACAGCTCCGAACCCGGTTCTTTCCACACTTCGTTATTTCCGTGACGAGTATGTAGAACATGTAGTTAATAAGAGATGTCCGGCTGGCGTATGTAAGAAACTCATTACATATAAGATTGACCCTGTGAAATGTAAAGGTTGTACATTATGTGCACGTAACTGCCCGGTAAATGCTATTGAAGGTCAGGTAAAAGTTGCACACAGCATTGATACAAGTAAATGTGTGAAATGTGGAACCTGTATCGATAAGTGTCGTTTTGGCGCTATTTATAAAGAGTAACGGAGGAATCAATCATGGAATATATTACAATTAAAATAAACGGAAGAGAGGTATCCGCACCGCAGGGTTCCACGATTCTGGAGGCAGCACGCCTTGCACAGATTGAAATCCCGACGTTATGTTACCTCAAGGAGATCAACGAGATCGGCGCCTGTCGTATGTGTGTGGTAGAAGTAAAAGGTGCCCGCAGTCTGGTAACAGCCTGTGTATATCCAATCAATGAAGGAATGGAAGTATGGACCAACACACCGAAGGTTATCGAGTCCAGAAGAAAGACATTACAGCTTCTTTTGTCCAACCACGATCGCAAATGTCTGTCCTGTGTCCGCAGTGGAAACTGTGAACTTCAGACATTATGTCGTGAATATAAAGTAGACGATGAGGCTTACTATGATGGTGAGCGCAACGTGTATGAATTAGATACCAGTGCAGCGCACATGGTAAGAGATAATAACAAATGTATCCTCTGCAGACGATGCAGCGCTGTCTGTGAAAAAGTACAAGGCGTAGGTGTCATCGGTGCAAATGAGCGTGGATTCAAGACATACATCGGTTCTGCCTTTGATATGAATCTGGCTGAAACAAGCTGTGTATCCTGTGGACAGTGTATCTCTGTATGTCCGACCGGAGCACTGTATGAGAAAGATAATACCGAAGAAGTATTTGCAGCAATTGCTGATCCGGAGAAATACGTGGTTGTTCAGTGTGCACCGGCGGTTCGTGCAGGACTTGGCGAGGCTTTTGGCATGCCAATCGGCACAGATGTAGAGGGCAAGCTGGCAGCAGCACTGCGCAGACTTGGTTTTGATAAAGTATTTGACACCACATTCTCCGCAGACCTTACTATTATGGAAGAGGCCAACGAGTTCCTGGATCGTGTACAGAATGGCGGCGTATTACCGCTGATCACTTCCTGTTCCCCGGGATGGATCAAATATTGCGAGCACTATTTCCCGGAAATGACAGAGAATCTGTCTTCCTGTAAATCTCCGCAGCAGATGTTTGGTGCAATCGCAAAATCCTACTATGCAGAGAAAATGGGAATTCCGAAAGAAAAAATGGTGGTTGTAAGCGTTATGCCATGTACTGCAAAGAAATTTGAGATTGGCAGAGATGATGAGAACGGCGCAGGTGTTCCGGATGTAGATATTGCCATCACAACCAGAGAGCTTGGCCGCATGATTGAGCGCGCAAGCATCCGTTTTGCAGA
>Ga0129310_1002469_pt1 | contig 13709 bp, 14 predicted proteins | sample Go1ome_2_FD_94433 | JGI IMG/M metagenome (GOLD analysis project Ga0129310, IMG submission 94433) | Western lowland gorrila individual fecal microbial communities from Wisconsin, USA - Go1022A metagenome | ecosystem: Host-associated > Mammals > Digestive system > Large intestine > Fecal | place...
TATCAGCACCAGCTTTGCGATAATGCAGCCGCGCCTTACCCGGTGATAATCCCGGTCGGAAGCGGTTTCCGGCTTTTTCAGTATATTGGTGCCCTGTGGGTAAACACCGCAGACCGAGAATATACCGTACATGATGAGCATTACCACCAGCATTATGATATTCCCACCGCCAGTGATATTCAGCGCCATCAGCGTTATCATAACTGCCGCGAACGCTGCCATGAGCGCACCGCCCACTATCTCAGCGATTTTCTCGCCCCGGGTGTAAGCAACTTTGTCTGGTATCATATCTGGAGTCCTTTCTCAGTTACGCGGGTGCAAAAGGTCAGACGTTCATGTACTTCGCCAGGAACTCAATGGACATGGGTATCCATCTGCGGACGTTCTCAAGATAGAACGCCTCGTTCCAGCCGGTCGCCTTGTCGCAGGTGGAAAGCCCGTGGGGGCCCTCGTCGAACAGGTGCAGCTCCACCGGAACCTTATTGGAAACGCACGCCTTCGCCATGACAAGCGAATTATGCGCGGATACGCAGTCATCGTTCGCAGTAGCCCAAATGAACATAGGTGGAGTTTTCGGAGTCACGCGGTTCTCAAGCGAAAGTCTGCTGAGGTCGGAGCGGGAAGCATCCTCCCCGAGCAACACCTTGAAGCTTCCCTCGTGGGGGGCGGTCACGCCGCTTATTACCGGGTAGCAGAGTACCGCGGCGTTCGGACGGAGATCCTCCGGCTCGCAGCCGATGGTCTTTGTGAGCATAACGTCGCTCCACATGGTGGCGAGGCAGCCAGCGAGATGTCCGCCGGCGGAGCAGCCCAGGACTGCCATCTTCTGCGGGTCTATTCCGAATTCCTCGGCACGCATGCGAATCTTATAGAATATGTACGCCGCGTTCATCAGCGGCTCGGGGAACTTCTCGTTGCATGCGTAGGTCACAACGAACGCCGCATAGCCCATTGCAAGATACTGGAACGCGATAGGCTCGCCCTCGCGGTCAGAGCAGAACTCATACCCGCCGCCGGGGAATATTATCATAGCCGGACGCTTGTCGCAGAACGGCAGTCCCGCGATAGAATCCGGCAGATACGCCTTGACGAACGCAGTCTTATCGGAATTGATATTGAATGTCTTGATTGTCATGATATTGCTCCTCAGAGTTATTAGGGGTGAACATTTCTCATGTTCTAATATGGATATACTTACTTTATCATTGTACCATTATTTCAATAAAAAATCAAGGGGGAAACGAACTATTTTCGCAGTTTTGCACAAACATCATACAGACCGCTTCCAACCTGAGCGCATATAATAAAGTGCAGGAGTTGTATTCCTGCAATAACACAAGGAGAAACGAAATGAACTTTTTTCTCATAAATACCCGCTCGATGACCCAGGCTGAGAAGGCTCGGCTCTACCTGGCGAGGAACGGGATAAAGAGCGTGATAATCCGCACCACGGGGCGGAACGGGTGCACATTCACGCTGAAAGTATTCGGGGACGCTGGGACAGTCTGCCCCATGCTTTCCCGTATAGGGATAAGCTGTGATTTACCTCGATAACGCCGCCACGACCTATCCCAAGCCACGGAGCGTATACCAGGCGTGGAGCCGCGCTATGACCGCCTACGGAGCAAATCCGGGACGGTCGGGACACGCAATGTCCATGGCGGCTTCCCGGGCGGTTTTCGCCAGCCGCAGCGCCTGCGCCGAATTTTTCGGAGCGGAGCCGGAAAACACCGTATTCACGCTGAACTGCACTCATGCGCTGAATATTGCTATAAAGGGACTTGCGCGTCCCGGTGCGCATTTCGTGCTGAGCGACATAGAGCACAATGCGGTGATACGCCCGGTGCATTCGCTGAAAGAGCGCGGCATGAGCTACACTCTCTTCGAGAGCACCCCTGACCCAGTGCAGACAATGCTTAACGCCTCCCGGGCGATACGTCCGGAAACAGTGGCGCTAATCTGCACCGCCGCCGGGAACGTCACGGGACAGCGAATGCCGCTGCTGGAGCTTGCGGACCTCTGCCGGCGCCGGCGCATATGCTTCATAGTTGACGCAGCCCAGGGAGCGGGGCTGCTTCCGCTGAACCTGAAGGACGGAATAAACATCATCTGTACCGCAGGGCACAAGGGACTTTACGGCCCGATGGGCACCGGACTGATGCTCACCGACGGAAAGTACCCGCTGAAAACGCTCATGGAGGGCGGCACCGGCAGCGCCAGCGAAAGCCTGGAGCAGCCGGAATTCCTGCCGGACAGATTCGAAAGCGGGACCATAAACACCCCCGGTGCAATAGCGCTGGGGGCTGGAGTGGATTTCGTAAGATCAAGGACTCCGCAGAAAATACTGGAACACGAAACCGCGCTCTGCCGGAATCTGTGCGGAACGCTCCGCAAAATTCCCGGAGTCACAGTATATTCCGAGATCGACAGATATCAGGAGCAGTACGCGCCGGTGGTGTCGTTCAACATCGGCGATATACCGTCGGCGGACGCCTCGCTGAAGCTCAGTGACATGGGATTCTGCCTGCGCGGCGGACTTCACTGCGCTCCACTCGCGCACAGGAAGCTCGGCACCCTGGAGACCGGGACTGTACGTTTCGCGCCGTCCGCATTTACTACGCCGGAGGAAGTAAACCGCCTTGCAAAGGCCGTGAACTACCTTGCAAGGACAAAATAAAAAACGTAAGGGAGGGGCTTGCCCCTCCCGCTATTTGTTGTGGCGCGTCCATGCCGCGCTTTGGGGCACATGGGAAATCGTCCTTGATTGTCCCTCCCGCCGCCTCTTGTTTTTAATTTCCCGGTAAAACGAAACAGGGCGGATATAGAATCCGCCCCTACATAATTTATGCGCCGGGAATTTTTATCTTACCAGCTCCGCAACATCCGCCAGAGTTTCGCAGACGAAATCCGCCTTATATTCCGCGAACTCCTCGCGGCTGCCGAATCCGACAAGCACCGCCGCGCATTTCATTCCCGCGTCGTGAGCGCCTACGATATCATGCATTCTGTCGCCGACCATCAGGCACTCCTGCGGATCTGCGCCGGTGGAGTCCAGTACATACCGTATGACCTCCAGCTTGCTCCCGCGGGAGCCGTCCATAGTAGCCGCGCCGATGAAGTCGAAATACTCCAGAACGCCGAATTTCTCCAGTATGCGCACGCTGAATTCCTCCGGCTTGGAAGTCGCAAGGCACACGCGCTTTCCCATGTGCTTCAGCTCTTTCAGAAGCTCCACAGTTCCGGGGATAAGCTTGTTTTCGAAAAGCCCGGTCGCTCCGTAGTACTCTCGATACAGCCGCACCGCTTCCCTCGCCTGCTCCTCCGGGAAGCCCCGGCGAGTGAATTCCACCATCAGCGGCGGGCCGATGAAGCTGCGCAGGCTGTTGCGCTCCGGGACTTCAAGTCCCAGCTTTTCGTATGCGTACATAACGCCGTTGGTTATGCCGATGTACGGGTCGGTTATCGTCCCGTCAAGGTCAAGGAGTATCGTGCTGAATGCCATTCATTTGCCCTTTCTGTCTGCCGCTATGAGCCTGCGTATCGCGCCTATCGCGCAGTTTATCGCGCGCTCGCTGCTGTCGCAGCGCTTGTCCGGAAGCCCGGCGTTTGTGCGCTCTACGTTCCATAGCGCCGTAAGAACAGCGCCGGCGCGTACTCTTCTCAGCAGAGCCACGGAGAATATCGCCGCCGCTTCCATCTCGGAAGTAAGGCACCCGCATTTCAGATAGCCCTCCCACGCGGAGCAGAGCTTCTCCGGAACTGCGGTGTTCTTCGGGTCTATCTCGCCGTAAAAGTTGTCCTTGGAGTGCACCACGCCGACGTGCGCACGGTTTCCGTCCTCGTCGGTGGAAAGCTCGTCCGCGGCCGCCTTGAGCGCGCACACTACGTCGAAATCCGCCACCGCCGGGTAATTGTCCGGGATATACTCGTGACTTGTTCCCTCGCTGCGGATCGCGGCGTTTGCGATAAGGAGATCGCCGCCTACTACCTTCAAATCAATTCCGCCGCTGGTGCCCACGCGGATAAACGTATCCGCGCCGCACTGTATCAGCTCCTCCACCGCGATAGCCGCGGAGGGACCGCCGATACCCGTAGAGCATACGCTCACCTTTTCGCCGTCAAGATATCCGGTGTATGTGGTGTACTCGCGGTTGCTTGCGATAAGCTGCGCGTTATCCAGCTTTGCGGCTATCTTCGGAACGCGCCCCGGGTCGCCGGGAAGTATCACATAGCGCCCGATGTCGCCTTTGCGCGTTTTGAGATGAAACATGATGTCCTCAGAAATGATGCTCTCCATTTGGAACTCCTTTCAGCAGATAAGACAAATCAGATGGTGCTTCCCTCGGTCATGACTATGCACTTGGACGGGCACGCCTGCGCGCAGATTCCGCAACCCATGCAGTGCTCGTAATTGATGGAAGCGTGGTTGTCCTTTACGGTGATAGCGCCGGAGGGACACTTCTTCTCGCAGAGATGGCAGCCAAGACAGCCGTTTTTGCATATCGCGCGTGTGACCTTAGCGTTGTCCTTTGAGGAGCAGCGCACCTCGTACGGATAATCCACCGGACGTATCACGATGAGGTGGTTCGGGCAGACTGCCACGCACTTGCCGCAGGCTCCGCACTTTTCGGTGTCAACCACCGCAACTCCGTTCACAACGTGTATCGCGTCGTTCTCGCAGACCGCAACGCAGTCGCCGTAGCCGTCGCAGCCAGTGCGGCACATCTTCTTGCCGTTGTAGAAGCGCTCTACAGCCGCGCAGCTCGGCGTTCCGTCGAATTCAAAGCGGTCCTCTACGGCGCCCTCGCAGCCGTTGCAGCGGACGAACGCAGCTTCACGAACGGTTTCAAGCGCCTCGGTTCCCATTATTTCCGCAATCTTAGCTGCCGCGGCGGCTCCGCCAGGCTTGCAGCGGTTGGTGGGAGCTTCTCCCTTTGCGACCGCATTCGCATAGCCCTCGCAGCCGGAAAATCCGCAGGCGCCGCAGTTCGCGTTAGGGAGCGCCTCGACTATCTTTGCGACAGTTTCGTCAGTCTTTACAAAAAATATTTTGGAGCCTATCGTCAGCAGGACTCCGGCAGCGCCGCCGATAGCCGTGAAAATCAGCACCGGCAGTATTACGCCCATAAATACATTATCCATCATCAACCTCCGAAAATACCGTCAACGATGCCGCCGAATCCCAGGAACGACAGGGATACGATGGACGCAGCCACCAGTGTTATCGGCATGCCCTGGAATGCCTTCGGGACGTTGCAGCGCTCCAGCCTGCCGCGTACTCCGGAGAATATCAGCATGGCCATCATGAAGCCCAGACCGCCGCCGATGGCGTTTACGATGGACTCCCCGAAGCTGTACTTGTTATCCAGGTTCAGCAGAGTAACGCCGAGAACTGCGCAGTTCGTGGTGATAAGCGGGAGATACACGCCCAGCGACTTGTACAGCGCGGGAATGTATCTCTTGAGGAACATCTCCAGCAGCTGAACGAACAGCGCGATAATGAGAATGAACAGTATCGTGTTCAGATAGGTCAGGTTCATCGGTACGAGGAATCCGTAATACAGCGGGTATGTAACGGCGGTCGCGCCAGCCATTACGAACGTAACTGCAAGACCCATGCCGAGCGAACCGGAGGGATTTTTTGAAACTCCAAGGAACGGACAGATACCCATGAACTTCGAAAGCACGAAGTTATCAGTGAGAATGCCGGTCAGGAGAATTATCATCATGCTCTTTGCGAGTGCCATTTACTTCTCCTCCTTCTTGTCAGCTTCGCCGGAGGGGCAGCCTCCACACGCCTCACAGCCGCCGCATGCAGCGCAGCCAGTGACTTTCTTCGGTTCTCTGTTGGATATCTTGTTGACAAGCGCGATAACGCAGCCCAGCACGAAAAATCCGCCTGCCGGGAGTATGAACAGCGTCATGGGCTGGATAGTTCCCTCGGGAATGAGCTGAATGCCGAACCATGTGCCGCCGCCGATTATCTCACGGACGGAGCCTACAGCCAGCAGCGCCATAGTGAATCCAACGCCCATGCCTGCGCCGTCCAGCGCGGAAGCAAGGACATTGTGCTTGCTTGCGAACATCTCGGCTCTGCCGAGGATTATGCAGTTTACCGTGATAAGCGGGAGGTAAATTCCCAGCGCGTCATAAAGCGCGGGCATGTAAGCCTGCATCACGAATCCGACGAGAGTAACGAAGCCCGCGATGATAACGATGAACGAGGGCAGGCGCACCTGGTCGGGGATCATCTTGCGTATCAGCGAGATAACGACGTTGGAGCAGATGAGCACGAACGTTGCCGCAGCACCCATTCCGATAGCGTTTGAAGCCATCGTGGTGATGGCGAGGGTAGGACACATGCCGAGCAGTGTGACCAGCGTCGGGTTCTCCTTTATAAGACCTTTGGTGAATTCCTTCATGTATCTCACTTCTGCTCACCTCCTGTGTACATGTCATAAGCCGCGAGAGCTATGTTTACTGCCTTTGCGACGCCCTTTGAAGAGAATGTCGCGGAGGTCACTCCCTGCACCTGGTTGTCAGCCGCCGGCGTGGATTTCACGATAACGGCTTCGCCGGAGATGCCCTTGAAATTGTCAAGGAACGCCGGGTCGTTGGTCTTGGTTCCCAGTCCGGGAGTTTCCTCGCCGACGGATACTACAGCCACTCCGGCTACCTTGCCGTCCTGTATGCCGACAAGGATATCAAATCCGTCCTTGTAGCCCTTGGACTTTATGTCGAACGCCAGGCTTCCGTCGTTCTTTTCGATGACCTTGATTATACGGTCGATGTCCTCGAAGCCGTCAAGCTTTGCCTGCCAGTCCTCCGCCGGGACTACGCTGTAATCCTCGGCTGAACCGCCGTAAACCGCGACCGCCGCCGCGGACTGCTTGTCGGTCAGTATACCGGAGGTGTCAACGTAGGTCACGTTGTACATTATTATAACGAGCGCTGAAATTATTGCCACAACAGCGGCGAGGGTCAGCGCAGGTCTTGGTGAAATACTCATTTCTGCTTGACCTCCTTCGGCTCTTTCTTTGCGCCCAGGGGCTTAGGCATGGATATCTTGTCGATATACGGCGTCAGAATGTTCATCAGCAGTATCGAATAGGAAACGCCCTCCGGCAGGCTTGCGAACTGTCTTATCAGGAAGGTGAACACGCCGCAGCCGATGCCGAAAATCAGCTTACCTTTTTGTGTGAGCGGAGTGGTCGCGTAGTCGGTCGCCATGAAGATAGCGCCCAGGAACAGACCGCCGGACATCAGCTGGTAGAGCGTGTAAGTCACGTCAAATCCGCTGTAAAGGAGCGTCAGAACTGCAACGGTTCCGATGAACGCCAGCGGAGTCGTCGGCTGAATGAGCTTCCTTATGCACAGGTATACGCCGCCTATGAGCAGAGCTGCGATGCAGGTTTCGCCCAGGCAGCCGCCGCGGATACCAAGGAACATATCAAGCAGCGACGGAAGCTCGTCGGATACGAGCGGAGTTGCGGTAGATACTGCGTCCGCGCCCTCAAGATAAGAGAACGGCGCAGTCCATGTTGTCATGGAAGCCGTAAACGACAGCATGAGAATGATACGTCCGGTGATAGCCGGGTTCGCGAAGTTCTGACCAATGCCGCCGAACAGCATTTTTACAACAACTATTGAAGCAAAACAGCCTATCACTGCCATGTAAACCGGGATATCCACCGGCAGGTTGAACGCCAGCAGCATTCCGGTCACAACAGCGGACAGGTCGTGTATAGTGCTGTCTTTCTTTGTGACCTTGCAGAAGAGCCACTCAAACAGCACGCAGCAGGCGCAGCATATTACAGTCAGCACAAGCGCCTTGATACCGAAGATTATCGTTGCAGCAGCCAGCGCTGGCAGCATGGCAATGATAACGTTCAGCATGACTTTCTGGGTGGACATGGCGCCACGGATATGAGGCGACGGCTCCACGATGAGTTTATTCATATTTCTACCTCACTTCCCTTTCTTTGCGGCGTCCTGCTGTCTGAGGAAATCCTTCGCCATCTGATTTTTTTCAGCTAGATTTCGTCTTGCAGGGCATACAAAGCTGCATGCGCCGCAGTTCATGCACAGATTCACCTTTAATTTTCTGAGCGCGTCGGCGTCCCGTGTATCGTATGCATGCTCCAGTTCTGTGGGCATGAGGTTCAGCGAGCAGGCGCGTATGCATTTTCCGCAGCGAATGCAGGGCGACGGCTCGTATTTCGGCGCTTCGCTGAAAAGCAGCACCGCGTTGTTCGTCTTTCCGAGGGGGGTGTCCGGGTCGAATGCGCACATACCCATCATCGGACCTCCAAGCACTATCTTGTCCGGCTGCTTTCTGAGGGAAGCGAATCCAACTACACTATGCAGCAGGGTACCCACCGGAATGAAGAAATTGCAGGGGGAATTCACGATATTTCCGTCAACGGTGATACGGCGCTTTACAAGCGGCATTCCGGTGCGGATATAGCTGTGTATGAAGCCCGCGGTGGATACGTTCATTACAACGCAGCCGCAGTCAGACGGGAGCATTCCCTCGCCGACGATACGTCCGGTCAGATTGTGCACCAGCACCTTTTCAGCGCCCTGCGGGTAGCTGCTCGGGAGCTTCTTAACGGTTATCTCCGGGACAGAAGCTGTGAGCTTCGTCAGCTTTGAGATAGCCTCCGGCTTGTCGGCTTCAATTCCGATTATCGCATGCGGTATCTCCAGCCATTTCAGCACAAGCTTTATTCCGCCGATTACCGCGTCAGTGTTCTCCATTATCTCGCGGTAATCCGATGTTATGTAAGGCTCACACTCCGCGCCGTTTATCAGCAGGTACTCGATGTTCACCTTAATGCGGTCGTACGCGAGCTTGACATGCGTCGGGAATCCCGCGCCGCCCAGACCGATCGCGCCGCTCTCCCTTACCGCCCTGAGGAAATCCTCGCGGCTCTCTATCTTGGGCGGCTTGATATCCGGACATACCTCCATGCGGTTGTCCGATTTGATGGTGACGGTCTTGCACAGACGTCCACCAACGTTCATTACGTCCTTGATCTCAGTGACCTCGCCGCTGACGGAAGCGTGTACCGGTGCCGACATGAACGCACTGGTATCACCTATCTTCTGTCCGACAAGCACCTTGTCCCCGACCTTCACCAGAGGATCACACGGCGCGCCGATATGCTGTGCCATGCTGATGGTGACTTTCTCCGGAACAGGGACCTTTCTGGTGAGCTGCTCTGCCGATCCGCTGAAATGCGGCAGATGCACCGAATGCAGCCTAGACAATAAAAACACCCCTTTTCTTCGCTGCGACGAACAGAATTCCACCGCAGCCTCTCCCTTTTTTGAGCTATTCTATATAATTGCTATATGAATGCGTACATATCTTTATTCTACATTATTACAGATGATTTGTCAATAAGTTTTTCACATTAATGTATCATGTGTTGAAATACCGTATCAGTCGCCAGGCAAGCAAATATACGATTATGACACGAATGGTATATAGCAACAATATTATATCTCAATGTGTTTTTTGTCAATATCAAATTAAAATAATTCAAATGACCAGGTGGACTGGTGCGCCTCACCCTGTACATCAGCGGACAAAAAGCAGTCCCAGAGCCGTTAGCTCCGGGGCTGCCCTCACATAACTGATTAGAGTACACATCATATACTTCTAATCAGTCATATTATATCAAACAATTTATTAATTGTCAATATTAATTTTTAAAGTTATGATTTGTTTTTTAATTATCGGCATAAAATGCATGTTTGGTTCACTCAGTCGGTTCTGCACTCTTGTAAGCCTGAGCTTTTTTACCGGTGTATGCGGCGAATGTCCCATGCTTATGCCTTATGCCATGTCTGAGATTATTCGTTAACTTTTGGCAAACTCCCTTCTGATCTCATTCAGTAATAGGTCAATTTGTTGAGCGTCAGCTGGATGGCATTTTAAATACATATTGCATGTATCCTCAATAAGCCACACAAATTCTTGGTCAGAAATCACCTCCAGTTCAGTGTCATAACCATAATTAAAGCAAACGCCTTTTGTGAAAAATGATGGTTCACAATCATTTGTGTCTGGAAAACCGAAACCACACATATTAATTCCATCTCCAATACCAGTTTTGGTCAAAACGTATTCGTCTAATATTGTCAGCAACCCATGGTATTTTACTAATGTGTTGATACCCAGAATACTTGTGATGTATTTCTGTAGCTCCGGTCTGTACTCTTTTATTAATTTAAGGCCATCAGAATATTCTGAGCAAGTGTTGTTAATCGGTCTTTGACACTTTGTGATATTCCCCCAAAATGACATAAAATGTTTAAAAGACGTAAAGAAATTCTTCATTTTATTCTTTGTATGATATAGTTAGTAGTCATATCATAACCTTTCTTAAGATTTACGCCCATCTCCGGAATAAAGGAAAATTCAAACAGTGGAGCGAGCATAACGAGGAACTGTTCAAATTTTAGTCAAACCGCGCCCAAAATTGGTATAATAAGCTTGAACACCGTGAACTTTTTTAAATCCTACCACATGACGGCTCAAAAGAGTTTAAGCGCACTTTTTTGAAATGGCGCACTAATGGCGCACCCGAAAAGCCCGTCACGGGAAAAAGAAAAACCGCCATGTTTGCCGAATGGCTTAACAAAGCGGTTTGTTCTGGAGCTGGGAATGGGACTCGAACCCACGACCTGCGCATTACGAATGCGCTGCTCTACCAACTGAGCTATACCAGCAAAGAAATTTGCAAAAACACTTGCAAAGGCGTGTGTGATATGATATAATAAATGTATATTACTGCTCATCTCATAGAGATGACTATATTATTATATACTTAATTCAACGATTTGTCAAGTACAAAAGAGGTGTTTTTTATAAATCCAGGTAAAAAAATTATTCGCGGAGTCGGCATCGGGGTATGCATAGTACTTGCAGTGCTGTTTATCGTGATGATAGTGACCTCTGCTGCGTTCGGCTCGGCAAAGGCTGTTGGTATTTTCAGGTTTGACGTGTTCGTCTGCGAGAGCGGGGATTACGACAGCGTTCCGGCAGGCAGCGCAGTGATCGCCACAAAATGCGCGCCGTATGATCTGGAACAGGGAAATCTCGTGCTGTACAGCACAGACCCCATGGATAATAACGCGGAACTCGCGATGGGCTACTACTATGATTTCAAGCTGATCGACGGAGTGTACTACCTGTCGCTGGTGAACGGCTCTGACAGCACTGTCATCAGCGAAGCCGCACTCATCGGAAAAGCCGGGTGGTGCAGTCCGTTCCTCGGGACGTTCATAACTTTCATGAAAAGTCCCTGGGGCGTATTTGTAATGGCGGTACTCCCCTGCGCGCTGCTGCTGATATACGATCTGCTGAGGACAAAGGCTTCCGAGCGTCCCCTGCCGGAGATTATACCGCAGGTCAAGAATACCGACGAAAATACCGCAGAGCCGCAGATATCCGTCAGCGAAAACGGAAGCGCTTCTTTCCGGAAAAATACGCACCACGCGGCTTCGGCTGACAGCGTGCTGTTCACCTACGGCTCTGCGGCGAAAAAGCAGCCCGCGCCGGGCGCTCCCACAATGTCCGACCGCGACGTGCTTTCACTGCTGAACGCTCCCTCGCACAAGCAGGAAAAAGAAAGCAAGGACGCCGTAAAGCCTTTTCTCAAGACATCGCCCGCAGATATCGAAAAGTCACTGACCAGCGAGAACGAAAAGCCGGAAAAGCCCACGCTCCCCGCGCCCGTGGCGGCAAAGCGTTACATTGACAACACCGTAACTCCGGTAAATCTGACAAAGGAACCGGAAAAGTCCGAAAAGCGCGTAAGCACCGGAACTGCCGAGCTTCAGATACCCGAAAAACCCAGGAAAAAGCGTCCGGACGCATTCTTCGCACAGTCCGAAGCTCCGCAGATCGGCAAGGGTATCTCCGCCGGAAAGACCGGAAAGCAGTCCAGCAAGGCGATAATCGACCTTGAGGATGCCCTGGCAGCCGCTCCGTCCCGTTCCACAAGACCGGAAAGCAGCCGCCGCAGCGCTGATATCCTTGCGGCAAAGAACCGCAGCGACCTCATTCCGGAGGACGACGACACCCGCGACAAGTCCCGCTACGACGTGGACGATATCCTCGCAGGCATCGAGCGCAGACACCACGATCAATGAAAAAGATGATCTCCGTCCTTGCGGCGGCAGGGGTAGCCGCTGCCGCCGTTTTTGGCGCAATAATATCCGGCGGGAAAGGCTTCTGGTTCGCCAGCGCTGCGGCTGCGGCACTGTGCTGTATCCCGTTCTTCCTGTCGTTTGAAAAACGCGCTCCCTCTCCCGGCGAGCTTGTGCTTATCGCAGTAATGACCGCGTTTTCTGCCGCCGGAAGATTTATTTTCGCGCCTGCGCCGTTCTTCAAGCCGGTTTCGGCTCTGGTCATAATCACCGGAAAGCACTTCGGTCCGCAGGCGGGATTCATGACCGGCGCTCTTTCCGCGATAATATCAAACATATGGTTCGGGCAGGGTCCCTGGACTCCGTTCCAGATGCTGTGCTGGGGACTTATCGGCGCAGCCGCCGGCATTGCCCGGGAACTTCTCGAAAGCCGGCTGGCGCTCTGTATCGCCGGAGTTATCGCAGGCGTAGGTTATTCGTTCCTCATGGACGTGTGGACTGTGCTTTCGATGAACGGGAGCTTCTCCGGCGGGCTGTGGATAGCCGCTATTATTTCCGCGGCGCCTGTTACTGTGATATACTGCGTTTCAAATATCGTGTTCCTGTTGGTGCTGAACAAGCCGCTCGGACGCCGGCTGGAACGTCTGAGGACAAAATACGGCGTATTCCCGGAAACTGACAGGAGCGGAAAGGAGCCGCAATGAAAAAGCACTACACCGCTTCGGATATCGCATTCAACATCATTCGCCTGGGGCTTGTCGCGGCGATCGCCATTACTGTGATATGCCGATTCGCGACCAACGGCTCGGTTACGACGATATCCATTTCAGACGTAAGCTCCGCGCAGTCGTCCGCCGGGAATACAGTTACGTCACGTTCTGAAAGCTGCTCCGTGAGCGATGTGAATTCCGGGCTTATCAACATCAATACAGCCACCGCAAGTCAGCTGACTTCGCTCAGCGGGATAGGCGAAAAGAGAGCCGCCGCTATCGTAGAGTACCGCGAACTTAACGGAGATTTCACGTCCATCGAGGGGCTGATGAACGTATCCGGAATCGGCGAGAAAATATTTGAAGGTATCCGCGATGAAATAACCGTCGGCGATATTGCTGTCGCGACTACAGAGACTTCCGGCGCGGTTCTTCATACTGCGGAAGCTTCCTCGCAGGAGATTTCAGCGGCTTCCGCCGCAGGCACTTCAACATCAGACCAGCCGCGGGATAACTCCCGGCTAATAAACATAAATACTGCCACCGCCGGGCAGCTCACGGAGCTTAGCGGGATAGGCGACGTCAAGGCCGCCGCTATTGTGGAATACCGTGCAAGGCACGGGAATTTTTCCAGCGTCGACGAGCTGCTGAATGTCTCTGGAATCGGCGAGAAAACGCTCGACAATATCCGCGCATACATTACCGTCGGAAGTGCTGCGGCTACGGGTACGCAGAGTACTACAGCCGCCCGGGCGCAGGCGGATAACTCCCGGCTAATAAACATAAATACTGCCACCGCCGGGCAGCTTACGGAGCTTAGCGGGATAGGCGACGTCA
>Ga0129310_1002474_pt1 | contig 13700 bp, 9 predicted proteins | sample Go1ome_2_FD_94433 | JGI IMG/M metagenome (GOLD analysis project Ga0129310, IMG submission 94433) | Western lowland gorrila individual fecal microbial communities from Wisconsin, USA - Go1022A metagenome | ecosystem: Host-associated > Mammals > Digestive system > Large intestine > Fecal | place...
TATCGCCATCTACGGCAGCAAACTCTATATCGTGGTAAATTGCAGCCATAAAGTCGAAGTACTGGATGCGAAAACAGCCGTACGCATCGCGCAAATCGACATTCCCAATTGTCGATATATCAAATTCCACCGCGGCAAGGCCTACGTCAGCAGCTACGTCGGCCCGGTACTTATCGACCCCGATGCACCCAAAGGCGCGGTATACGAGGTGGACACCACGACACTCAAAGTCACTCGCCGCTGCATCGTCGGATACCAGCCCGAAGAAATGGAGATTATCGACGACTACATGTACGTCGCCAATAGTGGCGGATACCGAGTGCCCGATTACGACAACACCGTATCCGTAATCCAGTTGATAGACTTCAAGCAGGTGCGTCAGATACCCGTAGCCATCAACCTGCACCGCATACGCAAAGACAAATACGATCGGCTATGGGTGACCTCGCGCGGCGACTATAATAGTGTGCCGCCCCGATTATATTATCTGGAACGAGACGAAGGCTCGGGCGAAATGCGCGTGGCCGGGTGTCTGGACATCGCCGTGAGCGATATGGCCATACGCGACGACAGCATGTACTACATAGGTGTCGCATGGAGCAATTTCACCGGCACCAATACCATATCTTACGGTATCGTCAATGTTCGCGACCGACAGCGCGTGGCCGAAAATTTCATCACCGACGGCACCGAGCAGAACATCAAAATGCCCTACGGCATCACCATCCACCCTATCACCGGCGACATCTACGTCACCGACGCCAAAAACTACGTATCCTCGGGTACGCTGTATTGTTTCAGCCCCGACGGCAAACGCCAATGGAGCGTCCGCACCGGCGACATTCCGGCTCATATCTGCTTTTACGAGAACCGCTGATGAGAAGATCACACAAAGGCATATTATATATAATGTCTACCGCTATGGCCCTGACAATCACAGGATGTAACGGCGGCGACACGCCCATCGTCAGCCTCGGACTGGACGACTACTACCGCGTGGCACGTATGACCAAACTCGACCTTGACCCGGCACTCACCGGCCAAGACTACCGCTGGACCATCACGCGTCCCGACGGCACTGACAGCATTATCGAAGGCCAACGCCGCCTGGTATTCCTCACCGCCGAAGAAGGGCGCTACACCCTGCGCTTCGACATCGAAGACCCTTCCGTTCCCATGAGCCATACGATGACCGTGGACGTGCTTCACGAAGAAGTTGAATTCAGCCCCTACATAGCCACCGTGACCGAGTACTGCCCCGCCCCGGGACAATTTGTCAACGATATGCCGCGCTACGATGAAGGCGATACCGCCGAGGATATGGCGCGTAAGGCCGGCGAGTGCATCAGCGGCACCAACGATGTGATGATTTCGCTCGGCGCCTACGGCGGCTACGTGACCTTTGCCTTTGACCATACCGTAGTCAATCTCCCCGGCAACGATTTCCGCATCTGGGGCAACTGCTTCTACGAAGCCACCCATCCCGAAGACCGCGGCGGCAGCGCCGAGCCGGGCATAGTAATGGTGAGCTACGACGCCAATTGCAACGGCATCGCCGATGACCCGTGGTACGAGCTGGCCGGCAGCGAGTACCATTCGCCCAAGACACTTCACAACTACACAATTACATACAGCCGCCCCGACCCCAACGCCGAGCCGGTAGAAGACGGCGCACTCGACAATTTGTACTACATCCCGTGGAAGGACAATACCGGAGCAACGGGATACGTCGCCCACAACATATTCCACGACGGCGAGTATTGGCCCAAATGGATGCCGCAACAGACATTGACCTTCCACGGCAGTTGTCTGGCTCCCAACGCCATCGATCGCAGCGGTGTCGGCTCCTACTACATCCTGTACAGCTACGACTGGGGCTATGTAGACAATCATCCCAACGACTATCCCGAGCTCAACAGCTTCGACATCTCCAACGCCGTAGACTCCGAAGGACGTCCCGTCAAACTGCCCGGCGCCGACTGGATACGCGTATACACCGCCGTCAATCAATATTGCGGATGGATTGGCGAGACTTCCACCGAGTTGAGTCGTGCCGCCGACCTCCACGTCATCGCTACTATGGTACCTACCGCCGCCCGTCGACGCTGAAATATACACTAATCTCAATTCACAAACACAACCCGGGTCGTCTTCCCGATTTATTCACCAACACCCGATTTATATGGTTAAAAAGCTACTCCTTACCACAATCTGCTCCATAGCACTGTCGTGCGGCGCAACCACTCTCGACTTCGACAAAATCACCCATTGGGCCGGCGAGGGCGATGCACGTGCCGCACTTGTTATGCTCTTCGACGGACAGAAGACCGCACAAGTATGGGGCTTCCGCTGGAATAGCTCCGCGTCCAAGCCCTCCGGGTCCGATATGGTGAAAGCCATAGCCGGAGCCTCCACCGACTTTGACGCAATGATCCAATGGACCAACTTCGGCTATACTCTCTCCGGCGCCGGCTTCAGCTTTGACCACGCGGTGATGAACTACCTGCGCTACGACTTCGAAGGTGCCGTCGATGACGGCAACATCTCCTTCGGCTACTATACACCCAACACGGGTATGGGTCAGACGGGCGCCCCCGGCGCTGCCACACAGGAAATATGCAACCGCGCCATCGAAGAAGCCAAGAAGACACACATCATCGAACATCCCCTGAGCCACCGCGAGTACGGATATAGCGCCTACGACTACGACCACTGGCAGTTGGATGCCAATGCACCCCAAAACATACTATGGCGTGCCGGATGGTACAAAGGATACTGGAGCTACTGGGTGGGAGACAAAACTCTTGACGAAATGAGCTACTCCGGTCTGGGAATGTCTTCTGTCGAGCTGCAGGACGGGGCAGTCAACGGCTGGGCCTACTACAACTTCCAAGAAAACGACGACGGTTCGACCGAAGTCGACTGGAACGTCGAATTGGACTACGACCACCTAAGCGTCAATGCCATACAGGAGCTGAAACCGGTGATAGAAAACTCCGATGATGCGGTCGCGACAGTATATACACTCTCCGGCGTATGCTTGGGTCATTATGCCGACCGCCGCGACAACCTCCCCGCCGGCATATACATCGTGCGTACGTCCTCGGGCGCTGCATACAAGGTGCGTCTCTAAACAGCAATACACACCATAACTTTATCATAATCATATTTTGGACCCTGGTTATGAGTATGGGCTTTGCCTATACTCAGGCCAATCATTAAAACAAATTTCAAACCTTTATGAATTACAAATCATTACTCATCGGAGCATTAGGCTGCTTCATTGCGCTGACAGCCAATGCCCGCGACATCGAGGTAGACGGCTTGTACTACTCGACCAAGAGCGATGGCACCGCCACGGTGCGTGCCCCTCTGTCATCAGAGACAAAGCCCTCTGGCGACATCGTAATTCCGGCATCTATCACCTATGACGGCAAAGACTACAAGGTGACCGGCATCGATGACAACGCATTCGCCTATGGTTATCAAATCACCGACCTCGAAATTGAGGAAGGCATCGAGACCATCGGCGAAAACGCCTTCTTCAACTGCTCGGGATTGACCGAACTGTCGTTCCCTGCATCAGTAACGGAGATTGGTGATTATGCGTTCAACTCGTGTACAAACGTGACTAGCATCGCCTTCCCTACAGGTCTTAAGGTCGCAGGCCCGATATTCCAATCGTGCCTAAAACTTACAAATGTAAGCTTCAATTGGAAATGCGTCGTAACCGAACTCAACGGCACCTTCCAAGACTGCCGCGTACTCGCTTCGGTATCCATTCCCAAGTCAGTCGTAACCATCACCGACGGAGCATTCCAAGACTGCAAAAGCCTCGCAGAAGTCGAATTTTCAAGCAACAACAATCTTCGCACCATAGGCGATTGGGCCTTCAACGGCAACAAGTTCACGACTCTTGAAATACCCGAAGGCGTCGAAGAAATCGGCGAAATGTCTCTCGGCGCAATGAACGGCGACTGGAACACAAACAAGACTATGACTTCTGTCACCCTGCCTTCGACTCTGAAAAAAATAGCTTACAATGCCTTCAACAACTGCGGCGCCCTGACTTCTCTGACCATCAAACCCGCCGCCGAACCCCTGAAGATTGTCAGCTTTAGCGACTACTACGTTAAGATGTTCCTCTCGTGTCCGGAAGACCTGTCTTCAACGACCTGCCCACTGAAGACCCTTGTACTGGGTCGTCAGCTTGTAACGGAGTCATCCGGCACCGATATCACCGACGATGTCTTTTCGGTAAAGAGCGCTTTGGAAGACCTGTTCTTCTGCGGCAGCGTCACAAAGACTCCAAACATCTCCAATGCAAGCAACGTAAAGTATATTACCATTGCCACTACAGCCATACCCACTGCCGGGAACTTCAATGACGGCATCAAGGCTACGGCATTGGTGACAGTTCCTGCCGGCGGTCGCGAAGCATATTCGGCTGTCGACGGCTGGAAAGACTTCGCATCGCTCGCCAATCCCTCCGGCGTCGAACTCTCCATCGCGGACCTCACCCCTGACGCCAACGGCGTGTACGCCATCGGCCTGAAAAAATCCTACGCATTGACAACCACAATCAACGATGAGAATACCTCCGCCAAAAACCTGACATACACGGCAGGTGTCAGCAGCGTCCTGAGCTATAGCACTTATAACGGCAAAGTCACCTCCGGGACCAAGGGCGATGCATACATCTACGTCGAAAGCAGCGAGAACCCTGCCGTACGCGGCGTCCTCGTAGCCAAAGTAGCTCCTATCAAGCCCGTGACATCCATCACCCTCGATGGCGTCGTTGACGGCGTACTGCGCGTACCCTACAACTCGATGATTGCCGCCAACCCCGTCATCGAGCCTGCCGATGCCGACCTCACCGACTTTACAATCTCCATCGAAGACCCCACCATGTGCACCATCTATGCAGCCAAGGCCTTCAACCCCACTCGCAACTTCTACGAGCTGACTACATTCAAGCTCGGCGAAACCAACGTCACCTACACCGCAGCCGATGGCAGCGGCACACAACTCACCTTCAAACTCGTTGTCGAAGACCGCGACCGCGAAACCCCCATCGACTACACCAAGGGTATGTTCTGGCTCAACGAGGAGTGGTTCGGCCACTGCAGCGGCTCTATCAACTTCGTGGGCGATGACTACACCTTCACCGGCAAAGTTTACGAGCGTGAGAACCCCTTCCAAGCCTTCGGCGCAACTTCGCAATTTGCTACCGTATATGCCGACCGACTTGTCGTAATGTCTAAGCAGCCCCGTGACGGCGGCGACCTCCGCGGCACCGAAGCCGGCGGTGGACGCGTCGTTATCGCTGACGCCAAGACCCTCAAGAAAATCGCCGCTTTCGACGAAATCGGCGGCGACGGCCGCGCTGCCTGCGGTGTCGCTCCCGACAAGTTCTACCTGACACACAACGCCGGCGTGCGCGTATGCCGTGCTCAGGGTGACACATACGTCCTCGATGCTGCCGACATCGCCGGCATCGGTGGCGGCACCAACCTCTATGCCAATCAGATGGGCGACATCATTGCCGCAGGCAAATATGCCTTCGTTGTACAGCAGGGCAAGGGCCTCCACGTAATTGACACAGCCTCTGACACCTACGTCAAGACCATCGAAGAGTCCAACGCTCAAGGCGTAGTCCTCGCTGCCGATGGCAACGTATGGTTCATGGCCACCAAGAAACTCTACTGCATCGACCCACAGACTGCCGATGTACTCAAGGAAGTCGCTATCAACCAAAGCGTAGCCTGCCAATGGGGCTCGTGGCGTCACACCAACTTCCTGGCTGCCAAGAAAAAGAACGTTCTATACTGGATGGACGGCGGCTCATGGTCCGGCTCGGGCAAGATCTACGCCTGGGATATGACCGGCGACGTACCCACCGAACCGCTCTTTACCCTCGGTAAACGCGAAGGTATGAACGGCAACACCCAAAGCCAATACGGCACTATCGGCTATGACGATGTCAACGACCGTCTGATGCTGGCCACCACTCACGGAGCATCTTCCAACTACCGCTACAATTGGTACTACTTCGTAGACGGCTCCACCGGCGAAGAGCTCAAGAGCTTCGCACTGACACCCTACTACTGGTTCCCCGCTATGCCCGTCAACCCCGACCGTGCCGAAGTAGTCAGCGATATCGATAAGATTGACCTTGACAACTACGACGATCCCAAGACCGTTGACCTGACCGACCACTTCACCGATGCCGATGACGTCGACTCCGAAATCTCGCTGTCCATCGTCCCGGCCAATGACACCCAACTCGAAGACATCGCCGATGTCGCCCTCGAAGGCAAGCAACTCACCATCACCCCCAAGGCCTTCGGTGATGCTCCCCTGCGCCTGCGCTCGGTATCGCGCGGCCGCGTGGCTTACCACGATATCGCAATCAAGATTGCCAAGGTTGGTGTGGACGACGTTGCCGTTGATGCCAACGACTCGGCAGTCGAGTACTTCAACCTGCAAGGTGTACGCGTCGATGCCGACAACCTGACCCCCGGCATCTACGTACGCCGCCAGGGCAATAAGGCCGTTAAAGTCATCATCAAGTAACACCAGCAACACACTAATCCGGATGACCTTCAGACATTTATTGTCTGCCTCAATCCTTACAGCCACTGTCGCCGCACTATCGGCGACAGCGGCTGCCGAGGATTTGGACGGCGGATTTTTCATCCTCAACGAAGACTGGTACGGACATCAAAATTCCACCATCAACTACCTGCGTCCGGACGACCCTGACGGAGTATACTGGGATTACCGTGTATTCCAAAGCCGCAATCCGGGCAAGGAACTCGGATGCACCGCCCAGCACGGCATCGCTTGGGGCGGACGCCTGTATCTCATCGCCAAACAAGAAAAGGACCCCGGAGCATCCATCATCGGCGCACGTATCACCGTGTGCGACGCCAAGACAATGGAGTGCTTAGTTCAGCTTACCGAGATTGACCCCTCGGGCAATCGCTGCGACGGACGCGGCGTATGCGGCGTATCACTCGATAAGGTGTACATATCATCGTCCAACGGTATTTGGATTTTCGATACCCGAAGCTTATCGGTCACCGGACAGATACCCGGCACGGAGAACCCCAACGGCATCGATGGCGCAACTACGAACCCCTCGGGAGCTCTCTACAAGGGACAATGCGGCACCATGGTGTCGGCTGAAGGCCGCGTATTTGCCGCCCACCAGCAATCGGGCCTCCTGATAATCGACCCGACTACGGACAAGGTCATCAAAACCATATCTATGGATGTCGCCCAAGACGGCGCCGGCATAGGCTCGATAGTCAAGGACCGCACCGGCTTTCTGTGGATTTCGACAGACAATAACACTCGCGGCACCGGCAATCCGCTGCGCAAGCTGGTACGTCTCAATCCCAAGACGCTGGAGTACGATATCGTCACCCTCCCCGACGACGTGCTGCCGCCAAATAACTCATGGTACGCATGGACGCCCGATGCCTTTTGCGCAAGTGCCGGGCAGGACTACCTGTATTGGCGCGCCAACGCCGGCAAAGGCCAAGCGGCATGGTTCAACGGCGTATACCTGTATCGCTTCAACACCGTCACCCGTAAGGCCGAGGTCATACGCAACTTCAAAGAAGAAGGAGCCGGATGGAGCATCTACGGATGTTCGCTGCGCGTGCATCCCGTCACGGACGAAATATATATGTCACTGTATCAGGGCAACCAAAAGACAACGTACATCACGCGTCGCTGCGATGCCGATGGCAATACCATCAAGGATTACCCGATGATAGCCAACTATTGGTTTCCCTCGCTGCCGATATTCACCGAGGATGACCCCTATCCGCTGTCTGTAAGCGACATCACTATTGACGACAGCGCCTCGGCGCCCATTGAGTACTACAACTTCCAAGGCATACGCGTGGCCTCTGAATACGGCACATCACTCCCCGCAGGCGTGTACATCCGCCGCCAAGGCACACATACATCAAAGATTCTCGTCCGCTGATCGATTGAAACTCGTCAAAGACTATCTCTCACTCCCTTAACGATTTCACCCCCGCCACGGAAATTTTCGTGACAGGGGTGAAGCTTTTTTGTGTATACAGTCTGAATTATTCTGAATTATTCCTTGGGGGCGACGTAGACATAGGCGCCGAGGTCGGGGGCGGCACCGGCTGTGGCCTGTCGCGGCAGTCCGTAGGCGTCGCGTGCGGCGGCCGGCAGCATCAGCGAGGCATCACCCGCACCGATGGCCGGCGATTCGGGCTTCAGGCGGTAGTCAAAGATGTAATCCTCTCGCACGGTGTAATAGAGAGGATCTTTGTCCCATAGGCAGGCTATGAAGTTGGCATCGTCGCTACCATTCTCTTTGATCAAGACGCGACGCAAGAATACCTTGGTGCCGGTCAAGTCGCCGTGAGAGAGCATGGAGCCATTGCCGTAAAGAATACTGTTAGTGATATTGGCGGCCGTGTACGGAAGCTTGGAGCTGTCATCATTGTCAGCATTGAGATGCTCGAAGGCCAGCGCCGGGCCATATATAGCACTGAATAAGTAGTAGTTGGCAAAGGTACAATGGTTGAATACGTGTTGCCCGCCGTGCAGCAGCACCAGACCGTTGGAAGCCTCGGCAAATTCGCAGCCTATGGCGGTAATGTTGGCGTGGTACGCTTCGAGGACACGGTCGCCGGAGTTGCGCAGCCTACTGTTGACAATGGTCAGCATCGGAGTGTCGCCATCGTTGCGCGGCGAGCTGCCGCCGTTGACGATAACCCCGTAGTCAGTGTTGCGTATACATGTGTGGCTAATAACATTGGCACGCGATGAGGGCGCAAACTGCACGCCGCGCCACTGCCGCGACATGAGGTCGAAGGTGATGTCGGTGATGACATTGCCGGTGCGGTCGCCGGCGATATTGACGGGATTGTCAACCGTGCCTTGGCTCAACAGGGTGCCGCGCACTATCAGCGATGCACCGTCATGGAAACGCAAGTCGGTACCCGGTTCAAGAGTAAGCGTCGCCCCTTCGGCCACTACCAGCGAGTCATACACCTGATAGGGGCGTCCGGCGGTAAGTCGGGTGTCGCTGTTGCAGGTGACAGCACGCAGACGCTTGACATCCTGACCGGTCGCATTGAGCACCACGGTAGAGCGCACGCCGTTGACGGTGAAGCAGAGGTCGGCATTGACCTCTTGGGGTCGATCCTGGTCGCGTGCCGGCAGGGTGGCCTCAACCATCACGAATATCGAGTCTTTGGCACGCACTTCGATGCCTTGGAAGGTCTCGCCGCTGGCGCCGTCAACATTTATGCGAAAATCCCGAGCCCCCTCGCCTTCGAGATGTATATCGCTGATAAGCATACCTTTGCTATGGCGATTGTATACCGTCAGGCGGTGCGTCATTGTCACCTCGTCCGTAAAAACTACGCCCATTTTGAGCGTATCGGTGGAAAAAGCCGGCTGGTCTGCCGCCGAAGTCGAAATGCCGTCCTCGATGCAGGCATTGAAGCCTATCATGGCGGCTATCACTGCTATGGTGTATAGGATGTGTCGTTGCATAAGTCCGTGATGTGCAAGGCATGTATGCCTCTATATACTAACGGCACAATGGCGCGTTTATTGTCCTGCACGATCAGGCACGAACTCAGCGGCGCGGAACTATGATGTACCGAACTCCATCGGCATAACAGCCGTTTTGATATGGCTGGTATGTAACGATGATGCCGCTGCGTGTATATACCGGGCGCGGATACCACTTGCCTTCGAGTCTCTCAGCCCCGAAAGGCAACGACCATGAGGGATCGTCCAGATCACGAACGTCCGCCGGTATACCGTCAGGGAATATGTCACGGATGCCTAAGAGCTTTCCGGAAGCAACATCCATAGTCAGGTACAGGCGCATATTCACCGGGTGTGCGCCGCCCGTGTAATACTCGCAGAATATCATCACAGTCAACAGTTTGCCATCGTCGCTACGCCATACAGGAGCCATCTCCAGATGCAGCGAGGCACGGGGACTGCTGTTGGCGCGGTCAAAGCATCGTTTGATCGACCCGAAAGCGTCGGCGGCATCCTCGGCAGGCATCGCCGACTCTATGCCATCGGACGGAACGCCCGAATATGCGTACACCGGCATCTGTGCCTCGGCAAAGAGGTTGGCGATATTCATCCCGAAGACTTCGAAAAGCCGCGCCATGTGCAATGCCCCGGAATCTGTGCCTGTGGGCAGCGTCAACATCAAGTCCAGATACACCGCTTCATTGCCGGGCGAGTAAAGCGTCTTATAATATGTACGTGTCGGCATAGGCGCCAACTCCGCTCCGGAGCGTATATCACGAGACAGTGCCTCATTAAGACTAATTCTTACTGTATCGACACCCACAACAAGACCCAAGCGAGAGGTCGCCGTGTCCACAAGTATGTCGTCAAAAGCGCCGAGCAGGCGTGCCGTGTCGCTGCGCGAGGGGCTGCGGCGACACAGCAGGTGATCAGCCACCGGGTTACCGTCAGCGGCAGCCCGCCACGCCTGCGTAACCAGCAGTGTGTCATTGCAGAAAATAGTGTCAGCATACAGCTCGGGGACTGTCTGTGTCGCTGTTGTTGCGGCCTGTGTCTGTGCCGTCGCCGTAACAGCTTGCGCCCATACAACGGCAACAGCCGCCACGCACAGTGCAATCAGGGGCATCTTCTTTAATTCCATATCAACGTCTTTTGTCGTTTTTTTCTTTTGTCGTAACATCCGAGAGCTGCAAAGTGTTCGCAGCCCCTTCCATTCCGCAAATTTAGACAAAACTCCCGAGACAACCACCATCCCGGATACGCCAATCCTATCATTAATCGGCAAGCTACTCATCATCCGGCCAATTTTAAGGTTGGACTTTAAATTTGTCCGCATTTTAAGGCTTGCGTATAGAATTTTTCTCTAATTCTCCGACCGAGATAAAAGTAATTTCAATTATTGCTCCTCAATCAAGATCTTCCCCGCAAGGGCTTATGCCACAGATAATGCAAACTTAAAGTTCGTACACAAGACGGACAATCGTTATTCGAGTTGCAAATTACGAAAGTTGCAATAGCCGTCTATAAGCTGCTGATTTTCTTGGTCGCCGTCATATATCACAGCTGTACGTTTCATTCGTTCGCCTATAATTGACTGTAAATAATGCAGATTTTTGAAGTATTCTGTATGGAACGTCATCCCGGCTTTGATTTCATAGGCTTCAAGCGTGTCGTCCTGCCTCAGTCTAAGGATATCCACCTCGCGTTGTGACTTATCGCGATAAAAGAACAAGCTTTCCTGCCGTCCACGGTTTAAGCCATTCTTAAGCATATCATTCACGACCATATTCTCAAACAGGCTACCTCGCAGCGGATGAGTGTCCAGCTGTTCTACAGTGTTTATACCCAATAAGAAACAGGCCAATCCGGTATCATAAAAATACAATTTAGGCGTCTTCGTGAGTCTTTTCCCTATATTGGAGTAATATGGTTGTAGCAGGTATACGACATACGATGCCGAGAGCACACCAAGCCAACTTTTTATGGTAGGCACACTCACTCCGACCTCAACAGATAATGCCGATGTATTAAACTCCTGGCCGATGCGACCGGCTGCAAGACGTATGAATTTTTGAAACGCATACAAGTCCTTGATATTGATAAGTGAGCGCACATCCCTTTCTACATATGTTGAGTAATAACTACTTAATAGTATTTGTCGTCCCTCCATTCCGCCTCTCCAAATCGCCGGATAACCTCCGCACAAAATCAATTGGGATGTCGTAGCGTCCGGATATATAGTCAAAATTTCCTCTGTGGAAAGGGGCAATAGAGACATCACGGCTGTACGTCCGGCCATAGACTGTGTGATATGCTGCATTAGAGCAAAATTGTTGCTCCCGGTTACAATAAATCGACGATCCTTGCCTTTTATACGGTCATCATCTACAAGGACCTGCAAATAAGAAAAAATCTTCGGAAAATTCTGTGCTTCATCTATAATTGCTCCTTGCGGGAATTTTGCAAGAAATGCTTTTGAATCCATTTGAGCCTCTTCGAGCGTAGCCATGTCCTCCAAATTGGCATAAGGAAGGTCAGCAAATAAGTTGCGGCACAAGGTAGTTTTACCCGACTGTCGTGGTCCGGTAAGGGTAATTACGGGCAAATACTTGAAATACTCTTTGATGGTAGAGGCCATCGCCCTATTTATCAGCGTGTTGTTTGTCATTCGGCCAATTTTAAGGTTGGACTTTAAATTTGTCCGCAAATTTAGCGCTTTATTTTTGATTATGCTACCTATCACGGTTATTTTCGGGTAATTTCTTCGGCGTCATGCGTCTGCATAGCAGGTTGTTTTTTCCCGACTTCGTGGCTGACAGCAGGGTCGTTTCGCGAAACGAGCGGATATCCGTGTTCCCTTATGTCGCGAAAAAAGCTTAACTTTGTAGTGTGATTTAACTTATCGGCTTTGGCCGGGTCTAAGAATGTAAGCACTGGATATACGAAATTTTTAATGGGAACCAACTTATGCTGCTAAGTATTGCCGACGGCTTTGATACGATGAACAATGCCTGCATAGAGCTGACCTCGATGCTTGCACAGGAACTGGGCATCACTTACGGCACGATGTGCATCATCTGCTACGTCATCGTTCCGGCGCTGTGGACCATAGCGCTGGCGGCGTCCGCATTCTTGATGATGCAAGGCCGTAAGAAGTCCGGCAAGGTCTGCTTCTTCACCGGCATCGGCATCTTAGTTTTGATGGTGTTGTACTTCGGCATCGGATGCGCCAGGATGGCGGCGGCATAAGCCCAAGGGCATCCGCCGCGCATCCTGCCCATAGAGATTTATTTACTAATTTTGCAAATATGATAACTCCTAAAGAAATATTAGACCTGCTTAAGTCTACAGAGTCATATCGCGTGGAACGCACGACAAGCACCGGCAATATGGACAAATTCTGTGAGGCTATTTGTGCGTTTTCAAATGATATGCCCGGCTCGCGCAAGAATGGCTATCTAATTATAGGAGCGAGTGACGATGGAAGCATTGCCGGAATGAGGGTAGATGACGCGCTGTTGAAGAAGATTGCGGGCATACGTTCTGACGGAAACATCCTCCCTTTGCCAACAATGTCGGTCGAGCGATTCCCCTTCCCCGAAGGCGACTTGTTCGTGGCCGAAGCAATGAAAATCGGCAAATATGTCAACAAATTCAACCGCGGTGTGGCCCGCGTCCAAGAAATGCTAAAGGAAAATGGCAATTCCCGGGCAGAGTTTGATGTATCCACAATTACCGCTTTCTGTGTAAGGGCTTATGCGACAGCCGAAGTCAACTTGTCGGCAGACAATAAGCCAAGCACAAGTCAGGGCACAAGTCAGGGCACAAGTCGGGGCACAAGTCAGAACAATATAACTATTGAAGAAAAAATCATCGAGTTCTGCATAGAACCTCACACTTTGGCTGAGATAGCCGCTTACTGCGGCTTTCAGAACAAACGAAAATTTAGAGAGCGTGATCTTAATCCGCTCCTCGGCCTACGCATCCAAAAAACGATTCCGGACAAGCCAACGAGTCGTTTTCAAAAATATGTTATAATTTGATGCTTTCAGTCAGATGTGGCAAGACAGAGCGACAAAGAGCGTCTTAAAACACATAACAGAATAAACCGAAACAACTTAAAAACGAAAGGATATAACGATGAA
>Ga0129310_1002476_pt1 | contig 13679 bp, 11 predicted proteins | sample Go1ome_2_FD_94433 | JGI IMG/M metagenome (GOLD analysis project Ga0129310, IMG submission 94433) | Western lowland gorrila individual fecal microbial communities from Wisconsin, USA - Go1022A metagenome | ecosystem: Host-associated > Mammals > Digestive system > Large intestine > Fecal | place...
CGGATTCGCTGTCACACCACCAAGTTCCACATAGGCGATGCCCTCTGCCTCCAGCGCTTTTTCCACACGGTCTAATAAACCACTTTTTCTGGCAGACTGACCGCCAAAGTGAACCAGTACTTTCTTCGGTGCATATCCGGCAATGATTTTTCCAACGTTTAATTCCTCGTCTTTTCCAAAATACACTTTTGTCGGTGTTTCATATACAAAATTTTCCATATCATTCTACCTCCAGCAAACATTTTCTTGTGTTGATACTACTTTATAACAATCCGTAAAAATGTTCAACCAAGCATTTGATATTCTATACAATTTACGTCAACCTTCCCTGTACCATTTATAAAAATCCATTTACAAAATATAGCCTGCATTTTGTAAATGGATTTTGGCATCATTTCTGTTTTCGATTTCTATACTTCCAGTTTCATGTCACCGTCTTTGATCCATCCGGCTTTTCTCATTCCTTCTGAAAAGATCAGTGTCACAACTGCCGGCAGAACAAAATGCATAAGGATGATCTGAATCAGTGCCACTTTGGAAGACATGCCGGTCTCAAGCATTGCTCCATAAGCTGCGATCTGTCCGACAAAACCTGCAGAACCCATTCCGGATCCGATCGGTGTACTTACCATATGTAACACTGCAGATGCAATTGGTCCAAGAATTGCACTGGAAATGATCGGTGGCAGCCAGATCAGCGGTCTGCGCAAAATATTTGGAACCTGAAGCATAGATGTTCCGATTCCCTGCGCAATAAAACCGCCAAATTTATTTTCCCGATAACTTGCTACCGCAAAACCTACCATCTGGCAGCAGCATCCGATGGTTGCCGCACCTGCGGCCAGTCCTGTCAGTCCCATGGAAACACCAAGTGCTGCGGAACTGATTGGCAATGTCAGAATCATTCCCATAAGAACGGATACCGCGATACCTCCAAGGATTGGAGATGCCTCTACATTAATATTTACCAGATTTCCAAGCCATTTCATAAAGTTGGAAATTGGCGGTCCAACGATGAATCCTGCTGCCGCACCGGTACAGATGGATACCAGTGGTGTCAAAATAATATCAATTTTTGTTCTTCCTGCAACCAGTCTGCCACACTCGATTCCGATCAGTGCTGCAACAAAAGCGCCCAGCGGCTCTCCTGCTTTTCCCAGTGCAAAATTTTCCATTCCAAGTGTCGGAAACGCTCCGATCATACCGGCTACTGCTGCGGAAACCGTCACAAGCGGTCCCTGTTTAAATTTTGCAGCGACGCCGACACCAATACCTGCGCCGGTCACTGTTTTTGCCACATTAGAAATCGCGATCAGATACGTTCCAATCTCATTTCCGACTAAATTTCCAATCTGTCCAATGATTGTTCCGATGATCAATGTGGAAAAAAGTCCAAGTGCCATTCCACTCAATCCATCAATAAAAATGTGATTTAGTACCTTTTTCATAAAACTTCTCTCCTTTTATTCTCATACCGCTATAAGGATATGGATTTTCATAGGATAGACAAATACACTTCATTTCGTTATTTTGTCTGTCTTGTCACTTGTCGTCACATTATAGCACAGAGTGTATAAAAAGAGAAGTCTGTCTTTGTTCCTAATTTTCCTGATTTTTACCTGACTGTTACAGTTCACACGCGCCATTCGCAAAAGAGCTCGCTTGCGAGCAATACTTCTTGAACTTTGTTCAAGAAGGTGCCAGCTACTGTTTTTGCTCATAAAAAGGCGCTCCCTTCATCAGCAGGCTTATTTTTGTATTGGCTGTCGTTTGAAGAAAAATGCCAGCACCATACATCCTGCCACGATCAGCATCGGAAGCCAGAACAGATTCATGTAAATGGCACGAATTGTCTCCGGACTTTGCTGCGCTGTCTCTGCCGCATAATGTCCTGCGTGAAGCACCGCTGAAAATACCACACCGGCAATGGCAGTCCCCGCTTTCATCGTGCACATCATAAAGGATGTCATCACACCCTGCGGACGTTTTCCGGTCAACGCTTCTACTTCATCTACCGTATCCGCACAAATGGCATAACATGGACTGGTTGCCATACTTTTTCCAAGTCCCGCCAGCAGCATAAAAATGCAGAATAAGATCAGATTTTTTCTACATGCAAACATAACCATCGTCAGCACCAGAAATACACCAAAGCCATACAACATACAGTTTCTGTTTCCAAACCGATTCAATGCCTTATCCATAAACAGCGCTGCCAGCAGCTGTGTCGTCGTATAAATCGTCAGCAGTACCGTTGCCATTTTTTCATCAAACAGCACATATTTTGCATAATAAATAATGCTCTGATTCTGCAGGATCATGACAACCATGACGCAGGCTCCAATGACACAAAGCAGAACCCAGGAACGGCTTTTTATCGCACAACGCAGGGATTCTTTCAAATTCATGCGTTCTGTCTCCGTCGATTTCACACGCTCCTTGCAGGAAATCGCACAGTTCCCCAGAAAAATCAGGCTGACAATTCCGTAAATCAGCGCCACCGGTGCAAAACTGAACCTTCCCTGCACGCCGCACAGAACCACCAGCGGAAGCGTCAGAAAACTTACCAAAATGTTTCCCATACTGCTACCAAATACTTTGAAACTATTCAACAGCCTGCGCTCTCTGACATCGCAGGTAATCAGCGAAAGCAAGGTACCGTATCCGGTATTATTGATGGCATACAGCACACAAAATGACAGATATGTAAAAAATGCAAATACTATCTTTCCGCGGCTGCTCAGATCCGGCACACAAAAAATCAATACAAACATCACCATCAGCGGAATCGTTGTGGCGTACATAAATGGCTTCACTTTTCCACGTTTAAAATGACATCCGTCGATAGCCACGCCTGTCATAAAATTCACCAGTGCCTCGATCAGTCTGGTGATTCCCAGGATCATGCCAACTGCCGCAATGGAAATTCCCGCAATGTCCGTATAGTAATAGGAAAGGTAAGAACTGACCGCACCAAACGTGATGCAGCTGGCCACATCTCCACCACTGTAACTGAATTTTTCCCACAAAGATATTTTGCTGTCTGTCCTTTGTATACTTCTATTTTTCATTGTCTGCCCCCAAATTGAACTGCTTCATTTCTTCTAGCATTATAGATAACTCTTGCAAAAATAAGTTTACTACTTTGGTGGGGAGAAATATAGAATTATTTTTCCCAAATACTGTAAATTCGTATCAATGAAAAAAAATCAGCAGATATGCTCTGCTGATTTCAATGATGCAGGAAAAGGGACTTGAACCCTCATGACTGCAATAGTCACACGGACCTGAACCGTGCGCGTCTGCCAATTCCGCCATTCCTGCGTATTAAATTTTTGCTGCATTATTTGATTTCAAATGCAGGAAAAGGGACTTGAACCCTCATGACTGCAATAGTCACACGGACCTGAACCGTGCGCGTCTGCCAATTCCGCCATTCCTGCATATCAAATTGCTTCGCTGCCTCGCAGCTGACAAAGTGTATAATACATCAACGACATTTAAATGTCAACACTTTTTTTCTATTTTTTGAAATGTATGTTTTTTATATTTTTTTCAAAAAACTGTTGACATTCCACCTCTCTTTTGGTATCATTCTTTCTTGTCGGAAACAAATAAATACGACACATGCGGAAGTGTCGGAACTGGCAGACGAGCAAGACTAAGGATCTTGTGACTATTGCAGTCGTGTGGGTTCAAGTCCCATCTTCCGCATTACTTATTTGAGTGCGGAAGCCTTATAACTCAAGGCTTCCGTGCTTTTTTTGTTTTTAGATTGTTTGAACACCCTTGAACACGTTCGCATCGGGCATTTTGCCACTGATTGCTGTTTCGTAGGCAGATACCCTATCCGAGCAGAAGCCTCTCTGCTCATTAATTTGACATATCAGTTCAAAAAATAGCTTTCCTACACCATAGTTTTCTTTAAGCTCTATGCTTTCCAAATGTAAGCTCCATTAGCTCTGCTGCAATCTGTTTACTTTTCACCCGCATCATACTATCTTCCAATTTATCTTTTGCAAGTAAATTCATGTTTCCATACCAAACAAGCTCCTGATCTATTACTGCAAAATGCTCGCAACTATCTTCTACTGTTTTCAAATAAATCCCTGCCTGCCGAATTTCTTCATGTAACTTCATCCAAAACGCTGCATCTCCATAGCCATAGTTTTCCGGAGTCCATGTAACCACTGTAACAGATACTCCTGATGCTTGTTTTTCCTGCAATAATTGTATCAACTCATAAATTTTTGTTCCGCTGATTGCCGGACTTGAAATCACAATTGTTTTATCCGCTTCCAACAAATCCTGCTTATACACCTGTTCATAGTTTTCACCGTCAAAAATAGCATTCGCTTTCTGTTTCATCATCTGAAGTCCACTGCAAACATCATACCCAATCTGCTTATAAGCTTTCAGGCGTTTTGCATACATCTTGTCAAACATCGAAACATGACTATCTACATAATCATATACAATCACTTCTGTTTTTCCTTCATAATCGCGATTCAATCTTCCAGCATATTGTTCTACTACGCTTCTGAATGATACCGGTGTTGCCATAAATAATGTATCAAGTCTCGGAAAATCAAAGCCTTCACCTATAAGACTTCCTGTTGCAACCAGAATCAATGTTTCTTTTTTTCCTACTTGCTGTAATTGTTCCCGAATTCTTCTATGTTCCTTCTTTGAACCATCCCCTGTCAGCAAAAATACCTTATCTGCCTCATTTTTCAACTGTGCATATAACTTTTGAGAATGATCTTTATACTTTGAAAGAATTACCGGCGTACGTCCTGCTTCAATACAAGCTTTCACATCAAAAACAATCTGCGCATCCCGTACCTCATTATTTCTAACCAGTTCATACGCTTCGTTAGGATGCATTTTCTCATCTACGCCACGCGGCAGTACTGTTCGTGTAAATCTTGGATACACAAAATAGGAAATTCCCTGCATTTCTGCCTTTTCTTTTGCAGTATAACTATACCGTACAGGTCCAATCAACATATAACAATGGATTCCACTCCCCCTTTTTACATAGAGAGCCAGCCATAGCAATATCAATAATACCGGTCATTGAATTATGTGCTCCCTGCAGCGTTCCTATCAGACTTTTTCTCACCCTTATCCTTCCAGTTTTTGTCTGGTATGTTGGTAATTCTTCCTGAACATCAAGAAATTTCATCAATGCATTTTCCCATTGTTCCATTAATGACGCAGATTCAAGCAAAATCAATGTATTTACTTTCTTCTCTGCAATCATAGCACATCCCACGACTGTTTTTCCAAATGCTGTAGCTGCCTGTAAAATGCAATTATCATACTTCATAATTTCTGTCAGTGCTTTTTGTTGCTCTGTTCTTAACTCTCCTTGAAAAGTGACATGAATGCTTCTTCCAACCTGCCGTTCATCACATGTTTCATAATCAATCCCCGCCTGTTCTACATTTTCTATCAATTCCGAATATAATCCACGTGGTATTTCAATATAACCACTCTGCTGATCTTGTCCAAGATAAATCCATTGAGACGTTGCAAAATTCGATGTCCCTATTGCTCTGTTCTTATAATAAATTGGATTTCTGATAGCCGCTAACCTTCGAATTTTATTCTGTAATGCCGGTTTTAAATTTATACTGTCCACGTAAATACCATTCGAAAGAATGATATTCATTTTTCCTTCCACATCTGTGGCACTAAATCCACGTTTTACTTTCCATGGCTTTTCACGATCCACAAGATTGTCCGCATTTGTATCACCAATATTATAGATGCTCCATTCCTTCATTTTTTCTTTTATAAATTCCACCGACAAACGCGGTTTGCTCCATAAAACTTTCCATTGATCCGGATAAGCATTCCAATTCTGATCTACAAATGCGCTGTTTCCATCCTTTAAAGCCTGTCCCTGTAAAGGCAGCGCAATCAGATTACCAAGCCCACCGTCCGAAACCATATCCTGCGCCGGCAGCATACGGTCATAGTATTTAAAAGACTTTAAATTTACCTGTTCTGCTCCTTTTTCCAGTAATGAAAACGCAAATTTTCGTACAATAGATGCTGAAATCGCATGATCGAAAAAAATCCAGATATGAGCGCCTTTTCCTGACCTCGATCTTTCTACCAATGGATCAATCCCATTCATACGGCAAATAGTTCTCATAGCTTCCACTTCATCAATCCATGCATTATCTTCATTTGCAAAATCTCTTTTTTCTGCCCCTTTTGTATGATTATCAAAATCAAACACAAGGAAACGACAATTGCCGTCTGGCAACAGTGGATATACACCGATCACATCCGAACCATTATAGGATTCTCCTCTTAAATGCTTCAAAATATCTTCTTTTGTTAAGTGCTTATAATCTTTGCAGAAACAATTTTTACAATTCATTTTCTGTCCCTGTCTTTTAGGACAGCATTCTTTCCAAAAATTCCGGCACTGAGTATAGTACCCTGATTCTCCAGTTGATTTATTTTCGTTCCTTTTGGCATATACGTCCTGTCTTCCCCAGAATCTTGCATAAAAGAAATTCGCCATGTCCTCTGTGATAACTGTCGGATGAATAATTCTTTTTCCCTGATCTGGATTGTAAGCCTCCACTTTTTCTGGTTCTTTCAATAGTCTTAATTGCTGCATGTAAGAAATTCCAGTCTGATCCAATATACTTTTCAGAACCTGATTTTCCAATTGTAAATCATTTAACTTTTTCTGTAGTAAGCTTATGTTTTCTATTGAATCTCGCATATGTCCTCCTCACCTAAAAGCATTAATATTGATTGCCTTCACCCACAAAACTTTGTCTATAATACTTTTTACAAACTTCATCTTCTTTTTCTATTCTACCATACTATACCTCATTTTCCATCTACATTTCCGATTTTTCCATAACTTACAACTATGAAAAACGCGGCAATGCCGCCATATACTGACAGCTACTGTCGCGTTTTTTCTAATCAACTATTCCGCCTCATTTTTTTCAACTCTGATATATTTTTTCAGAATTCACTTCTAAAAACTTTATCATGGCTTCTCTTGCAACATCTTGCATTCACCACAATTTTACCATATAAATGCTCCGTACAATTCATGATATCTTTAATTTATTCTCTATCCATGAGATAATAATTCCACAATATGGTATCAAATTCCGTTCCTGTACCAAGCTTTCATATGTACGTTCCAATTCATGCATAAATGCAGCTTGCGATTTACCCTTACACTTTTTCATAATTCTATTTTTTTCCGCCATCAAAACATTTCTACGTGTCTGCGGTAACGAAAGTGCCTGACAATTCAAATTCAATGTTTCTGTTACATCTTTATTAATCTCAAAATCATCTGAATAAATGCTTCCATCTTCTTTATACTTAATCTTCCGAACAGACATTTCATCAAACGGATTAACCGTAAGCTCTGCATTCTCTTTGTGAGCATCACAAGTTTTATCTTCAGGTGATACTCCTCTCACTATACTATTTCCATAGCAAACACCCAACATCCATTTAAAATCCAGATCCTCCTTTTTCTCATGTTCCAGTTCACTTTGTGGATGTCTAGGCATGCAATGTTCTATCCTCATAACACTTGGGCTATCAACTTTCCTCATACAATATGCACAAAGCCCTTTCTGCTCTTCCCACATCTGCTCTCTAATATCTCTTAATACATCTGTAGGCATATCTGTCTCATACTCAGCATCCGGATTATCTTTACGAAATTTTAAAAGGCTATTTGGTTCTTTTCCCCTTTTTATAACAATCATATTTTATTCTCCCAATAAAATTTCCAAATCCAGAGATGTTCTTGCTGCTACAATATCCGGATCTGTAGTTCCAACAATACCTTCAATTTCTGTCAAAATCTTATCTGCTTCTTTATAATTGTTTTTGTCCATACATGAAAAAAATAAATCTAATTTTTTCTTTATTTCATCAGGACGCTCTGATACCTTCATAACCTCTCTCAATATAGAGTTAGCATCTCTTCCATAAGTCTGTGCTGCCGGCAAATAAATTTCTCCATTATCTAAAATTCGAATCTGCTCCCTTGGAACGGAATTAATCACCGCCGGCGCATGAGAAGTAACAATAAATTGTACACTCGGAAAAATAGTATGCAAATCACTTAAAATCGTCTGCTGCCACTGTGGATGTAAATGCAAATCGATTTCATCGATCAATACTACTCCTGGTGTATTTTCCAATGCGCTCTCTCCCAGCGTAGGATTTAAAACTGCCATACGATATGCAATATCACCAATCATGCTGAGTGTATTTTTATAACCATCACTCATTTCATCCATTGCAAATTTTTGCACATTACCACCTGCTGTTTCGAACTCCAACACTAATCTGTGTGTATCAAGATCAAAAAAAACACTTACATTTCGTGCACCACTAATTCTTTCAAAACTCCTGCAAATAGCTTTTTCAACAGTTTTTAAAAGCATCGGTCTTTCCAATACACCTGTTTTTTGTTGTTCCTGAAGACTTTTTAATGTCTGCGTCTGAAACCAACTCAACATCAACTTCTCATTTGATTCTGCAGCCATGCAGTCCACATAACCAACCTGACGTTTAAATTCCGTCAAAGATTTCATATTTCTCTTTTCTTTTTTCTGCGCATATAAACGCCCGGTTCCATAATAAGATATCAAAGGAAGCACCAAAGATTTATCCCCTGTCATGATCTGATTTTGTGCTTTTTTCGCAAGTCCCGTCAATTCTCCTGCATCCTTAATAGTTGTTTTTCCGCTTTCAGAGTTCAAAGAACGAATCCACGCTACATTTTTCTGATCCAGACAATCGCCCAAGCTTTCAATACTTACTGGATACTGGTGCTGTGGATCAATTGTTCCGTTTAAATCATGAAACTCATATCTGGCATCGTCCTTTAAGATACTTCTGCTCACACCTCCATCAATTCCTAATAAAAATGTGCTGATTGAAACGGCTACAGCATCCAATATAGTCGTTTTACCTGCTCCATTCTTACCAACAATCAATGTAACATGTTCATCAAAGCCCATTTCCGTCTCTTTAAAACATCTGTAATTTTTTATTTTGATATTTTTTAATTTCATTCAATATCACCTCACTACTTCTGTTATATTCTACAACAAATTTATTTTTTATTGGATCAGTATCACGCCAAAATGCGTTATGTTTCTTTCTTCATCCGTTAATTTTCTGTTTAAATAAGTCGCATTTTTCATCATTTGTTCCCCCACATATTTACATCCATTAAATTTCTTCCAACCGTTTCTTTTATATGAATTCAAATATATTATTTTGATTATATCATGCTTACTTTTTGGATACAACAAAAGAAAAAACGTATGATTGCGTAAATTTACCTTCGGAAATAGTAATGTAGAGATCTCCACGATGCGCTGACAAAGTATCAGGCTACGACTTGTAAATTCACTATACATCTTTTATGTACATGAAACAAGTCCAGTTTTTACTGGACCAGTTTTTGCTTCTTAGTTTTTACCTACAATCCCCATATATGCGAATTGAAATATACTATTTTTTTGTTTTGCAGGGAAATGCTGTGCTGAATACTTTCTGCATATTTTCCAAGATCCTTATGCCTGTTTTTCTCTGATTGAAGGATCTCTGTACAGCTCAGCACATCGTATTCTGCTCCAGCTGCTTTCGGCATTTTTCTCTTTTGGTATCTCACAAGTTCCAACATGTCTCCACCATTTAATTTATAGGCTCTTAGTTTTGCCATTTTACCGGCTCCTTTAATACTCCACCCCATTGGTCTGGAACTCATCCGACTCGAGAGTACATGACTGACATGCCCTTCCGTACTGCTTCCTTTTATTCCATCCCGATGATTTAAACGTAACTTCGCTGCTGTCCAGTTTTCCAAAATATATGTTTTCCCATCTTCCGCGCTTTTTTGTTTTTAAACTGTTTGAACACGTTCACTTAAATATTATTTTCCTTGAATATCTCTTGAAAATCATGTATATTAGAATAGTTTGATAATCAAACAAATAACAAAGAAAGGTTTTACATACATGAAAATAGCAAAAAAGAAAAAACTCAGCATCAGAAAAGTTGTACTAAGCATCATAGCTATTCTTGCTGCACTGCTCGTTGTGATTTCCCTCTTTGCCGGAAATTACCTTGTAAATTATTCCATTGGCCGTTCCGGCGATGGCGGAAACAGAACCGTTGCTCTGGAAATCCCAGAAACAGCCGATGATACAGAACGCACAATTGCTGAAGGAAGAATTGCACAACAGGAAGCAAATGAAGCATTTCTTGCTGAAAATCCAGGGCAGACAGTTGAAATCACATCTGAGGACGACATTCACTGCAGTGGTGTCTACTATCCAAATGGAAACTCTCATGACTGGGTCATTGCCCTGCATGGCTACCGTGGCGACCATAACGGTGCAACCAGTCTGGCTCAGCACTATCACGATCACAATTATCAGGTATTAACACCGGATCTCCGTGCCTGTGGCGATACGGATGGCAATTACCTTGGCATGGGATGGCTCGACCGAAAAGATATTCTTTCCTGGATTGACTGGATTATTGCGCAGGATTCCGATGCCAGAATCGTTATTCATGGGGTTTCTATGGGTGCTGCCACGACCATGATGACAGCCGGTGAAGATACTCCGGATCAGGTAGTCGCCTTCGTTGAAGACTGCGGTTATACCAGTGTATGGGATATTTTTTCCAGTGAATTAAAACTTCGTTTTGGTATGCCGGAATTTCCACTGATGTATACTGCCAATCTGTTTGCCATAGCCAAAGCCGGTTATTCTTTCAAAGAAGCCTCTGCTCTGGAACAGATAAAAAACTGTGAAAAACCAATGTTGTTCATCCACGGCACCGCAGACGATTTCATTCCATATGAAATGATGGATACTTTATATCAGGCGAAACCCGGCGATAACAAAGAAAAAATCACCGCTCCCGGTGCCGGACACGGAGAAGCGATGTACCTTCTGGGAGATGAATACTGGGATGATGTTTTTGCATTCATAAATAATTTTTAAATATAGCTTGACATCTTACATCAATTTTGTTATTATAATCAAGTCGTTTGAAACAACTACATAATGACAAATGCGGAAGTGTCGGAACTGGCAGACGAGCAAGACTAAGGATCTTGTGATTATTGCAATCGTGTGGGTTCAAGTCCCATCTTCCGCATTACTTATTTTGGTGCGGAAGCCTTATAAAGCAAGGCTTCCGTACTTTTTTTGTTTTTAGATTGTTGAACACCCTTGAACACGTTCACATCGATCATTTTGCCACTGATTGCTGCTTCATAGGAAGATACTCTATCCAAACGGGATCCTCTCTGCTCATTAATCTGACTCATACTCCCTTCCCCCGATTTATCTCCGCAACCAGCTCCTCATACTTCCGCTCATCAATAACATATTTCCGTCTAATCAATATGTAAGCCGCCCCAATAGCAACCACCGGCACAGCCACGATCCCCAGACGCAATATAAATCTCTGTCCGGCATCTGCCGTCTGGATAAACTGATCCGCCTGCACGATCACATTTTCTGAAGTGATTTCTCCCGTTCCGGCCTGTATTTCAAGCCCGGATATCTTCTGACTGATTGCATAGATATTGCTGATAATCAGTATCAAGGCAACCACTGCCTGATCAACGGCACTCGCCAGCTTTGTCGCAAAAGAGCGGACCGCTGATATAATGCTGTCATGCCGCTCATGGAAGCGAACTTCATCATACTCTATCGTGTTATTCAGCATAACGATCATCGTCATATTAAATGCTCCCTGAGAAAAGAAAATCAGGAAGCCGATGATATTCAGCAAAATCACACTCTTTGGCAAAACATAACCGACACTCATAAAAAGCATGTAACCTATGATTGTAATAATAGTAGCTGCCGTTATGATCTGATTGCGTGTAAACTTTTTGGAAAGTCCTGCAAAGGATGCCTCCGACAGCAGTGTTCCCAGTCCATACATAATCGTAAACCAGAATACAAGACTTCCGCCCACAGAATATCCAAATTCAAAATAGAAAAAATTCATCCCGATCATGATCAGCAGACCATTTCCGATCTGAAACAGCAGGCAGGCAATCCCGATCACGATCAACTGATCGTTTCTCAAAAATATATGGAACATATCCTTTAAGGAAAGCGTCCGTTTCTTTTCCGGGCGTTTTCTTTCCTTTACACCAAATACGGTAAGAAGCTGGAAGCCAATAAAGCAAAACGCAATGACGATCGCCGCTGTCCGATACGCCATGATTGCATTTCCCGCAACCATATCCGGAAGCAGCCCTGCGACTGAAAACTGTCCGATACAGATAAAAATTCCCTGTACAGTCACCAGCCAATTCCGCTCTCCCGGATCTGAAGTAAGTCCCGGCAGCATCCCCCAGTAAGCAATATCATTCATGGTATATGTCATTCCCCACAAAAGATAACCCACTCCGAAAAATGCCACAAATCCCCATCCTTCCGGTCTCACCGTAAACAGACAGATGATCACAATGCTGTTTAAAATTACTCCCATAAAAATCCATGGTTTAAATTTTCCTGCTTTCAGGTGTGAATTTTCAATAATGATTCCCATCATCGGATCATTGATCGCATCCCACAACAAACACACTACCATGATCGCTGATATTGCCGCATATTGGGCTACCGTCAGTTTCATCGTATATTGAATATAGGTAAGAAGAAACATGGAAACCAGTGCATACGCCATATCCCTTCCGGTAGCTCCTATGCAATAGGTCCATTTCGTCCGTTTATCCAATTTTGTTCCATCCATATAAATCTCCCCTTTCCCCGTTATTTCTGAAATATCCGTTTGAATGCCTGCAAATACTGTTTATTCGCATTGAGAACCAGCAGATCAATCAACTTCGGTGTCGCTATTCCGCCACTGGTAGCAATCAGTCCTTCCAGGTTACCTTCTTCTACGCCCATTTTTACCATTTTAAATGCCGGGTCCTGCTCTGACTTTCCACGAAGCATGATCTTAAGCCCGATATTTACGATTCCACGAACGCATTTTCCAAACAGGGACGCACTTACAACATCCTGATACGAATCGTAAACCGTATACGCTCCACGCGTTTTTTTCCTATTGTGTTTTGGTTCCCCGCCTAATAACTGATAAAACTGCTCTGCACAAATCTCCATTCCATGTGGCTGCTCCTTAAAATAATCCGGAAATAGTTCCCTTTCATTCCGGAAATAAGAATTTCCCGACACATCGATCTCTGCATCCAATCTCAGATCACGCACTGAAGCGCCAATGCAGATACGGTATTTACCACCAAGCACTGAAAACGTTTTTTTCTTCACATCATAAACAGAAAAACTCCGCTCATCCAATTCCAGTGTCACGTCTTTTTCTTCTCCTGGATGTAAAAATACTTTCTGAAATCCTTTTAATTCGATGCTGCTTCGGATCACATCAGACTCTGGCGGGCAGACATATAACTGCGCTGTTTCCGAACCACTTACACTTCCGATATTTTTAACCTTAAAACAGACTTTGACCTTCCCACCACCATATGTTTCTGGCACATTCAAGTCTGAATAGGAAAAAGAAGTATACGACAGTCCATAGCCAAACGGATATCTCACCGGAACATGAAACGTTTCATAATAGCGGTAACCCACAAAAATGCCTTC
>Ga0129310_1002478_pt1 | contig 13678 bp, 10 predicted proteins | sample Go1ome_2_FD_94433 | JGI IMG/M metagenome (GOLD analysis project Ga0129310, IMG submission 94433) | Western lowland gorrila individual fecal microbial communities from Wisconsin, USA - Go1022A metagenome | ecosystem: Host-associated > Mammals > Digestive system > Large intestine > Fecal | place...
CGGAGACTTCGTAGTCAACGAGAAGGATAAGATCATCAACCTGACCGCCGCAGGTATGGAAAAGGTAGAGAGATTCTTCCATATTGATAACTTTGCGGATCCCGAGAATCTGGAGATCCAGCACAACATCATTCTGGCACTGCGTGCACACAATCTGATGTTCCGGGATAAGGATTATGTGGTAAAGGATGATCAGGTACTGATCGTCGATGAATTTACCGGACGTATCATGCCGGGACGTCGTTATTCCGACGGTCTGCATCAGGCCATCGAGGCAAAAGAGCATGTGAAGGTAAAGAGAGAGAGTAAGACGCTGGCGTCCATTACTTTCCAGAACTTCTTTAACCTGTTTGATAAAAAGTGCGGTATGACCGGTACGGCGCTCACCGAGGAGACCGAGTTCCGTGAGATCTACGGCATGGACGTTGTAGTGATCCCCACCAATCGTCCCGTTATCCGTAAGGATCTTCAGGATGCCGTATACAAGACGAAAAAAGAGAAGCTGAACGCTATCGTGAATGCGGTAGAGGAAGCACACGCCACCGGACAGCCCGTACTGGTAGGTACCATTACCATCGAAGCCAGTGAAGAACTGAGCAGAATGCTGACAAAGCGCGGCATCCAGCACAAAGTCCTGAATGCGAAATTCCATGAACTGGAAGCAGAGATCGTAGCCGATGCCGGTGTACACGGTGCTGTGACCATCGCCACCAACATGGCAGGCCGTGGTACGGATATCAAGCTGGATGATGAGTCAAGAGCCGCGGGAGGTCTGAAGATCATCGGTACCGAGCGGCACGAATCCAGACGTATTGATAACCAGCTGCGCGGACGTTCCGGACGTCAGGGAGATCCCGGTGAATCCAAGTTCTACATCTCTCTGGAAGACGATCTGATGCGACTGTTCGGTTCCGAGCGTCTGATCAGCATGTTTAATACGCTGGGTATTCCCGAGGGACAGGAGATTGAGCATAAGGCTCTGACCAATGCCATCGAGTCCGCACAGAAGAAGATCGAGAGCAACAACTACGGTATTCGTAAGAATCTGTTGGAATATGACCGTGTCATGAGCGAGCAGAGAGAGATCATCTATGAGGAGCGTCTGCGGGTGCTGAACGGCGAAAGCATGCGTGACGTGATCTACAAGATGATCACCGATATTACCGAGAACTGCGTGGATATCTGCATCAATGACGATGCGGATGTATCCGAGTGGGATTTCAATGAGTTGAATACCCTGCTCATTCCTACGATTCCTTTACAGCCTCTGACACCGGAGCGCGTGAAGAAACCCAAGAAGAACAGCTTAAAGCAGCAGTTAAAGGAAGAAGCTGTGAAGCTGTACGAAGCAAAAGAAGCCGAGTTCCCCGAACCCGAAGCTATCCGTGAACTGGAGCGTGTGGTTCTGCTGAAGGTCATTGACCGTAAGTGGATGGATCACATCGACGACATGGAGCAGCTGCGTCAGGGCGTAGGCTTACAGGCTTACGGACAGAGAGATCCTCTGGTAGAGTACAAGATGAGCGGCTACGAGATGTTCGATGAGATGACCCAGAATATCCGGGAAGAGACCGTAAGGCTTCTGTTCCATATCAAGATCGAACAGAAGGTAGAGCGTGAGCAGCAGGCACAGATCACCGGTACGAACAAGGATGATTCCTTACAGAAGGGACCGGTGAAGCGTGAAAATGCAAAGGTATATCCCAATGATCCCTGCCCCTGCGGAAGCGGCAAAAAGTACAAGAACTGCTGTGGCCGGAAAGCGTAAGGCAGACGGCAGGCAATGATCTGAGGAACCGCGTCATCGGCGCGGAAAGAAATTAAAATATAAATAAGAAAGTGGGTGACGTTAAGTGGTTGAATTAGATCAGATGAAGACAGAAATCCTGTCCTACGAAACACCTTTAGCGGAAGTGAGGGATTCACTTTGACCTTGCTGACAAGGCAAAGAGAATCGAAGAAATGGAACGTGAAATGGAGGCTCCCGGATTCTGGGATGACCCGGAGCGTTCCAACCAGAAAATGAAAGAACTGAAGAACCTGAAGGATACTGTGGGAGAGTGTGATAAGCTTTCCACACAGTACGATGACATTCTTACGCTGATCGATATGGGCTATGAGGAGAATGACGAGTCTCTGATTCCGGAGATCCGTGGGGAACTGGACGAATTCATTAAGGAATTCGATGAGCTTCGGATCGGCACTCTGCTGTCCGGAGAATATGACAAAAATAATGCGATCTTAAAGCTCAATGCCGGTGCCGGTGGTACTGAGAGCTGCGACTGGTGCGGCATGCTGTACCGTATGTACACCCGCTGGGCGGAGCGCAAGGGCTTTACCATCGAAGTACTGGACTATCTGGACGGGGATGAGGCCGGAATCAAATCAGTGACTTTCCAGGTCAACGGACTGAATGCTTACGGTTACCTGAAATCCGAGAAGGGAGTGCATCGTCTGGTGCGTATTTCCCCCTTTAATGCCCAGGGCAAGCGCCAGACCTCATTTGTATCGCTGGATGTTATGCCGGATATCGAGGGAGATCTGGATGTGGATATTGACGAGAAGGATCTGCGTATCGACACCTATCGAAGCAGCGGTGCCGGTGGTCAGCATATCAACAAAACTTCTTCTGCCATCCGTATCACCCATATCCCTACGGGAACCGTGGTACAGTGTCAGAATGAGCGAAGCCAGTTCCAGAACAAGGATAAGGCTATGCAGATGCTGAAAGCAAAGCTGTATCTGTTAAAGCAGGAAGCAAATGCCGAGAAACTGTCTGATATCCGTGGCGAGGTCAAGGAGATCGGCTGGGGCAATCAGATCCGTTCCTATGTATTACAGCCTTACACACTGGTCAAGGATCATCGCACCGATGTGGAGACTGGTAATGTGGACGCAGTATTGGATGGCGGACTGGATATCTTCATCAACGGCTATCTGAAATGGATCAGCATACAGGGAGATAAGAAGAACACGGAAAATTAATAAAATGACAAAGAAAAACACATTCCGGAATGCAGACAGCGCTCGGAATGTGTTTTATTTTTGCATAACAGAGGAACCCTTTTAATGGTGCTCTCCCTGCATCAGATCCAGAAAATATAAGGTATGGGTCATATTCATATAGGGAGCAAGCCACAGGGCTCCGATGCCGAAACTTAACATACATAGAAATCCCAGAGGCAGGAAACTCAGCTGCAGGCAGAACAGTTCCCATTTGTGTCCTTTCATAATGCGGAGGCTTAACTTCATCAGTTCTGTAGCGCTGTACTGGGGGAAGTCCAGTAACAGGTAGTAGGACTGGGACAGCCCCAGGTTCAGCGGAATATAGATGCACATACCGACGATGATAAATATAATGGTCAGGATTGCCATAGTGACGGTATCATAGCCTTTTCCGGAACGCAGCAGGAAGACACAGATATCATAGGGCAGCAGACATACGGTATTTAACAGAACCAGCACTGTGGAAATCCCCAGAGATTTTTTAAACAGATATTTGAATCCGTAGAACAGATTGGCCACCGTTGCCGGCCGGCTGCAGGCGGAATTCAGATAGAACAATGTAATACCGGTCTGGAATACTCCGGTGAAGATCGACAGCAGAGTGGTGCAGATCGTCAGCAGAAGGTATTCGGTCAGGGAAGTCTCACCGCTTCCGCCCATAAGCACCCTTACGGTGACGATCAGGGAAAAGGTCATGCTGATGGCAAAACCGAGAGAAAATACGATCAGCCCGCGGCAGATGGACATCAGGATCGCATTGCCGTAGCGTCCCGCCATCTGATCTCTGGCTTTTTCTTTGAGCGCTGCTCTGGATGTATATTGTATCATAGGAAGCCTCTTTTCTTTTATTTCATTTTGACTATTTAGCCAGATTCATTTCCTGCGGTTCCTGAATCAGAATACCCCGGAAACTGTTATCGTATCCTACAGATAAGACCGCCAGAACTCATCGAGGCTGACACCGTACATCTGCTGATACATCTGATCCAGCATATTCAGATAAGAAGGATCGGTGAATACCGTGACAATGCTGCTGACGGTGATGAAGATACCGAGAGCCAGTCCCACACAGGACAGCCAGATTCCGGCCACGCACATACTGTTCATGCGCTGTCCCTTTTTACGGGTCAGCAGAGCAAAGAGAATACCCAACGCACCGGCGGGAATGGACAACAGCCCGGTACAGCACAGTACCAGGGAACAGATGCCGCAGACCATGGAAGCAATGGACAGACCTCGGAAACGTGGGTCGGGCATTGGGCTATTCCCGTTCATTTCGTTATTTTGCTGCTGATTCTGATAATAATCCATAAGAATCCTCATTTCCGGGCGGACAGATAACTTTTCATGTTTCCGCTCATAAAAGTACTGTACCATTTTTCGGTAGAATAAGCAAATGAAATAAAAATTAAAAGATTGAGAAAACTTCAGATTTCCAGTATAATAGACCCATGCGCAAAACGAAATGGCGACAGGCCATCAGGAGGAACTATGGATATTATACAGAAAATCAAAGAAGAACTTCAGGTAGAAAAATGGCAGGTGGAAGCTGCTGTGAAGCTGATCGATGAGGGAAATACCATTCCCTTTATCTCTCGTTACCGTAAGGAGGCCACCGGATCCCTGAACGATGAGCAGCTGCGTAATCTGGATGAGAGACTGACCTATCTGAGAAGTCTGGAAGATAAAAAGGAACAGGTGCTAAAGAGCATCGAGGAACAGGGAAAACTTACCGATGAGTTAAAGGAGAAGATTCTGGCAGCCCAGACGCTGGTAGTGGTAGAGGATCTGTACCGCCCCTACCGACCCAAGAGAAAGACCCGCGCCAGCATTGCGAAAGAAAAAGGGCTGGAGCCTCTGGCAGAATATCTTCTGCGTCAGGACGCATCTGAGCCGGTTCTTGCAGAAGCAGCAAAATATGTATCTGAAGAAAAAGAAGTAAAGACTCCGGAGGAAGCATTGCAGGGAGCGCAGGATATCATTGCTGAAATGATTTCCGACGATGCGGATCATCGTCTCTACATCCGTAACATCACCGTAGAGGAAGGTATCGTCACCAGTACGGCCAAGGATGAGAAGGCCCAGAGCGTCTACGAGATGTATTACAATTTCGAAGAACCGGTGAAGAAGATCGCAGGCCACAGAGTATTGGCACTGAACCGCGGTGAGGCGGAAAAGGTGCTGACCGTAAAAGTTAATGCACCGGAAGAAAGGATCCTGCGTTATCTGGAGAAAAAGCTCATCACGAAGGAGAACGAATATACGACACCGGTGCTCTGTGCGGCAGCAGAGGACAGCTATGATCGCTTAATAGCACCTGCCATTGAAAGAGAAATCCGCAACGACCTGACGGAAAAAGCGGAGGACGGAGCCATCAATGTCTTCGGTAAGAATCTGGAGCAGCTGCTGTTACAGCCCCCTGTCGCAGGTAAAGTCGTACTGGGCTGGGATCCGGCTTTCCGTACCGGCTGCAAGCTGGCTGTGGTGGATGCCACCGGAAAAGTACTGGATACGAAAGTAATCTTCCCCACCGCGCCTCAGAACAAAGTGGAAGAGTCCAAAGCGGAACTGAAGAGATTAATTAAAAAATATAATGTAGATTTGATTTCCGTAGGAAACGGTACGGCATCCAGAGAGTCCGAACAGGTCATCGTGGAATTGCTGAAGGAATTGGATCGTCCGGTACAGTATGTGATCGTCAACGAGGCGGGGGCTTCCGTATATTCCGCAAGCAAACTGGCCACGGAAGAATTTCCCAATTTCGATGTGGGACAGCGAAGTGCCGCATCCATTGCCAGAAGATTACAGGATCCGCTGGCAGAACTGGTGAAGATTGATCCCAAATCCATCGGTGTTGGCCAGTATCAGCATGATATGAACCAGAAGAAATTGAGTGATGCCCTGAACGGTGTGGTGGAGGACAGTGTAAACAAGGTCGGCGTGGATCTGAATACCGCTTCTGCGTCCCTTTTGGAATATGTCTCCGGTATTAACAAAACCATTGCAAAAAATATTGTGGATTACAGAGAAAATAACGGGCGCTTTGTGAGCAGAAAGCAGCTCTTGAAAGTGCCGAAGCTTGGACCGAAAGCCTATGAGCAGTGTGCCGGTTTCTTACGGATCCTGGATGGCAGGAATCCCTTGGATGCCACCAGTGTTCATCCCGAATCCTACGAAGCAGCCGAACAGCTGATGGCGAAGCTTGGACTGACCATGGAGGACATTAAGGAAGCCCAGAAGCAGGCAGCGGCGAAGAAAGCCTCCGGCAAGAGCGCAGCACAGACTTCCGGACAGAAGAATGGTAACGGTGCAGGTAATGCTGCAAAGAAGCAGGAAACACAGAAGGGAAAGACCGTTCGAGTGCACAATACCAACACTGCCATGGGCAAGGCTCTTGCAGCAGCCATGGGCGGCGTAACCTTTGATAATTCCGCAGAAACCTCTGCAAAGAAAACAGCACCGGCGGCGCAGAATGCATCAAATGATGCAAAAGATATTTCCGGACTGGAAAAGCGTATTAAAAATAAGAAGTTACTGGCAGAGGAACTGGGAATCGGTGAGATCACACTGACAGATATCCTGAAAGAACTGGAGAAGCCGGGCAGAGATCCCAGAGACGATATGCCGAAGCCGATCTTAAGAAGTGATGTCCTGGATATGAAGGATTTAAAACCGGGCATGATCCTAAAGGGAACCGTGCGTAATGTCATTGATTTTGGTGTGTTTGTGGATATCGGTGTCCATCAGGACGGACTGGTGCATATCTCCCAGATCACCGACCGTTATATCAAACATCCGCTGGAAGCCGTCAGCGTCGGCGATGTTGTAGACGTACAGGTATTGACGGTGGATGCGGCGAAGAAGCGTATCGGTCTGACCATGAAGATCCGGAAACAGTAAATGCAGATACAGAATAAGAGATAATGAGCGCAAGAGAGTCAACATGCCTGTATGATTGACGAACGGCGAATTTGATCATGATATGAATATAAAAAGAAAGAGGAATAACACGGGTAAATGTTATTCCTCTTTCTTTTTATAAATTTATAACACCAAACGATACGAAAAAGGGAAATGAGACTGCGTTATGCCTTATGGCCTGTTTTGATAATGGGACTTAAAGGCTTGTAGATCAGCAGTGTAACCACAGACACTAAGGTTCCTTTGATCAGGTTCATGGGAGCCACGCAGGCTGCCACGAAGCTTACGATACTGCCTTCCTTTGCCAGGGGATTGACCTCGGTTCCCATAGCAAGAATGGTATCCAGAGGCATTCCGTAGAATTTGGAGAAGGCGGGAAGCAGATATACGGCATTGAATGCGGTACCGAAGATTGTCATGAACAGAGTACCGATGACACAGGCAATCATGGCACTTTTCTTCGTCTTTTTAAAAGAATACACAGCAGAAGCAGGGAGAATCAGACTGCATCCTACCACGAAGTTCGCCAGATCTCCGATGAAAGCGGTAGAGGTACCCTTCACACACAGCTTCAGCAGAATTTTCACGAACTCCATCATGACACCGGCTACCGGACCGAAAGCGAAGGAACCGACCAGAATGGGCAGTTCGCTGAAGTCCATCTTGTAGAAGCTTGGAGCGAAGAAGATCGGGAAGTCCAGTACATGCAGGATCATGGCGATGGCGGAGAACATACCGATCATGGCCAGTTTTCTGGTGTTGAAGATAGGCTCCGAGATGCCGTTTTTCTTCTGGGCAGCCTTCTCCAGAGCCACAGCTACCAGGAAACATCCTACGATAACAGCCAGGAAGATCACCACATAGGCTACATTTTCAGTTACGGTTTGCATTAATTTGTTCATTTCAGAACTCCTTTCCTGAGTAAAAATGAAGGAAAGTCTTCAAAAAAAGCCCCGGAAGCTAATCTTCCGGGGCATAGGTATCACAAAAAGAGCATAAGTGACACTTCTTCTTTCATCCAGACTGTACTGTTGGTCCCGGATTTGCACCGGATCAGCCGCAGATAGACAATCTGCGGGTCGCGGACTGTAGCCTCAAGCATTCACCGCCAGTAGGGAATTGCACCCAACCCTGAAGAACTTTACCTTATGCATGCAATATAACACTTTGTGAAATAAAAGTCAATATAGAAAATCTTTAGAATTTTCCCAACATTTTTTTCGGATTTCTCTGTTATAGTAGCTTTCATAAGAATAGATATAAAAATGTGTTGACACTCAAAAGGCATTATTGTATTATGCAAATAGTACAATAACACAGATGGACAAAATAAAATGGGAGTAGAGGAGAAATGAGTGCATTAGTAGAAATCAAAGATGTGTGCAAGGTCTATAATCCCGGGGAAAATGAGGTCCGGGCGCTGGATCATGTGAGCCTGACCATTGACGAACAGGAATTTGTGGCCATTATCGGACATTCCGGAAGCGGTAAGTCCACGCTTATGAATATGCTGGGTTGTCTGGATGTACCCACCAGCGGAGAGTACTGGCTGCATGGACAGGATGTATCGGCACTGACGGACGATGAACTGTCTGATATCCGGAACCGGGAGATCGGCTTTATCTTTCAGGGATTTAATCTGATTCCGAATCTGACGGCGGTAGAAAATGTGGAATTGCCGCTGATCTATCGTGGGGTAGCGAAAAGCGTGCGGCAGGAACTGTCCAGAGAGGCTCTGAAAAAGGTTGGTCTGGAACACCGTATGGATCATAAGCCCGCGGAAATGTCCGGTGGCCAGCAGCAGAGAGTAGCCATTGCCAGAGCCATTGCCCAGGCACCGCCGGTGATTCTGGCGGATGAGCCTACGGGTAACCTGGATTCCAATTCCACGAAGGAGATCATGGGCATCCTGAAGGAATTACATAGAGAAGGAAGAACGGTCATTCTGATCACCCATGACAATGATATTGCAGCACAGGCAAAGCGGGTGATCAAGATAAAGGACGGAAAAGTGGAATCCGATTCCGGCCGGATTGACCCTGCAGAGGAACTGCAAACGGCAGGCGCATAGTGTGAAAAGTAAAACATTTACGCACAACGTCATGTCACTGGCCCACGTCTTGTAATTATGAGAAGATATGAGCAGGAACGTATGAAGAAAATATGAAATAGAAAGGATCATGAGGAATCATGGAACAGCAGGAAAAAACAGAACAGGCACTGAGTGCAAAAGAGATCAAAAAAGAAGAAAAGAGAAAACAGAAGGAAGCAAAAAGGAAACAGAAAGCCGGAAAATCCGGCAAAAAGCGTAAAAAAGCACCTGTTATTATTGCGGTTATTGTGATCGTACTGATCGTGATCCGCATGGTAAGCTGCGCCTTTTCCGGCAATGCGGGAGTGATGGTAAGCACCACCGGTGCATTCCGGGGAGACATTGAGGAAAGCGTCAGCACCAGTGGAAAAATAGTTACGGAAGAGAAAGAGGTTCTCTTTGCTCCGGTCAGTGGACGATTAAATGAGATCAATGTAGCCGCCGGAGATGCTGTCAAGGCGGGGGATGTTCTGATGACCTATGATATGGATCAGATGGAGGAACGCCTGCAGGAGGCTTCTTTGCAGCAGACCAAGAGCAACGCTTCTTATAACAGTACCATGACGGAGAACAGCAAGAGTACCGCCAAGCTGAATGAGGCCAATACCAATCTGGCTGTGCTGGATCAGCAGCTGGCCGATTATAAATCCTATTTGAAAGATCTGCAGGAAAAACTGAGCACCAGCCAGAGAGAGACCCAGAGACAGCTGTCCGAGGAAAGCTATAATTTGAGCAGAAAGGCAACGGACCTGAACAGCGAATTGCAGAAAGGCGTATCGGAAGAACGTGCGGCAGAAATTAATCAGGAATTACAGAGCATCAGTAGCGATCAGGCAAGAAATTCCTATGTGCAATCCATTGCCAGCTCCAGCGATTATGTAGTGAACATGCAGAATGAGATTGCTTCCGTACAGGAGCATATTACAGAATGCGAGAACTACAAGGCACAGATGCAGAGCCAGAAGGGAACCAGTGAGAGCACGATCCTCAACGGATATCAGTCTCAGGCTTATGCGGCGGACAGAGATCTGGCACAGCTTACCTACAAAGAAGCCGAGGAGCAGTATTATTCTGCCAAGAAGGGCATCGTTGCCGATTTTGACGGTATCGTAACGGAATGTACCGGGGTCTCCGGTGCCAGCGTAACGGAAGGCGCACAGTTGATCATTCTGGAAAGCAGTGAAAATGTAAAGGTAACTTTTGATGCTTCGAAGTCTGATGTGGCTAAGCTGGCTATTGGCCAGAAGGTGGATGTCACTATTTCCGGTAACAAATACGAAGGTGAGATCGCAAAGATCAATCGTATGGCAACACTGAATGCCTCCAATACTCCCATGGTGGGGGTGGAAGTACATTTGACGAACCCGGATGATAAGATTATTCTGGGACTGGATGCCAAGCTGACCGTACATACCGACAGCGCGCAGGATACACTGTTAATCCCGGTGGAAGCCATCAATGCAGATAAAGACGGAGATTTCCTCTATGTCGTTGAGAATGGCATGGTAGTCAGAAGACCCATCACCTGCGGTATTTCCTCTGACGAATATACGGAAGTTCTGGAAGGCGTTACCGAGGAGGATCAGATTATTGTAAACAGTCTTACGGGTATCAGTCTGGAAGAGGGCATGGCGGTAACGGCTGTACCCATGGAACAGTAGGAGGCGGATCCATGACACAAGTATGGGAATACATCAAAATAGCTTTGATGAATATCCGCAGTAACAAGGGCCGCTCGGTTCTGACCATGCTGGGTATTATCATCGGTATTTCCTCCGTCATCATGATCATTTCCATCGGTAACGGAGTGAAAAGCGGCATCAATGGGGAATTGAATTCCATGGCCGGAGGCCAGATCGCGGTCTACAGCAACAATACCGCGGAGAACGGCACGGAAGTGGTATTTACCGAAGAGGATATGGATGCCATTCAGGAGAAAGTCCCTAATGTCAGGGCGGTGACTCCTTCCTGGAGCTTCAGCGGAAGCGCAGCAGGGAGAAAGGGAACCTTTGATGCCACTGCAACCTTCGGTAAAGCGGGACTGGAATATTCCAGTCAGGATCCTATTGTTAAGGGCCGATATTTTACAGATTCCGATTATTATACGGCGAATAAAGTCTGCGTCATTACAGAAAGCAGCGCCAAAACATTGTTTGGCAATACCAATGTTATCGGAATGAGCTTTGATTACACGCTGTATGGGGTGACACAGGAATTTACGATTGTCGGTATCCGTAAGGATAATGCGTCTAAGTTTTTCGGAATGGGCGGAGCCGGTATGGTAACCATGGAAGCACCGATCTCCACGATCTCAGAAGGGTATGGTTTCTATGTGGACTATACGGATCTGCTGATCGTCAGCGATGGTGCAGAGAACGCTTCCCAGGTAGCACAGGATACGGTGAGATTATTGGAAAACCGTCATGATGTCAGGGGGCAGAATGCCATCTTAGTACAGAATTTCAATGATATTATGAGTCAGATGGATCAGATCTTAAGCTACATTACCGTCTTTGTAGTATTTGTGGCAGCCATTTCTCTTCTGGTGGGCGGTATCGGCGTTATGAACATCATGCTGGTATCCGTGACGGAGCGTACCAGAGAGATCGGTATCCGGAAGTCTCTGGGCGCCAGAACCGGATCCATCCTGCTGCAGTTCCTGTCGGAATCCGCCATTATCACCCTGCTGGGTGGCCTGATCGGCATTCTGATCGGTGTGGCGGGAGCCTTCGGTATCTGCAGCCTGATCGGATTTACTGCAAAAGTAAGTGTCGGTACGGTGCTGGGAGCCAGCCTGTTTTCCTCCGCCGTGGGTATCTTCTTCGGAATCTACCCGGCGAAAAAAGCGGCAAAATTAAGCCCTAATGAAGCATTGAGACACGAATAATTCTGACGAAAATGAAACCGCAATGAAATAAAAACAGAAAAGTAAGAACCGCAGGGGGCAGATATTAGAATCCCTGCGGTTCTTTACTTGCTTTTTTATGGGAAAAAAATTATAATGTTTTTTGTAGTATGCAATCCTATACGCAGACAGCAGAAATCAGTCAGCGTATCATTATATTATTATAAGGAAAGAACTCATATGGTAGAATTGGATGTGAAGATTACAGCGGGGGATTTATACGACTTTTTATTGCGGCACAGTTACAACAGTGTGTCAGGACTTCTGGGAGCGGTGATCGGAGCGCTGGGCGTTATTGTAGGCATTTCCAGACAGTATTGGATCTACCTGATCTTTGGCGTGGTGATCCTGCTGTATCTCCCCTGGACACTTTTTATCAAAAGCAGACAGCAGGCAGTGAATAGTCCGGTCTTCAAGGAGCCGTTGCACTATGTCCTGGATGAGAATGGTATCACGATCTCTCAGGGCGACAGTTCTGCCTGTCAGGCCTGGGAGGATTGTCTGAAGGCAGTCTCTACCGGACGCAGCATCATTGTATATACAGCGAAGAACAACGCAACGATCTTCCCCAAAAGCCAGATGCAGGATAAGACAACGGATGTTATTGAAATGATTTCCACCCACATGCCGCCTGCAAAGGTGAAGATCCGCAGCTAGTAACTCTGAGTTGGAATACAGTAGAATGCGATAGTATGAAATAGCAAAAGAGAACAGAGAATACAACAAGCGGACACTACCGTAACGACAGAAGGTGTAGAGAAAATGACAACAGGTGATTCCACAGGTAAACAGCATTATGAAAAAGAGATCATAGAGACTCACAGTGCGGAGGAAACTTTTGCACTGGGGCAGCGGATCGGCAGGGAAGCACTTCCCGGACAGGTCTATACCCTGATCGGGGATCTTGGTGTAGGCAAGACCGTATTTACCCAGGGCGTGGCAGACGGACTGGGAATTACGGAGCCGGTGAACAGCCCTACCTTTACCATCGTACAGATCTACGAAGAAGGCCGTATGCCTTTTTATCACTTCGATGTCTACCGCATCGGTGATGTGGAGGAGATGGAAGAGATCGGTTATGAAGACTGCTTTTACGGAGAAGGGCTTTGTCTGATCGAGTGGGCGAATCTCATCGAAGAGATCCTGCCGGAACATTACCGTCAGGTGACCATAGAAAAGGATCTGGAGAAAGGCTTTGATTACCGCCGGATCACGATTGAGGAGAGGACTACAGTATGAAAATATTAGCTTTGGACAGCTCCGGACTGGTGGCCAGTGCCGCCGTTGTGGAGGATGATGTCCTGATCGCGGAATATACCACGGATTATAAGAAAACACATTCCCAGACCTTATTACCCATGCTGGATGAGATCCGGCAGATGATCGATCTGGATCTTCATACCATCGATGCCATTGCCATTTCCGCAGGCCCCGGCTCCTTTACCGGACTACGGATCGGAGCGGCGACGGCAAAGGGACTGGGACTGGCACTGAATCTTCCGCTGGTGGAGGTACCGACGCTGGAAGGACTTGCCTTCAATCTCTGGGGAACGGATAAGCTGGTATGTCCCATCATGGATGCCAGAAGGAATCAGGTATATACCGGAATCTATGAGTTCTGCAAAACAGAGAACGCAGAGAAGGACAGCAGTGAACAGCAGCTTGTGATGCACAGCGTAAAGGAACAGTGTGCCATTGCTGTGGACGAACTGGTGGAGGAACTGAACCGTCTGGGACGGGAAGTGATCTTCTTA
>Ga0129310_1002482_pt1 | contig 13662 bp, 12 predicted proteins | sample Go1ome_2_FD_94433 | JGI IMG/M metagenome (GOLD analysis project Ga0129310, IMG submission 94433) | Western lowland gorrila individual fecal microbial communities from Wisconsin, USA - Go1022A metagenome | ecosystem: Host-associated > Mammals > Digestive system > Large intestine > Fecal | place...
AAATTATTTTACGTTTTTAGTTTCTATTTAAGTTTCATCTAAGTTTTATCCTATACAATAGAGCCATCTTAGGAAATGGAGGACAGACAGCGATTGAAAAATCAAATGATCTTTAAAAGGTATGAAATTAAATATCTGCTGACATCTGAACAAAGGCAATATATTCAGGACGCAATGAAACCGTACATGAAACTGGATGAATTTGGCCATTCGATTATCAGAAATATTTATTTCGATACGGATAATTACCGGCTGGTTCGGCATTCCATAGAAAAGCCGGTCTATAAAGAAAAATTGCGGATGCGAAGCTATCAAAGTGCCGGAGAAAATGACAGTGTATTTATGGAATTGAAGAAAAAATACCAGTCTGTTGTGTACAAAAGAAGAATCATGCTGCCTCAGCAGGAAGGCTTTCAAATGGTACAGTATCCGGAGAAAGTGCAGGCAGATTCCCAGATAAAAAAAGAAATGGTGTATTTTTGTGAATATTATCAATCATTGAAACCGGTTGTTTATCTTTCTTATGAACGGGAAGCGTACTATTCTTTTGATGGCAGTGATTTCAGAGTGACATTCGATGAGGAAATCTTAAGCCGGACAGACAGATTGTTTCTGGATGAAGATCCCGGCGGTTGTCCGCTGCTTGAAAAAGGAATGTTTATTATGGAGATTAAGACACCGGGAGGAATGCCCATGTGGATGACACAGGCCCTGACAAAGATGCATCTTTATAAAACGTCTTATTCCAAATACGGGACAGCCTATCAAAAAATGATGCTGTCCGCGTCATAAAGCTTTTGAAGCATAATGGATATAAAACAACAAAATTTTAGGAGGATTTATCATTTGGAAACATTATTTAGCGGAATTTTTGACAGTGAATTAGTGAGCGTGATTTCACCTGCGGATTTTATGCTCTGTATGATTTGTGCTATTTTTATCGGCCTGATCCTGGCAGGGATGTATATGTATAAGAATCGTTACACCAAAAGCTTTGTGGCAACTCTTGCACTGCTGCCGGCAATTGTCTGCGCAGTCATTATGATGGTCAACGGCAATGTTGGCACCGGTGTGGCGGTGGCCGGCGCATTCAGTCTGGTCCGTTTTCGGTCTGTGCCGGGAAGTGCCAGGGAAATTGGCGCTCTCTTTCTTGCCATGGGTTCCGGTATGATCGCCGGCATGGGATACCTGGCCTATGCTGTTTTGTTTGCAGTGCTGTTAGGCGGCATCAGTGTCATTTATAATAAAACAGATTTCGGTGAAAGAAAAAATGCGGCAAAATATAAAACACTTCATGTGACAATACCGGAAGATCTGGATTATTCCGGTGTGTTTGATGAGATTTTTGCAGATTACGCAGAAAAATGGGAACTTGTCAATGTAAAAACAACCAATATGGGAAGTTTGTATAAACTGACATATCAGCTGACGATGACAAACACGGACAGAGAAAAAGAGATGATTGACGAGATCCGATGCCGTAATGGTAATCTGGAGATCAATGTGTCCAAACAGGATACAATCGTTTCCGAATTATAATAAAAATGATGATGAAGGCTCCATAATAATAATTACGTCCTTCGGAAAGGAAAATGAATGAAACGAGGAATAAAGAAAACCGTGGCTGCCTGCTGTATTGCACTTATGCTGCTCTCCGGTTGTACAAAATCAGCCGGAACGGAGTCGCCGGATACAAAAGATACGGTCTCTGATTTGACAGAACAAGGGGGAAATCTGTCAGATACAGATGAGGATACTGCAGAGGATACAGACAGTATGTTCACCGACCGGGACAAAGAAGTCGGTTATGATGAGAATGAGTGTACAGCGATACAGCTGTCGGATGATGGCAGCAGCTGTGACAGCCAATCTGTTTCTATAGAGGGGCAGACAGTGACGATCACAGAAGAAGGGACTTATCTTCTCTCGGGCTCTCTGTCAGATGGCTCTGTTGTAATTCATACAGATGAGAATGTGAAGGTAAGATTGATTTTAAACGGTGTATCAATCAACAGCAGAAGTTCTGCAGCTATTTATGTCAAGTCAGCGGATAAGGTTTTTATAACGCTGGCGCCGGATACAGAGAATGTACTTAGTAATGGTGGTACCTATGAAACCGTCGATGACAACAATATCGACAGTGTGATATTTTCAAAGGCGGATCTGACGCTCAATGGCAGCGGCAGCCTTAAAGTGACAGCCAAAGAAGGCCATGGCGTTGTTTTTAAAGATGATCTTGTGATCACCGGCGGTACATATAATATAGAGGCAGCAAGTCAGGGACTTTCAGGTAAAGACAGTATACGTATTCTGGATGGTGATTTTACAGTCACTGCCGGAAAAGATGCACTGCATGCGGAAAATGAAGATGATAAAGAGAAAGGGTTTGTCTATATTGCAGGCGGAACATTTGCTTTGGCTTCTTCGGGGGATGGGATCAGTGCATCCGGTGATATGACACTGTTGGATGGCACCTACACGATCACGGCAGGAGGCGGCAGTGAAAATGGTGAAGACCATCAGGAAGAAGGGCCAGGTGGTTCTGGCGGTCCCGGGGAACCGGGAGGTATGCTGCCTTCCGGAGAACGGCCTCAGGGAGAGCCTGGTGAAAAACCTCAGGGAGAGCCCGATGAAAACCTTCAGGAAGAGCCTGGTGAAAAAACTCAGAAAGAGCCTGGTGAAAAACTTCAGGAAGAATCAGAAACAACTGATGAAGGCGAAGCAAGTGAAACAACCAGTACAAAAGGGATCAAAGCCAATGGCAGTCTTGCTGTATCCGGAGGCACATATACCATTTATGCAGCCGATGATGGTTTTCATTCAAACAGCGATATAGCCATCTCGGGCGGTATCCTGACAATTGCCTCCGGGGATGATGGCATCCATGCTGAAGGCCAGGTGACAGTAAGTGACGGTACAATTGTTATTTCAGAAAGCTATGAAGGCATTGAAGGCAGCGAAAAGGTTTTGATTGCCGGCGGCCGGATCACACTTACCTCTGATGATGATGGTTTAAATAGTGCTGCCGTTGAAATCAGCGGTGGTCATACAGAGATTGATGCCGAAGGCGATGGGATTGATTCCAACGGAACCTTCACTGTATCAGGGGGCGAAACCTATGTGTCCGGTCCTGTCGGCGACGGTGACGGCGCACTGGATTATGAGACGGATGCAGTCATTACCGGAGGCATATTAATTGCAGCAGGTTCTTCAGGTATGGCTGTCAACTTTGGTGAAAAATCAACACAGGGTTCTATCTTGCTGAATACAGGCAGTCAGGAAGCAGGAACAGATATTGTTCTGGCAGATGCATCGGGCACAGAATTGCTGAGCTGGCAGTCCTCCAAAAACTATGCATCTGTTGTGATCAGCTGTCCTGAAATCCTCCAGGGAGAAAGCTATACGATAAAAGCCGGAACATCTGAGACAACAGTCACAATGGACAGCCTGATTTACGGTGATGGCAATTCTATGGGAAGATAAAAATACGCACCTAAGAGTTTAGGCCCTTGGGTGCGTATTGCTGTATATATCCCGGATTCTTCCTGTGTTCATTTTAAGATAGATCTGTGTGGTAGAAATATCGGAGTGGCCGAGCATCTCCTGAACAGAGCGAAGATCTGCCCCATTCTCAAGAAGGTGTGCGGCAAATGAATGACGCAGGGTATGCGGTGTGATATCTGAGGCAATACCGGCTTTGGCGGCATATTGCTTCAGGATTTTCCAGAAGCCCTGTCGGCTCATAGGCTGTCCGCTGCAGTTCGGAAAAAGAATACTGCTGCTGTCATCAGCGAGCATGGACGGTCTGGCCTGTTTCAGATATTGTCTCAGGGAAACCCGTGCAACACTTCCAATAGGAATAATGCGTTCTCTTCCGTGCTCAGAGCATCGTATATAACCTGCCTGGACATTGATATCATTCACTGTAAGGGATACCAGTTCACTGACGCGGATACCTGTGGCATACATCAGTTCCAACATGGCCTTGTCACGAAGTTCCTTGTTATTGCGCCCAGCGGGCTGTTCCAGAAGCTTTGTCACCTCAGCGACAGTTAATACTTCCGGGGCTCTCTTTTCGATTTTCGGGGCTTTGAGCCTTGCGGCAGGATTGCTCCGGAAGCTTTCATAGTGTTCGAGATAATCAAAAAAAGATTTCAGAGCGGCAATATTTCTGGAAATAGTAGATGTGGCAAACTGCTTCTGCTCCATCATAAGGATATAAGCATTCAGTGTTGTCTCATTTACAGATGCAAAGTCGGAAATCTCCTGCGCATCAAGAAAAGCCAGAAATTTCTCAAGATCCCGTCTGTAGGATAAAACTGTATTGCGGGAAGATTTTCTGACCTGTTCAAGATATTGGATAAAGTAGTTAAGCTGTTGTTCCATTTCTATGTCGCCTCTTTAGTTTCTTACAATATGAGTACTATTATAGTCAAAGATAAAAGAAAAATCAAATTATTTTTTCTCATAAGAGAAGTCGAATACCGAATTTCAGAAAATAGGGATTAAGTGCCCATTCTGACAGCGTTCCGATAATCCATAACAATATGCTTATCAGAAATAAACGTCTTTTACCGGAAAGAAAAGGATATCCCGGATTGCCTGCTAGATGCCAGGCCAGGAATAGTGCCGGCAAATAAAAAAAGATCTGGGGTGCCAGACGGAAAAAGCACAATAACAGCCCGAAAAATTGATATTCGGCAGCGGATAAAATGCTTTGAGCCCCGTAAACAAATCCGATATATAGAAAGTACAAGTAAAAAAAGAAACGCTTGCCGGTGCGAAGGGTCAAAATCAGAAGAAGGCAAAAAGGAAGGCATCGGCACAAAAAAAGATAGATCAAAAAACCGGGTGTACAATGCCAGCTCATGATCAGGCGGTCATAATCTCCCTGCCTGCTGCTTATCGCAGATAATGAATGCTGACTGAACAGATAGATGATAATGGAAAAAAGAATACCGGCAGATAATGCAAGCAGCCATTGGCAGCGTGATAAATATGAACGAATAAAAATCCCCCCTGTTCCAGCATAATATATGCCGGATTCAGAGGGGATATGCCAATTCATTATTATGTGAAAACCATTCTGCGGACTACATATTCCTGCAGCGGTCGCAGACGGCGGAAGCCGCTTTGATCAGACTGCTTCTGAAACCGGATGCTTCAAGTTCAGCAACAGCCGCAATAGTTGTACCGCCCGGTGAACAGACTTTGTCTTTGAGTAGGCCCGGATGTTCACCTGTTTCGAGAACCATCTTCGCGGAACCGAGGACTGCCTGGGAAACAAAGGTATAGGCCTTATCACGGGGCATACCGTATTTTACAACACCGTCTGCCAAAGCTTCGATCATCATGTAAATAAAGGCAGGTGAACTTCCGCTGGCTGCGGTAACAGCATCCATCAGATTTTCAGGAACCGACTCAGCCTTGCCGAATGATGTAAAGAACTGCATCAGTTCCGTGCGTTCTGATTCTGAAAAGTTATCATCAGACCAGGAAAGACCTGTCATACCCTCACCCACCATCGCCGGCGTATTCGGCATGGCGCGGACAATACGCACAGATGAACCAAGGGATTGCTTCAGATCTGCGATTGAATAGCTTGGTGCCAGGGAAATGATGATTCTGGAATCATCAAGTACCGGCTGGATTTCCTTTAAAACGCCGTCGTAAAACTGAGGTTTGACAGCAAGAATAATGTATCTGGATTGTTCGGCACATGTGCGGTTACTGTCAATCCAGACAGCCCCTGTTTCCAGTGACAAAGCTTCGCCTTTGGCGGCATCTTTTCTTGAGAAGGCAAGGGTGTTGGCAGGAAAAACAGACAGACAGCCCTTAAGCATTGCTGATCCCATATTGCCCATGCCGATAAAACCAAACTGATACATCTTCTTACGCCTTTCTTATTCGTCCCAGTTGTGATAAACGTTCTGAACATCATCGTCTTCATCAAGGAGGTCCAGAATACGGTTCATTTTCTTAATATCTTCTTCATTAGTCAGAGTTGCCCATGTCTGAGGAACCATTGTTACCTCAGCTTCAGCCATTGGGATACCTTCTTTCTCAAGGGCATCACGAACTGCACTGAAGTCATCCGGATCAGTGATGATCTCGTAAGAATCTTCTTCATCACTGAAGTCTTCTGCACCTGCATCCAGGGCAATCATCATCAGATCATCTGCATCCATCTCACATTCTTCTTTGTCAATGATGATCTGACCTTTCTTATCGAACATGAAGGATACACAACCGCTTGTACCAATGGAACCGCCGCCCTTTGTGAAAGCACTTCTTACATTGGCAGCTGTACGGTTACGGTTGTCAGTCAGTGTCTCAACGATAATGGCAACACCGCTTGGACCGTAGCCTTCGTATGTATTGTTTTCATAGTTAACAGAACCAAGGTCACCGGCAGCTTTCTTGATACCACGTTCGATTGTATCATTAGGCATGTTGTTGGCTTTCGCCTTGGCAATAACATCACGCAGTCTGCTGTTATTGTTTGGGTCAGAGCCGCCCTCTTTAACAGCTACAGCCAGTTCACGGCCGATGATTGTAAAAATTTTACCTTTAGCAGCATCATTTTTCTCTTTTTTATGCTTAATATTCGCAAACTTAGAATGTCCTGACATAATTACACTCCTATCTCGTACTAAAAATATCAACCTATATATTCTATCATTTGTTTCGTGAAGAATCAACCCGTAATTTTGGTAACCTTGACAAGGCTGATGGCGTTATCCTTGACGCTCATGACTTTGAAAGTATAGCCGTCAATATCAACACTGGCAAATTCATTGTTCTGAGGAATATGTTCCAGTTTGGATATCAGTAAACCATTCAGTGTTTCAAAATCATCATCAAAAGTAATTCCAAGGGTACGGGTAATATCTTCAAGCGGTGTCAGACCTTTCATCAGATAGGCACCGCCGATAATCTGTATATTGTCTTCATCGGGATCATATTCGTCAAGAATATTGCCGACGATTTCTTCAAGGATATCCTCCATGGCGACAAGACCGCAGGACTGGCCGTATTCATCAACGACGATGGCCATATGAACCTTCTTGGCCTGCATTTCGCGGAACAGGGAATTGATATTCTGGGTATCCGGTACAAATACCGGTTTGCGCATGACCTCTTTGATGGAAGCATCTGTCTCTCCGCTGACAATAAGACGCATGACATCCTTCAGATGAAGAATACCAATGATATTATCTGTGTCATTCTCGAATACAGGATAACGGGAATAACGCTCTCGGGCCATCAGTTCAGCTGCCTCACTGAGGGAAAGTTCGCAGTCAACAGCACAGATATGACGCCGGTGAGTCATGATATCAGCAACTTCTTTATCGTCAAATTTGAAGATATTGCTGATCATCTCAGCTTCACTGGCTTCAATGACGCCCTGTTCATGGCCTTCACTGACCATCATGATAATCTCTTCTTCTGTGACATTCTCTTCGATATCCTTGGGGTTGATGCCCGCAAGACGAACGAGAAGGCTGACAGAAGCATTGATGAGGGCAACAAAAGGCTTACAGACAGTGCCAATCAATGTTACGATACGAATAGCTGAATAGGCCCATTTCTCGGCGTGCTTAAATGCCAGACGCTTTGGAAAAAGAATACCGAAAACCGTGACAAAGTAAATAATAATCAGGCATACTGCCAGATGGCTGAGGATGGCTGCCGGCCAGTACATCAGATGAACCTGTGCCATCAATAGTGAAGTCAGATCTGTAAAAAAAGGTCTTGCAACAAAGGCACCGGCAATAATAGTCACTGCCGCGCTGATCAGGTCAATGGTGCTCATGAATGCAGCAGGCTGTCCGATAAAATGAAGGATTCTGGCGGCTTTCTTGTCACCTTCATCTTTCTTCTTGTTCAGAACAGATTCATTGACTGCTGAAACAGCTACCTCTGTGCCGGTAAAGGCTGCATTGATCAGCAATAAAATAATAAATATGACGATCCGTATAATGGGGTGTCCGTCGTCCATGAAAATAATCGCTCCTTTTTCTTTGTTTTACCTAAAAATATACCAGATTTGCAGTTGTTCGTCAAATAAAAAAGAATCCTGCCTGCAGAATTCTCCGCTGCAAGAAAAAAGCTGCCTCATAACGAGACAGCCCCGGAATTATGTATCCAGTTCAAGACTGATGCTTAACGCACGGTCTACTTTTTTGAGAATTTCATCGTCCAGATGACAGACCTTTTCTTTCAGTCGCTTTTTGTCAATAGTCCGTACCTGTTCCAGAAGGACAACGGAATTTTTGACAAGTTTATAACGTTCGGCATCCAGTTCCACATGGGTAGGCAGTTTTGCCTTGTTCATCCGTGATGTAATGGCCGCACAGATAACGGTGGGACTGTGACGGTTGCCGGTATCGTTTTGAATAATCAGTACCGGTCTGACACCGCCCTGTTCCGAGCCGATAACCGGTCTGAGATCTGCATAATATATATCGCCTCTTTTAATGATCACGCATATCACACTCCTGATAAACTTTAAAAGCATTATTCCCGTTTATCGAAAGTGTATTCATCAGGACTGCGAAAATCTCTGATTATGAGCGAAGATAATTCACAATATCAACAACTTTACCATCACGATAATATACACGCGGTACGCGGCGGTTGATATCACATACGAATTCGTAATTAAAAGAATTGTTGATGGCAGCAACCTCTTCTACGGAAATGTTCTCACTGCCCTGAGAGCCGACGAGAACAACTTCATTGCCCTGTTTGATCTCATAATCTGCATCTGTGACATCCACCATCAGCTGATCCATACAGACGCGGCCGATGATCGGCCAGGACTGACTGCCGATGAGGACACGGCCTTTGTTGGATAAACCTCTTGGGTAGCCATCTCCGTATCCGATAGAAACTGTAGCAATGCGAGTCGGACGTTCACAGGTAAAGGTTGCACCATATCCGACAGTTGTTCCCGGTTCCACGGTTTTTACATAGATGACGTGGCTCTTTAAGCGCATCACAGGTTCCAGCTTGATGATATCTTTATCAACTTCATCGGAAGGATAAAGGCCGTAGATAATAATACCTGCCCGGGCCATGTTCATACGCATACCCGGATATTTGATGATGGCGGCACTGTTGGCACAATGTTTGATCGGAATGTGTACGCCGTTGGCTTCAAGCTGTTCAATCACATTGTCAAAACGTTTCAGCTGTTCAAATGTCATCTGGTCGTTTTCACAGTCAGCACATGCAAAATGAGTAAAAATGCCGTCGATACGAATATTCTTGAGAAGAGAATTGATCATAACAATACCCTGGACAGTGGCGTCAACACTCTCTTCATCGGATTTAAAACCGATTCTGCTCATACCTGTATCAAGTTTGATATGAACATCGGCAACGGTATGCATGGAGCTGGCAACAGCATCGAAATCTTTGGCCATACTGTATGTAAAAATAGCCGGCATGATATGATGGGTGATCATATCCGCATACTGCTCCTTTGCGACAAAACCGAGAACAAGAATCGGTTGGATAATACCGTTGTTGCGCAGCTCGATACCTTCATCAACGGTGGCAACGGCAAAACCGTAAGCCCCCATGGCTGCAAGTTCACGGGCAAGGACTACTGCACCGTGGCCGTAGGCGTTTGTCTTGATAACACACATAAGCTTTGTATCACCGAGAACAGCCTGGATCTCCTGTATATTATGTTTCAGTGCGTCTAAATTTATCTCGGCGCAGGCACGATAAGTGTTTTTCATATTTCCCTCCAAATTAAGCATTGCTTTTTAGTTCATAGTGATCTTTTTCAATAATTCAGGGATAGCATTTAAAACATCAGAAGCTGTCATTGAATGAAATCCTTTGCTGGATGCAGCTATATCTCCTGCACGTCCATGTAGATAGACTCCCAGGCGGGCTGCTTGGTCTAAAGGCATGTGCTGTCCGCAGAGACCTGCGATCATTCCTGTCAGAATGTCACCGCTGCCGCCGGTAGACATGCCGTTATTGCCTGATAAATTGATATATATTGTTTCAAAATTATCAATAATCATGGTTCTTGTATCTTTCGCAATACATATTACACCATATTCACGCGTAAATGCTTCACAAACTTGTACCAAATTTTCTTTAAGATATTGGATATTATGGCCAGTCAGCCGTGAAAGTTCCTTCATATGCGGCGTAATGACTGTAGGAATCGTGGATTCTGACAGCCAATTCCGGTTTTTTGAAAGAATATTTAAGGCATCAGCATCAATGATCAGTGGAACCTGACAATCGGAAGCTGTTACTGTTCTGACAATATTTTCGGCTGCAGATCCCTGGCCGAGTCCCGGACCGAGAACAATGGCCTGATAATTTTTCAACAGATCCGGGAGGGCAGAGAAATCTTCCTGTGTATCCGGATAGGTTTTAAGAACTGCTTCAGGCAATAGCTGCTGAAGAATACACCGATTGCTTTCGGGTGTATAGACGGTGACAAGTCCGACGCCCATTCTATAGGCAGCCAGTGCAGAAAAATACGCGGCACCGGCCATATTCTTACTTCCGGCGATGATTAGTACATGACCGTAAGTCCCTTTGTTGGAATCAGCACATCGTTTTGGCAGCCTTTGGCAGTCATCCTTCGTATAAGTTATATACTGCAGTCCAACAGCCTTCCGGGCAGCCGGATCAAAACCAATATCACGGCAGATCACCTGTCCGGCGTAATCGGCTCCGGGATAAAAGACCAAACCTGTTTTGACGTAACCGAAAGTGACTGTCTTGCGGGCACGGACAGCAAGGCCCATGACATGACCGCTGTCAGTATGGATACCGGAGGGAATATCAATAGCAATAATGCAGCTGCCGCATGCTGCCGCATGGTTGATAGCCGCGATCCAGTCTCTGTAATTGCCTTCAACCGGTCGGTCAAGGCCGATACCGAAGATGGCATCGATGATTATATTATATGCGCTAATATCCGTTCCATTGCCGATAGGCACTGATAATTTTTCGGCAATGGCTAATTGTTTCTGACAATCGGCGGACATTTTCTCTCTTTTGCCCGCAAGAAAAATACAGACATCCAAGCCTCTTTCGTGAAGAATTCTGGCAGCAGCGATGCCGTCCCCACCATTGTTGCCGCTGCCGCAGACGACAGCGATTCTGACAACAGGAAGATGCATCTGATCGGCTGTTTTTTGGATTTCCTCTGCAACACATAAAGAAGCCCGTTCCATAAGAACAAGAGAAGGGATGCCGGTTTGTTCGATAGTATAGGTATCAATGGCTTTTGCCTGCCTTCCGGTGACAAGATACTCCATAATGCTTATCTCCTTTTAAACAGAAAATTAGCTGAAGAGCAGGAAAGCTGCTCTTCAGCTGTCATCAATCAATGTCCGGTTGATCAGTCATCCATATAAGAATGGTAGCTGTATTTTTCTTTGCCGCGATTGCGGAAGTTGTAGGATAATGTCATCAGACTTTCGTCAAGATGGACATTCTTTACACAGACATCATCGGATACATGAAGATCTGTCGGTGCAAAATTCCAGATAGCACGAATGCCCCACTCTTCCAGCTGGCTGGCGATGGTACGTGCATTCTTCTTCGGAACGGTCAGTGTGGCAACATGGATTTCATGGGTTTTGATGAATTCTTCCAGTTCATCTACCATCTTAATCTCAATGCCATGTACGGCAAGTCCTTCAAGACGAGGATTGGCATCAAAAATACCGATCACCCTGAAGCCAATACGGTCAAAATCATAGTTCGCCAGTGCCTGACCAAGATTTCCGGCACCGATGATGATCATATTCTGAATGGTGTTTAATCCGAGGATCTTACCGATTTCTTCAAAGAGATATTCCACATTATAACCATATCCCTGCTGACCAAATCCACCAAAATTGTTAAGGTCCTGTCGAATTTGTGATGCAGTTACCTTCATACGGATGCTTAATTCCTTGGATGAAATTCTAACAACATTGTTCTCCAGTAATTCTCCCAGATACCTGTAATACCTTGGTAATCTGCGGATTACAGCTGATGATATACCTCTTCCTGACATTTTAATCACTCCTGTTTCATGTATTTCGTATACGTATCTTTATAGAACAATCACAAAGTAAATTGATAGAGATATGTACAAAAATCTGATAATTAATTCACAATAGTCGGTGCTATACATAGATATTATAACTAAATGACATTTTATTGTCAATCAATGTTTCGTTATAAACACATGAATAAATGTAATAAACGTATTTTTGTCAGGTACGCTCCAATTCACAGCTTGCAACAAATTCAAGGAAACGGTATAATGGAGAGTAAAGTTTAAAAACAGGAGGAGTTTCATATGATATTATCTTGCCAGCAGATCAGTCTGGCCTTTGGAACAGAGGTTATTCTTGACAAGATTTCATTCCATATAGAAGATCACGAGAAAACAGCGATTGTCGGTATTAACGGTGCAGGAAAGTCTACGCTCCTTAAGATCATCATGGGAGAATTGACGCCGGATTCAGGTGAGGTGATCATCAGCCGGGGTAAGACGATTGGTTATCTGGCACAGCATCAGGATATTCATTCAGAGTCAACGATCTATGAAGAAATGATGAAAGTCCGTGAGAATGTTGTCAGAATTTATGATAAGCTTCGTCAGTTGGAGTTGGATATGAAGCAGGCGGATGAAGATAAACTGCCGGAGATGTATGCTGCCTATGACCGTTTGAACCATGCTTTTGAGCAGGAAAATGGTTATGCCCTTCAGAGTGAAGTGACAGGTGTCTTAAAGGGACTTGGATTTTCCGAGGAGGATTTTAATAAGAAGGTCTCTTCTCTTTCAGGCGGGCAGAAGACCCGAATTTCCCTGGGGCGTCTGCTGCTTACCAAGCCGGATATTATTTTACTGGATGAGCCGACAAACCACCTGGATATGAAATCTATTGCCTGGCTGGAGACATTTTTGCAGAATTATAAAGGTGCGGTTATTATCGTGGCCCATGATCGTTATTTCCTTGACCGTATTGTGACAAAGGTTGTGGAAATCGAGAATCATAGGGCACGGATGTACAGCGGCAACTACTCAGCTTTTGCGGAGAAAAAAGCTCAGATTCGTGATGCGGAATTGAAGGCATGGATGAATCAGCAGCAGGAAATCAAGCATCAGGAAGAGGTCATTGCGAAGCTGAAATCTTTCAATCGGGAGAAATCTATTAAGCGTGCTGAGAGCCGTGAAAAGATGCTTGAGAAGACAGAGCGTATTGAGAAGCCCCAGGAGGTGAATGCTTATATGCATTTATCTCTGACACCGGATGTACAAAGCGGCAATGATGTACTTCATATAGAAGGCCTGAGCAAGGCTTTTGGCGATCAGCGTCTTTTTTCCAATATTAATATAGATATCAAACGTTCTGAAAAGGTGGCATTGATCGGCGATAACGGAACAGGTAAGACAACGATCTTAAAGATCATCAATCAGATCATTCCTGCGGATAAGGGACTGATCCATCTGGGAAGCAATGTACATATCGGGTATTATGATCAGGAACATCAGGTTTTGGATATGAACAAGACGATTTTTGATGAAATTTCAGATACATGGCCATCCATGACGCATACGCGTATCCGAAATGTGCTGGCAGCGTTCCTGTTTACAGGGGATGATGTTTTCAAATATAT
>Ga0129310_1002487_pt1 | contig 13629 bp, 13 predicted proteins | sample Go1ome_2_FD_94433 | JGI IMG/M metagenome (GOLD analysis project Ga0129310, IMG submission 94433) | Western lowland gorrila individual fecal microbial communities from Wisconsin, USA - Go1022A metagenome | ecosystem: Host-associated > Mammals > Digestive system > Large intestine > Fecal | place...
ATAGCACACCGCCTGCTTCTTCAAACCTCCTCGTAAGGCATACAGCCTTACTTCGTCGGCTTTCATCGCATTCGGCGCACTCTACCCATTTTCCCTTTTCAAACCGGTTTTTAGAGGTTCCCTTAATTGTATCTGTTATTATTACTAGTATACACTATTTCACATTTATTGTCAATATGTCATTATATGTTTTTAAAAACAACACAGAAAATAAATAATTTGATAAAAACGCCCAGTCAGATAACATTTATCAGTATACATGTTTGGAGTGGTTGATTTTTCCTTAGGTGTGTGGTATTATTATATAATAGGGAATAGGGTGATGTGAATGAGGTATAAGACGTGCAAGGTCGCTTCAGCCATATCACGAATCAATACACAAAAGGAAAGAGGTAAAAGCATTGAAAAAAATATCATCATTACTGGTTTCTGCGGCAGTTCTGGCGTCGTCGCTTATGACGTTCGCCACTGCCACTGGTGCAGAGGGAACTGAAAGCAAGGGCGTGGTCATTCTGCACACGAACGATGTTCACTGCGGATTTGAAGCGGACGACTCCTCCTTTGGCGCGGCTGACCTTGCCGCATACAAGGCGCACCTTGAGGACGAGGGTTACGACGTTATCCTTGTGGACGCAGGCGACTTCGTTCAGGGTGGAGTTATCGGTACGCTTTCTGACGGTGAGTATCCCATGCAGATAATGAACGAACTTGGCTATGACGTCGCGGTTCCCGGGAACCATGAGTTCGACTACGGTATGGATACGTTCTTCAAGCTTACAGGTGAAGCTGAGTTCCCGTATCTTTCTGTGAACTTCACCGACCTGCGTACAGACGAAAAGCCGTTTCAGGCGTACACCATAATCGAAGCCGAACAGTACAGGATAGCGTTTGTAGGCCTCACCACGCCGGAAACTCCGACCTCCAGCAGACCGTCAAACTTCCAGGACGAGGACGGAAATTTCATTTACGGGTTCCTGGGCGGCGATGACGGAACGGCGCTCTACACCGCAGTCCAGAACGCGATCGACGCGGCTTATGCAGACGGCGCGGACTATGTGTTCGCGATAGGTCACATGGGCAACTACGTATACGACGACAGATGGAGTTCCATTGCGGTTTTTGAACACGTCAGCGGACTTACCGGCTTCATTGACGGGCATTCCCACAGCGAGATAATTGGCTGGGGCTGGGATAAGAGCGGTAATGACGTGTGGCTCACTTCCACAGGAACAAAACTCCAGACTATCGGTCAGATAACGATAACGCCGGAGCGCGGGGTCAACTGCGAACTTATAAACAAAGGTGACTATACTGTATCTACAGATGAAAACTCCGCTGAATACAAGGCGTACCAGAAGATGTCTGATTTCATTGCGGGAATAAACGAGCAGTACAACGAACTTGCCGGAACGGTAGTCGCAAGGACGGACGTTGAACTCACCGTCAACGACCCCGAAACAGGCGAGCGCGCAGTCAGAAACTCCGAAACCAACCTAGGCGACCTCTGCGCTGACGCTTACCGCGCAATGACCGGCGCGGACATCGGGCTTATCAACGGCGGTGGTGTGCGTGCAAATATCGCGGCTGGCGATATAACCTACGGAAACATCATTGACGTTCAGCCGTTCGGAAATTCCCTCTGCGTTGTGGAAGCAACCGGTCAGCAGATTTTGGACTGCCTTGAGATGGGCGCGGTACATACGCCGGAGGAAAACGGCGGATTTATGCAGGTATCCGGGCTTTCGTACACCGTGAATACATATATTCCGTCTTCCGTCACCACTGATGAAAACGGCAATTTCACAGGCGTTGACGGAGAATACCGCGTAAAAAACGTGCTCGTGAACGGGGAGCCCCTTGACCTTGAAAAGGTGTACACCGTGGCTTCCCACAATTACCTTCTTCTTAATGGCGGCGACGGAATGAGCATGTTCAAGGATTGCAACATGATTGCAAAGGAGACCGCACTTGATAATCAGGCGCTCATCGATTACATCACCGAGGACCTTGGCGGCACTGTCGGCGAGGAATACTCCGACCCGCGCGGAAGCGGCAGGATAGCTGTCGTGAACGAAGCTCCCGAAACCTCTGATGAAGCGGGAACACCTGAAACAGCCGAAACGTTCGAAATTCCCGGCGAGTCCGAAAACCCGGATACAGGTGTCGGTTCCGTGACCGTGTTTATTTCCGCTGTGGGAATTTCGGCAGCGCTGATGTCTGCTTCGCGAAGGAAGAAGTAACACCGAAATGCACACATCAGAGCTTATCAAAGGGGTATGCGTATTATGCAAACGGTATAAATATGCCGTAAACAATAATACTGTGGGGTGAACAATTTGAATACAGAGATGTCGCTAATTAACGACAACATAAGGCTTGCAGCAACAGAGTTCCATATCTATAGTTGCAAAGGTATCGCAGAACTGATAGGAATTCCTTTGCAGACTTTCTATGACCGGATGTCCAATCCAAGCAAGTGGCGTATTGATGAATTGCTTCGTGTATGCAAGCGCTGTAATGTTACTCTTGGCTGGCTGGTGGAAAAGCATAGCATAGTAGCATAGCTGCACAAAAAGAAAAAGAGCCACTCCATAATCGGGGTGACTTTCTTATATTTCAGGCGTTTCGGCGTGCTGTATTTGTGCTGTATCAGCCCTATAAAAGGGCGGTTTTTGTCCCGAAAAGCCGGGATAATCCACATATGGGCATAATAGCATTATATAAAGAAAATGGCTTAACACTGCGGTTTCAGTAGCTGTCCGCCTTGTTAAGCCATCGTTGTTTTGGTGCAGGTGACGGGACTTGAACCCACATGACCTTGCGATCACTAGCACCTGAAGCTAGCGCGTCTGCCAATTCCGCCACACCTGCGTATGAATCGTTTCTGAATTGAACTCGCCAGAAACACCAGAAGTAAGCCCCTGGAAAAACTCGAGCCAAACCGCATTCGCGATCTGGAGTGGTGCGGGTGACGGGACTTGAACCCGTATGTCATACAACACACGCACCTCAAACGTGCCTGTCTGCCAGTTCCAGCACACCCGCATTTATTTTCCGTCGTTCGTTCTCACTCCCGACGACTGTATTATTATATCACAGAATATTTCTTTTGTCAAGCGTTTTTTTGAAAAAAAACAAATATTTTTTGACTTTTCCTGAATAATCATCGAAAAGCCGATTACAGAGCCATTCGTGCAGAACGAACCGCGGGTCTGTGATAAAACACTTGACGAACTGCGCAGATTTCAGTATAATTATAGTATATCAACACAGGAGGCAAGAATGAAAGCTGATAAACAAAAAAATAAGTCGCTGCCCCGGCGTCTGTTCGGACTGCTATGGATATTCATTCCCCTTGTGGTTGCGGCGGCTATGTACTTTCTGCTGCCGATGTTTCCGGAATTCACAGAATATGTTATTTCGCGCGGGCTTTTCAAGATATTCACTGTTCCTGTCGGGTTCGTCACGTCGCTTATCCCCATTTCGCTGACGGAACTCTGCGCCGTCCTCGCGATACCTGCAGTCGTTGCGCTGCTGGTCGTGTTCATTATAAGAATGAAAAAAAGCGCCAGCCGCCGCAGCACTGCGGTAAAGGCAGGGCGTTTCCTCGCGGGCTTCGTTTCATTCGCGGCGCTGGTCTACATGACTGCGCACGGCGCGAATTACTATCGCCTGTCCATGGAACAGCTGATGGACCTCGACGCCTCGCCGAAATCAGCGGAATTCCTGGTGGCGGTGTGCCAGGACCTTGCCACCCACGCAGCGGAGGAACGCGAGCATCTCACCGAGGACGAAAACGGCTGCGTGACATTCACCGAGGACATCTGGACGGAACTTTCGCGCACCGGCAGCGGTTATGAAGCGCTCGTTGAGGAATACCCGTTCCTGTGGACGAGCATAAGCCGCCAGAAACCAGTGCAGCTTTCATATTACTGGAGCTACACCGGGATAACCGGCATGTATTTCCCGTTCCTTGCAGAATGCAACGTTAATATTGAGCAGCCGGATTTCTGCCAGCCGTTCACAGCAAGCCACGAAAGTGCACATTCCCGCGGAATCGCATTCGAGAATGAATGCAACTTTCTCGCCTACCTTTCCTGCATTAACAGCGAATATCCCGAGTTCAGGTATTCCGGGTACATGATGGCGTACAAATACTGCGCCAATTCGCTTTACGCCTATGATATCGACCTCTGGCGCGAAGCCAACGCATACACCACCGATGGCATGTGGAGGGATTTCACGGCTGAAAACGAGTACATTTCCGCATTCGAGGGAAAAGTCAGCGAAACTGCCGGAAACATAAACGACGGGTTCATAAAATCTCAGGGTGTGAAAGACGGACAGAAGAGCTACGGCAGGGTGACAGACCTCATTCTGGCGCATTATTACAAGCAGTGGGCGCAGTCATGAGAGAAATCAGATACACGATCCCGGAGGAATTTGACGGCGTTCAGGCACAGGTATTCCTGCGGGCAATGGGGATTTCAAGACGGGTGATGATACGGCTGAAACAGTCCGGTGGGCTTATCCGCAGCGGGGCAGTACTGCGCACGGTGGATATCGTGCATTCCGGTGAAGAAATCCTGCTGCGGCTGTGCGATGAGAGCGGTTCCCCCGAGGCTAACCCGGGGCTTTCTGCGGAGATAATGTATGAGGACGAGGACGCCGTGGTATTCAACAAGCCGCCGTACATGCCGGTGCACCCCTCTCAGCGGCACCACGACGACACCCTTGCGAACCTGTTCGCTGCGAAATTCCCGGGGCTGCCGTTCCGGCCGATAAACAGGCTGGACCGCAACACCAGCGGGCTTTGCGTGTGCGCCAAGAATCAGCTTGCGGCAGCCGCGCTTTCCGGGACTGTCAGCAAGGTCTATTTTGCGATAACCGAAAGCGCGCCCCCGGGGGATACTGTCAGCGCGCCTGTCGGCAGGGTCGCGGACAGTGTGATAGAACGCTGCGTGACTCCCGACGGAAAGCCTGCGATAACGCATTACGTGCAGGTGAACGAAGGCTCCCCGGCGCTGCTGAAAATCACGCTGGAAACCGGACGCACGCACCAGATACGCGTGCATATGGCGCATATGGGGTTCCCGCTGCTGGGCGACGATATGTACGGTGGGGACTGCTCCGCAATAAAGCGGCAGGCGCTGCACTGCGGGGAAGTCAGATTTATTTCCCCGGTCAGCGGGAACAAAGTCACCGTGACCGCGTCGCTTCCGCAGGACATGGCAGCGCTCATTGACAGCACAGAAAGGAAAACGACATGATAAAAGCAGTTATTTTTGATATGGACGGACTGATACTCGACACCGAAAAGTTACTGGTTAAATACTGGTGCCAGGCAGCGAATGAAGCGGGCTTCCCCATGCAGCGGGAGCATGCGCTGAATATTCGCAGCCTCGCGCGGAAATTCGCGATACCCTATTTACAGGGACTTTTCGGTGAGGATTTCGACTATGTGAAGATACGCTCCCGCAGAATGGAGCTGATGAAAGAGCACCTCGACAAACACGGGCTGGAAACCAAACCCGGCATAACCACCCTGCTGGATTACCTCGACAAAAAGGGAATTCCCGCAGCGATAGCCACTGCGACGGATATCCAGCGTACAGAGGATTATCTCGGAAAAGTCGGGCTGCTCGGCAGGTTCAGCAGGATAGTCTGCGCGGCTATGGTGGAAAGCGGCAAACCGAAGCCGGATATCTACCTTTACGCGGCACAGCAGCTGGGGCTCCCCGCGAATGAATGCATGGCGCTGGAGGACTCCCCGAACGGCGTAAGGAGCGCTTCTTCTGCCGGGTGCGTGACAGTTATGGTGCCCGACCTCACCCAGCCAGACGAGGAACTTGAAAAGCTGATTTTCGCGAAAGCGGATTCCCTTGCGGACGTGCCGGAGATCATCGAAAGAACATAAGGTCACCCCTAAAAACTTCCTTTACTGCAGATTTATCTGACTTACCCCCAAACGTCGCTTAAGTAAACGCATTATCACATCGCGAAAACGCTATCGTACCTTTCTAAGGGCTCGCCCAGAAAAATTTTACAAGGACGCACCCCTGTCCTGCCGGTTTGCTATAATCAGAGTATCAAACCCAGACAGGAGGTAATTATCATGGGATTTTTTGATCAGTTGAAGGACAAGGCTTCGCAGGCAGGCGAAAAGGCGGGCGCGGCGCTCAAGGACGCAAAGTCCAAGATGAGCGAAAGCATGGCTGACGCAAAGGCAAAGATGGACGAGCACAAGGCGCTTGCAGCAGAAGCGAAAGCGCCCATCGAGGGCAGTATCGCGCGGTATCAGGTGGTGTATCTTGGAGGATTCCCGAAGAAGCCGAACGGCAAAATGGATCCTACCGCGTTCGGATTCAACATCATGCCGGACAGCTTCATTTTCAAGCCGGAGCTGGAAACTAAAAATTCATGGTTCGGCGACGAGCTGTTCACCATTCCGTATGACAGGGTAGTCAAGTTCGAGATAGTGAAGCGGCAGGTCAGCAACACGGAATTCCTGCTTTCCAGCAGCAGCGACACCAAGAGCCTGGAGCAGGAAAACAACATTCAGATAACCCACCTGGACGACGAGGGCAACGAGCTTATGACCCGCGTGGAAATGCTCACCGGAGTTTCGGTATACGGTCAGGCGCAGAAGTGCCGCGAGCTGCTCGACCTCCTCCGGGAAAACAAGATACTCGGCAGGCTGAACAAGGACACTTCCAAACCCGCCGCTCCCGCAAACGACCCGCTGGAGCAGCTCAAAAAGCTGAACGCATTAAAGGAAGCCGGAATACTCTCAGACGAGGAATTTAACGCAAAGAAAGCGGAGCTTCTTTCAAAGGTATAACGAAATTTCCCCCGATTATTTCTCGGGGGAATTTCTGTTTTCGTCAACCAGCGAAAGATATTCTTTCACAAGCTGGATTATCCGTTGAATTTCGTCGGCGCTCCGGTCTGAAAGCAGGCCCGGCAAGCTCTGAGATCAGACGTTCCTTTTCCGTCAACTGTATCACCTCACGATAATGATACAGAATCACCCGGACAGCCGACCGTCCGGGTAAAGGTCATTTTGCTTCGTCAACGCTCTCGAAAAAGGAGCGCACCAGCTTCAGCGCACTTGTAATTTCCCGGTCGCTTCGCCCGGAAACCAGTTTCCGCCACTCCTTGACGTGCAGTATATCGTCCTCGGAGGATTCCCCGGTCAGCAGATAATCTGTTGAAACGCCGAAGTGATCGCACAGCTTCCCGAGAATTTCGGTGCTTGGATTCCGCTTGTTCAACTCGATAAGCGCGATGTAGCTTTCGCTCACGAAAATTTTTTCCGCAAGCTCCGCCTGTGTTATTCCGTTTTTGCTGCGAAGATCGCGTAGTCTTTCGCCAAGAGTTCCCATTCTGACCGCCCCCCTTAATAAAAGTATATCATACTGTCCGGTTTTGCTGAACTTACTCAAAGTAAAGGATATATTGACAAACAGCTGTTGTTGTGATATACTGAGTATGCAGGAACTTTACATTTAGTAATGTTTGCATATCAGAAAGATTTTATACGGACAAAGGCGTGTCCCAGTGGAATGGTACAATGTTATCAGAAATGGAGATGATACGCATGAAGCTGCTGCCGGTGATTCCGCTCTGCCCCAGCTGCGGTGCAAAGCTGAAAAGCAAATCCGTGAGAATATGTCCGAAATGCGGGCATATAATTATTTACCCAATTTCGTGAAATGTGTTGAATTGGTTCGGAAAATGGAGTAAAATGCAAACATGAACTGAATGTGGAGGGCATATGAGCACAGAAAAGAACGAACGCTGCCTTGCGATATTCCTGCGGGGAATGCGGGGCGAGAAGATAACGGTCAATGAGCTTGCTAATGAATACGGAGTTTCCGCCAAGAGCATTGCCCGGGATATCAGCGAGATACGCTGTTTCCTGGCGGAAAACCGGGAGCTAACTGGTCACGCGGAGCTTGTCTACGACAGAAGCGCAAAGTGCTACACCCTGCGGATAGACGATTTCCTGCGGGACAGCGAAACACTCGCGGTGATAAAGGTGCTGATAGGGAGCCGCGCATTCAGCAAGCCGGAATTACTGGAGATAATCGGGAAGCTCCGCAGATTCACTTCCACCAGGGATAAGGCGCTGCTTGACAGCCTTATTTCAAAGGAAAAGTACCACTACTGCGAGGTACGTCACGACTGCTCCGAGGGCGTTGTGGATATGCTGTGGAAGCTTGCCGGGGATATCCGCTCCCGCACGGAAATTACGATAACCTACTACAAGATGAACCGCGACCGGGTAACGCACACAATACGTCCCGCGTCGATAATGTTCAGCGAATATTACTTCTACCTCATCGCGTACAAGGCGGAGGACGAGAGCTATTCTCCGGTGTATTTCCGGGTGGACAGGATAACGTCAGTCGTCGAACACCGCACGAAATTCGAACTTCCGCACGGCGTGGACTTTGACGAGGGAGCGCTCCGGAAGAAGATACAGTTCATGTTCCCCGGCGTGTGCAGGACTATCCGGTTTGAGTTCAGCGGTCCGTCCTTGCAGGCGATACTGGACAGGCTCCCGACCGCGGTGGTGCTGGATATCAGCGGCGGCAAGGCGCTTGTCGAAGCGGAGGTCTACGGCACGGGGATAATGATGTATCTGCTCTCGCAGGGGAGCTGGGTAAAGGTATTAGCGCCTGATGATTTTGTTGAGGAATACAAGGCGGAACTTGATAAGATGATCGGGCAGTATAAATAACAGGAGGGTAATTATGAGAAATACTATTGAAGCAGGCGAGGAAATGCTGTACTCCGACAAGGAGATACATTTCGACGAATCGCTTACCATCGAGGGAAGAGCGGTATTTGAAAACTGCAAGATCTACTGCTGCGAAAACGGCAACGGAAGCAGTATAGAAATCGAAGAGGACGGAGAGCTTGAGTTCATCAACTGCGAAATAATTTTCTGCGGCGTTGGGGTGTCCAAGCGGAAAAATTATGAGTTCTGTTTCATCAGCAGCGATAACGGCTCGATGAAGATAAAGGACTGCAAGCTCTACAATCTCTATCATTTTGCAGATGGAAGCTATCAGGAGCTTGAAGTAACCAACAGCGAATTTACGAATTGTATGTCCGAGATTTTTGATACGGACACCGATTATGATGGTACTATCAGCAATTGCCGCTTTATAAGCAGAGAGGTTCCTGAGTTTATAAAAAACCATGATGACGATGACGACGAATATGAAGAGGTAAAATTTTATTTCAACAATGCGCTTATAAGAGGCTATTTTAATATCTCTGACTGCACATTTGAGTTTGGCGTTGACATGGGTTTATACGCTCTGGAGCTTGAGGACATCAGCTCGGTTTCAAACTGCACATTCGTAAATGACGAACAGGTTCCGGCAGAACTGCTGCAGGACTATACCACCTGCATTCACTGCAAAATCGTGTAAAGGAGAGCCGCAATGAATATTCCTCTCAGCAAGGATACCGACAGCGCGCCGCTGCGATATCATGACAAATGCGATAAGTACGACTACCTTATAGCCGCAGGCTGCGGAGTTATCTCAGGACTGGTTGACGCATTCCTTGTGGGTTCGCCCGGACAAAGCGTGCTCGGAAGCTGGACTGACGCTCAGGTAGACAAGTGCGTTATGAATTTTGCGAAAATGAATGGCTGGTCTGACAACGGAAAATCCGCAAGTGCGATAGGATTTCTTGAAAACAAGTTCCGCGTGAATTACGACCAGCGTCACGGCGGCGATGTCGGCGGTCTGTTCGATATGAGCACGAAAAATCACCACATGAAGTCGCTGGCGCATTCGCCAAGCCCGATAGGACTTTTCTTCTCGGTTCTGAATCAGTTCACTGGAACTGCAACGTTTGTGGCGAACGGTCAGCTTGTGACGATATCGGCTGAATACGAGCTGGTCGGCGGGAATTTTATAGCAAAGCTGTTCTGCGGAATTGCAAACTGGTTCGGACACCTCATGTCTGACGTCGCCGGGAGTTCCGGCGCTGCCGGGCGTGGAAGCGGTATCGTCATGCCGTTTTATGAGCTGTTCAATTTCTGCAAGTTCGGTAATTTCAATCCCGGCGGCGCAAGAATGGATCTCGCACAGCTTGCGACCAGGGCGTTCGAGCAGGGCTATGATATGCGCTTTGGGCTGACTATGGCTATTCCGGTAGTGCTGTGCGACCTGTCGATAAGGCTCATATGGGGACTACGGCATTATTTCGGCTATCACAAGCCAATCAACGAGTGCATTCCGAACGACCAGCACGACGATCTGCGCGTTATGCTGCTTGTTGGTAACGGCGCGCTGTGCCTTGTCGATGGAATAGACGCCGTTGCACGTTCCGGAGGTAATCCGCTTGCGATATTCATGCGTCTGAACCTCGTTGCATGGTTCAGATTTGTTATGCTTGCTGTAAAGGAACTGTGTATCAGGCTGGGACTTTCACTTGGTATTCAGAAGAACATCGAAGCATTCAAGCGTATCAATGCGGCTTTGCAGGTATATCTTGCTGAGCTTGAAAAGATAGACATTGAAGCATTCCACCGTGAAACCGAAGAATACAACAAGATGATGTCGCTGCTGGATGGCGCTAAGGACGAAAACGACCTTAACGACAAGCTCTATACCCTGCTTGACAGAATGGGCATAAAAATGTCCTGGCAGAGTACTCACGACAGTTTCGACAGTTTCATGCGCGACAAGTCGGCGGTTCTGAGGTTCGAGTGATGTTCAAATGCGATATGTGCGGGGAATGCTGCCGGAATATCCGGCTTTCTCCGCTGTACAGCGAGCTTGACGACGGAACGGGAGCGTGCAGGTATCTTGACGGAAACAAATGCAGTATTTACAGCACCAGACCGCTTCTGTGCCGCGTTGACGAAAGCTACGAAGCGTTTTTCAGCGAAGCCATGACAAAAGAGGAATATTACAGGCTGAATTATGAAGCCTGTGAGAATTTAAAGAAAAACAGGAGGAACTAGTTATGCCATTACCGCTTATTTTAGGTATCGCCGCAGGAGTTGCGGCAGCCGCAGGAGTAGGCTCTGGAATCCACGGCGGCGTGAAGATGAAGGAAGCAAACGATACGATAAACTCCGCTAATGAGCGCCACAAGAAGAATATCAAGCGCTTTGAGGACCATAACAAGAACACCACTTCCGCGATGGATTCCCTCGGAAAATATGAACTGGAAACAATGAAAAAATTCCAGACATTTGCGGATCTGTTTGAGAAGATACAGAACCGCCCGGAGTTTAACAGCATAAAATTGAGCGATGTCAAGCTTCCCGAATACGACGCTGAAGAGCTGAAAAAAGTATCCGTAGGCGCTGGAATAGTTCTCGGAGGAGTAGGCGGAGCCGCTGCCGGAACCCTTGGCGGAGTAGCTGCCGGCGGTGCTACGACAGTCGCCGTAATGACGCTCGGCACTGCTTCCACCGGCACCGCGATAGCGACCCTGAGCGGCGCGGCAGCAACTAATGCTACATTAGCCGCACTTGGCGGAGGCGCTATCGCAGCAGGAGGAGGCGGAATCGCATTAGGCACCGCGGTACTCGGCGGAGCAACCTTAGGCGTTGGTCTTCTTGTTGGTGGAATCATATTCAATGCCACAGGCTGTAAGCTGTCTGAAAAGGCAGACGAAGCATGGGATCAGATGAAGAAAGCCGAAGAGCAGATCAACAAGATATGCAGTTACCTTAAAGAGCTTCGCGACACGGCTAAAGGATATCAGGGTTCGCTTATAAAAGTCAATACTATTTACAACAGCCACCTCGATAAAATGAAGCAGATGATCGAAGTTGACCACAGAACAAACTGGTATGCATACAGCGATGAAGAACAGACGATGATCGAAAACTCTGCTATTCTGACGCAGCTTCTTTATTCTATGTGCAAGGTTCAGCTTGTTATCAAAACTAACAATAAGAACGGCATAAACAAGGTTAATACTGAAGAAGTAACCGCGAGCCAGAATAATGCGGATACGGTTCTGCGCGAGCGCGGTCTTGCCGCTATTACTCCGCAGGCGTACAGCTCGGCAAATAGAGGTACTGTTGTATTTGACGCGTATACCGGTGTTAACAAAACTGCAGTAGCATATCTTATCAACAACCGGACTGGTATAAGTGTCGATCTGGCAAACCAGTTACTTTCTACCGGCGGTGAGGTTTCCGCAGATGACCCCAAGGAGTTTGCTGAACAGCTCAAAAGTTATGGTATAAAAGCCTCGGCAGACTAATAAAAACAATCTCCTAACGCCCCAAAGACGTTAGGAGATTTCTCATTTAGAGATAAAATAGTAAGTATGCCGATTAGACTTGACTTCAAAGCTGGTAATGCGCTTAAACTGGCATTCCCGGACAGCCTGCTTGAACTTACGACCAGGAAGCTGGTGCAAAGAAGAATGCGTGCAAAGGAAACGCCGTAATCATACGCCGCAGCGTCCGTGAGGAACACGCTGACAATTTGTCCTGTAAAGAGATAGCAGATCAGCGTCAGCACGGTACTGAGGATAAAAGCAAATATCAGTGAGAATTTAAGGGCGCTTCTGTAACGCTCCCAGTTTTTCGCACCGACACAGTAGCCCAGAAGTGGCTGGACTCCCTGTCCCAGTCCGATGCAGACCATGCCGGTCATCATTGTGACCTTCATGGCAACGCCCACACCTGCTACCGCCATATCGCCGTACTTCGCCATCTGGCTGTTCATGAGGATACTGGAAAGGCTCATCAGAAGATTCCCCAGTGCGGCAGGAACGCCGATTGCCAGAACGCCGGAGGCAACCTTTTCCTTCGCGGAAAAGTCCTTGAGGCTGATGCTGAGGGAGGACGAGCCTTTCAGGAAGTAGACAATGTAATATCCTGCGCCAACCACATTTCCGATGACGGTTGCAATGGCTGCACCGGTGATATTCCAGCCGAACACAAGAATCATGGTGGGTCAAGAATGACATTCAGCAGGTTTCCGATAACCTGACCCATCATTGCCTTGCCGGACTGTCCTTCGGCGCGGATGACATTGGAGTAGCAGTTGGCGATCAGAACAAACGGACCGGAGCAGCTCACAATCATCAGATAGGTTTTCGCATAGCCCCAGGTTTCCGCGCTTGCGCCGATCAGTGCAAGAATCTGATCCATGAAAATCAGGAACAATGCAGACATGAGGATGCCCACACCAACGCAGCACCACATACAGAACGAGCAGACCTTTTTTGCGTAGTCCCTCCGTCCTTCTCCCAGGGCGCGGGAGATTACCGAGGTGCCGCCGATACTGAAGACCGTTCCAACCGACATGAACAGCAGGAAAACGGGCGTGGCAAGGGAAACTGCCGCCACCTGCAGATCGTCGTGAGTCTGCCCGATGAAAAAGGTGTCCGCCAGATTGTAGATCAGCACCATGAGCATCGCTGCCATTGCAGGCAGAGCGTTTTGTAAAACCGCTTTGCGAATCGGTGCCTTCGCAAAGACTTCCATCGACTTATTATTTTCCATATTGTCCTTGTATGATATAGTTAAGCCCCATATCATATCCTTTCATAAGATTTACGCTCATCTCCGAAGCAAGGGAAAATTTGAACAGTGGAGCGAGCGTAGCGAGAGGAACTGTTCAAATTTTC
>Ga0129310_1002488_pt1 | contig 13628 bp, 17 predicted proteins | sample Go1ome_2_FD_94433 | JGI IMG/M metagenome (GOLD analysis project Ga0129310, IMG submission 94433) | Western lowland gorrila individual fecal microbial communities from Wisconsin, USA - Go1022A metagenome | ecosystem: Host-associated > Mammals > Digestive system > Large intestine > Fecal | place...
AATTTTTTCAGGAGGTGAAAGATAATGGCAGTTAAAATCAGATTAAGAAGAATGGGTCAGAAGAAGGCTCCTTTTTATAGAATCATCGTAGCAGATTCCAGATCCCCAAGAGATGGTAGATTCATCGAAGAGATCGGTTACTACAATCCAAACGTTGAACCATGTGATGTAAAGGTTAACGAAGAGCTCGCTCAGAAATGGTTATCTACAGGCGCTCAGCCAACAGAGATCGTTAGCAGACTTTTCAAGAACGCTGGCATCATTAAATAATTGATTTACAGTGGGGGAATCTGTAATGAAAGAATTAGTAGAAGTTATTGCTACTTCACTTGTAGATCACCCGGAAGAAGTTGTCGTTACAGAAACTGTAACTGACAAGTCAATCGTTCTGGAGCTCAAAGTGGCTCCTGATGATATGGGAAAAGTTATTGGCAAACAGGGGCGAATTGCGAAAGCAATCCGTACTGTTGTCAAATCTGCAGCATCTAAGGACGATAAGAAAGTCATTGTAGAAATATTGCAGTAGAAACTGGGAGCTGTCGCGGTTGTTCTGGAGAGGCTTTGGCCTTTTGGAATATGCGGCGGCTTTTTGTGTCTTGGATGCTTATTTGAAATCATACGGAACATTTTCATGGGGATTTCCCGGTTTTTATATAAGGAAGGAAAACGATGGAAAAATATTTGCGCGTAGGTGTTATTTCATCTTCTCATGGTGTGAGAGGAGAAGCTAAGATATTTCCTACAACAGATGATGTACAGCGTTTTAAGAAGCTGAAGACCTGTATCCTTGATACGGGCAGAGAATACAAAGAGCTTCATATAGAAAGTGTCAAATTCTTTAAACAGATGGTCATTCTCAAGTTCAAAGAGATTACATCTATTGATGAATTGATGCCTTATAAAGGCAAAGATCTTCTTGTCACAAGAGATCAGGCAGTGAAATTGGAGGAGAATGAATATTTTATCTGTGATTTGATCGGTCTGAGGGTTGTGACAGATGAGGGCGAGGACTTTGGCGTTTTGACAGATGTGATTCAGACCGGAGCCAATGACGTTTACGAAGTCAAGCGCCCGGATGGCAAAGAAGTGCTTCTGCCGGTTATTGATGAGTGTATTTTAGATGTAGATCTTGAGAAGCAGCAGGTAACAGCCCATATTATGCCGGGGTTAGTTGACTGATAGGAGAGAACTATGGATTTTCATGTAATGACATTATTTCCGGATATGATTATGCAGGGGCTTTCTGACAGTGTGATTGGTCGTGCTGTCAGAAAAGAAACTATTGGTCTGCATGCGGTGAATATCCGTGATTATTCCCATGATAAGCATAAACATGTGGACGATTATCCATATGGCGGTGGAGCCGGTATGGTGATGCAGCCTGAGCCTATTTTCGAATGTTATCAGGATATTGTCGCCAGGATGGACAAGAAGCCCCGTGTGATCTATATGACGCCCCAGGGCAGGGTTTTTAATCAGGAAATTGCTGAAGAACTGTCGAAGGAAGACTCCCTGATTTTTCTTTGCGGCCATTATGAGGGCATTGATGAACGTGTGCTGGATGAGATCGTGACAGATCATCTTTCTATAGGAGATTATGTGCTGACCGGCGGAGAACTGCCTGCTATGGTGATGATCGATACCATTGCCCGTCTGGTACCGGGGGTGCTTAACAACAGTGAATCTGCTGAGTATGACTCTTTCCAGGACGGTCTTCTGGAATATCCCCAGTATACAAGGCCGGAGATATGGCATGATAAGCAGGTACCGGAAGTCCTTTTATCCGGTCATCACGGCAATATTGAAAAGTGGCGCAGACAGCAGTCTCTGAAGCGGACCTATGAGAGAAGACCGGAACTGTTGGAACAGGAAGAAGTGCAGGCGAATCTGACGAAGAAAGACAGAGAGTATCTGGATGCGCTGGAGAATCCAGAGGAAGAATGATAAAACTTTTTGATGGATTCAAAGAAAATCGTCAAAATGCCTTGCATTTGGATGAATCATATGATAAAATGTAATGCGCTGGTGCGTAAGCGTATCACTGCAGTTACTGTTTAGCTGATGTACGAGTGATATTTGGCACCGGCGGTAATTGTAAGAAATGGATGGTCCTCTGCTGCAGAAGAATGCATTAAGAACATCTGGATATTATAAGGAGGTTCATTATGAACGATATTATTAAAAGCATTGAAGAAGCTCAGTTAAAATCTGATATTACACCATTTTCTGTTGGCGATACAATCAAAGTATACGCTAAGGTAAAAGAAGGCAACAGAGAAAGAACACAGGTTTTCGAAGGAACTGTTATTAAGAGACAGAACGGCAGCAACCGTGAAACATTTACAGTTAGAAAGAGCTCTAACGGTATCGGTGTTGAGAAGACATGGCCACTTCATTCCCCAATCGTTGAGAAGATTGAAGTTACAAGACGTGGTAAAGTAAGACGTGCTAAACTGTACTACTTAAGAGACAGAGTTGGTAAGAAAGCTAAAGTTAAAGAATTGGTTAAATAATCAGTAAACACAGAAGTAAGATAATTGGGACAAATACATACGTACTTGTCCCATTTTCTTTAGTGGGGGCAATAGATGAGAAAAGTTCCATTATCAAAGAAGCAAAAACGCGCAGAGAAGATCAAGAAGATGCTGATTCATGCAGGTATCTGGCTGGCTGGTCTGATCATTGTCATTGCACTTGGTATATTTGCAGTTCGCGGTTTTGGGATCAGGACGGTGATCATTGACCAGTCTATGAATCCGACATTGCAGAACGAAGATGTTGTATTGCTGAATAAGCTTTCTTACAAAATCGGTTCACCGAAACGGATGAATGTTGTTGCTGTCAGGATCGGCACATCAGAAAACAGTCCGACTTATGTTCGGAGGATTATTGGACTGCCCGGGGAAACTGTGCAGATTAAGAATGGTAAGGTTTATGTGGATGACACAGAGTTGGAACTGACATTTAATGATGCAGCCATTGAGAATGCCGGTGTTGCCGAGAAGGGTGTAACACTTGGAGACGATGAATATTTTGTTTTATGTGATGATTATAACAATAACAGGGATGACAGCCGCTTAGACAGTATCGGAATCATAGATTCTGAACAGATTCTCGGCAAAGTGTGGATGATCGTTTCGCCATTCTCACGACTTGGTTTGGTACATTAAGGGCAGAGACAATGAATCACTTCAATAAGGCCCCTGCGTATGCTGCGCAAGGGAAAGAACAGGAGTTTTATTATGAATATACAATGGTATCCGGGGCATATGACGAAAGCACGCCGTATGATGCAGGAAGACATTAAGCTCATTGATATTGTGATTGAACTGGTAGATGCAAGACTGCCGCTGGCCAGCAAGAATCCGGATATTGATGATCTGGCGAAGGGGAAGGCAAGACTGATCCTTCTGAATAAATCAGATATGGCCGATCCGAAGTACACAAAGCTTTGGGAGGGCTATTTCAAGGAAAAAGGATTTTTCGTCCTTCAGATCAATGCGCGTACAGGTGCCGGTATGAAAGCTGTTACCGGTGTTGTCAATGAAGCGTGCAAAGAGAAGATTGAACGTGACCGCAGACGAGGCATCAAGAATCGTCCGATCAGAGCCATGATTGTGGGTATTCCGAATGTAGGAAAGTCCACGTTTATCAACAGCTATGCGGGCAAAGCCTGTACAAAGACCGGCAACAAACCGGGTGTGACAAAGGGCAAACAGTGGATCAAGCTGAACAAGAATGTTGAGCTTTTGGATACGCCGGGCATTTTGTGGCCGAAGTTCGAGGATCAGGCAGTAGGACAGAAGCTTGCTATTTCCGGATCAATCAAGGATGATATTCTCAATATTACAGAGCTTGCCATGAAGCTGGCAGATTATATGAGTAAGAATTATCCGGGAACCATGGCTTCTCGTTATGGTATAGAAGAGAGTGACGACAGCGTGAAACTGTTGGCGGATATTGCCATTGCTAAATGCTGTCTGATGAAAGGCGGAGAGCCGAATATCGACAAGGCAGCTTCCATGTTGATTGATGATTTCAGAAGTCTCAGACTTGGAAAGGTGACACTGGAACAGCCGCCTCAGTCAGAAGAGGAATGATAGAAATTGAGTCAGGAAAAGATTGAGATAATCAGAGATAAATTCAAGAATGCGTCAATAGAAGAACTGCCGGAATTAATGGCTATTTATCATGAAGACGGTCGAGTGGGTGTTGGCAAGATCCTGGAAAGGGCACAGAAGAAGCTGGATACCCACAATAAGGAGCTGGATCGTGTGCAGTCGATGCTTTCCTATGAAAGACAGTATGGCGGATATGGCGTTATCTGCGGCATTGATGAAGCCGGGCGGGGGCCTTTAGCCGGTCCGGTTGTAGCAGCAGCTGTTATTCTGGATGTAAATTGTCCGATTCTCTATGTCAATGATTCTAAGAAGCTTTCAGAGAAAAAGAGGGAAGAACTGTACGATGAGATTATGGAGAAGGCGGTCAGTGTGGGTGTAGGCATTGCGTCACCGGAGACGATTGACGAGATCAATATTCTTCAGGCGGATTATGTAGCTATGCGGGAAGCAGTGAGTCAGCTGACACCGAAGCCGGAAGTATTCCTAAATGATGCGGTGACCATTCCGGGTATAGAGGGCAGACAGGTGCCGATCATCAAGGGGGATGCCAAGAGCCTTTCCATTGCGGCGGCCAGCATCATTGCAAAGGTAACAAGGGACCGAATGATGCGGGAGTATGATAAACTGTTCCCGGAATATGATTTTGCGAAGAACAAAGGATATGGAACTGCTGAGCATGTGGCTGCTTTGAAAAAATTCGGCCCGACGCCGATCCACAGACGGAGTTTTATATCTAACTTTGTTTAGTGCATAATCGGTGTGTGCGTGAAACTTCCGAACCGGACAATGCACCGGAAATTGTTTGGAAGCTGATAGATTCCTGACTGCAGCGGAGGGGTATGAATGAATCATGTTGAGAAAGGCCATTACTATGAACAGGAGGCTGCGGATTATCTGATATCCTGCGGTTATCGGATTTTGGAAACGAATTACCGATGCCGTCATGCAGAGATTGACCTGATTGCCATGGATGGCGATTACCTTGTATTTGTAGAAGTCAAGTACAGAAGATCTGACAGGGTACAGGCACCTTCTGAAGCGGTGAACAGGAAGAAACAGCAGCATATCAGTTTAGCGGCCAGACAGTATATGGTCAGCCGCGGAATGAGCGAAGAACAGTTATGCCGGTTTGATGTGGTTGCTTTTTTGAAGGAACGGCCGGTTTTATATAAGAATGCATTTGAGTATCAGGGAGCGAAAGGATGGTAGCAGTGACAGGAAGCGGAACAACAGAATTAAAAGAGAAAAATCATGTGCCGTATATACAGTTTAAGAATTTGTCTGCCACAGGCATTGTGAAGCATGGCTTTTCAACGAGAAAAGGCGGTGTGAGTACCGGTATTTTTTCGTCGATGAATCTGAATTTCAAGCGCGGAGATGATCCGGATGCCGTGATGGAGAATTATCGCAGAATTGCCGCTGCTCTGGACATGCGTGTGGAGGATATGGTTTTGTCTGATCAGACACATACAACCAATGTCCGTGTTATCACAGAGGAAGACAGGGGCAAAGGCATTTTGAAACCGCAGGATTACAGGGATGTGGATGGCATGATCACTAATGTTCCGGGACTTGTCCTTGTGACGTCTTATGCGGATTGTGTGCCCCTTTATTTTGTTGATCCGGTTAGAAAAGCCATCGGTCTGTCTCATTCAGGCTGGAAGGGAACGGTTGGTCATATCGGACAGAAGACTGTTGAGAAGATGCATGAGGTCTATGGCTCAGAGCCAAAGGATATCGTTGCAGCCATTGGCCCTTCTATTTGCCAGAGCTGCTATGAGGTCAGCGAGGATGTGGCAGAAGCCTTTAAGACTAATTTTGCAGAGAATGAGGCAGAGGATATTTTGCTTGATAAAGGCAATGGCAAGTATCAGCTGGATTTGTGGAAAGCCAATTGGTATGTGCTGACAGATGCAGGTATCCTTCCTGAACATTTGTCTGTGACAGATCTCTGCACAGCCTGTCATCCGGACCTTTTGTGGTCCCATCGAAAGACAAATGGGCAAAGAGGCGGTTTATCTGCGTTTCTGTCTCTGATCGATACGTCTGTTTAGAAAACGGAGTAGAAGAATTATGAAGAAACATTTACATGTGATCCAGTCAATTGTTCCCGGAAGTATTGCAGAGGAAATGGAGCTGCAGCCCGGTGATACAGTTCTTGCTATCAATGGCCAGGATATCGAGGATGTGTTTGACTATCATTATCTGGTCAATGATGAATATATTGAAATGCTGATCCGCACGGCTGATGGAACGGAAGAAGTGCTGGAGATTGAGAAGGATTACGATGAAGATATCGGTATTGTTTTTGAATCCAGTCTGATGGATGATTATCGTTCCTGCAGTAATAACTGTATTTTCTGTTTTATCGATCAGCTGCCGAAGGGCATGCGTGAGACGATGTATTTCAAGGATGATGATTCCAGACTTTCCTTCCTTCAGGGCAATTATATTACTATGACGAACATGAAGGACGAGGCGTTGGAGCGTATCATTCGATACAAGCTGGAACCCATCAATGTTTCAGTGCATACAACCAATCCGGAACTGCGGTGTATGATGCTGCACAACCGTTTTGCGGGCAAGATCATGGAGCAGCTTCAGAAACTTTATGAGGGCGGTATTATCATGAATGGTCAGATCGTTCTCTGCAAGAACGTCAACGATGGTGAAGAACTGGAGAGAAGTATTCGTGACTTGTCCGGCTTTATCCCGAACATTGAGAGCGTTTCTGTGGTACCGGTAGGCCTTTCTGACCACAGAGAGGGTCTTTATCCGTTGGAACCTTTTAACAGGGAGGACGCCAGAGAAGTTATTGCCTGCATAGAGAAATGGCAGAAGAAACTGTATGAGGAGTATGGTACACACTTTATCCATGCTTCGGATGAATGGTATCTTCTGGCGGGATATGAGATGCCGGAGGAAGAACGCTATGACGGTTATCTTCAGCTGGAAAATGGCGTTGGTATGATTCGTCTTCTGATGGAGGAGTTTCATGAGGGCCTGAAAGAAGCTGTTACAGACGGCAAAAAGCGCCATGTGACGATTGCAACAGGACATTCTGCTGTGGGAACCATTCGAAAACTGGCAGAAGAGCTTTGTGAGAAGTTCCCTAATGTGACCGTAGATGTCTATGAAATTGTGAATCATTTTTTTGGAGAACAGATAACGGTTTCAGGGCTGATGACAGGAACAGATCTGAAGGAACAGCTTCAGGGCAAAGATCTGGGTGAGGCGTTGCTGCTTCCGGTCAATATTCTTCGAAGTGGTGAGGATGTGCAGATCCTTTTGGATGATATAACGATTCCTGAACTTGAAAATACTTTACAAATTCCGATTTCGATTGTACAATCAAACGGACAGGACCTGGTAGATAAAATTCTGGGAAGAGGTGAGATAGATGAGTAAACCAATCGTGGCCATTATAGGTAGGCCGAATGTAGGTAAATCAACTTTATTTAATGCCCTGGCAGGACAGCAGATTTCTATTGTCAAGGATACGCCGGGAGTAACAAGAGACCGAATTTATGCAGATGTAAACTGGCTGAATACACAGTTTACAATGATTGATACAGGTGGTATTGAACCATCTACCAATGATCTGATCTTGAAGAGCATGCGTGAGCAGGCAGAGATCGCCATTGAGACAGCGGATGTGATCATCTTTCTGACGGATGTGCGTCAGGGGGTTGTAGATGCGGATTTCCAGGTTGCCAATATGATTCGTCGTTCAGGCAAGCCGGTTGTTCTCGTTGTCAACAAGGTGGATAATTTCAAGACCATGATGACAGATGTCTATGAATTCTATAATTTAGGACTGGGCGATCCGATGCCGATCAGCGGCAATTCCAAGCTGGGACTGGGTGATATGCTGGACGAAGTCATCAAGCATTTCAAACCGGGTACAGCAGAAGAAGAGGAAGATGAGCGTCCGCACGTTGCTATTGTAGGCAAACCGAATGTAGGCAAGTCCTCTCTGATCAATAAGCTGACAGGTGAGAATCGTGTGATCGTCAGCAATATTGCCGGTACAACACGTGATGCCATTGATACGGTGATCAAGCACAACGGCAAGGAATATGTTTTCATCGATACAGCAGGTCTGCGCCGTAAGAGCAAGATCAAGGAGGATATTGAACGTTACAGTATTATTCGTACGGTTTCAGCGGTAGAGCGTGCCAACGTGGTTGTTCTGATGATTGATGCCAAGGAAGGTGTTACAGAGCAGGATGCCAAGATCGCAGGTATTGCCCATGAGCGCGGCAAAGGTATGATCATTGCAGTGAACAAGTGGGATGCCATTGAGAAAGATGACAAGACCATGAACAAGTTCACTAAGGATGTCAGAGAGAAACTGGCGTTTATGCCATATGCAGAGATGCTGTTTATCTCGGCAGAGACAGGTCAGAGACTGCCGAAGCTTTTTGATACCATTGATGCGGTCATTGAGAACCATGCAATGCGTATCGGTACAGGTGTCCTCAATGAGATCCTCAGTGAGGCTGTTGCCATGAAACAGCCGCCATCAGATAAGGGCAGACGTCTGCGTCTTTACTATATTACACAGGTATCTGTCAAGCCGCCGACATTTGTCATCTTTATCAATGACAAGGAACTGACACATTTCTCTTATACTCGTTATATCGAGAATCAGATTCGTGAGACCTTCGGATTCCGGGGTACGCCGCTTCACTTTATCTATCGTGAAAGAAAGGATAAGGGCTAAAAATGGCAATTAAAGTCATTATCTGTCTGGTACTGGGTTATATTTTCGGTTGTTTTCAGACAGGCTATTTCTATGGCAAAGTATTCAAGGGAATTGATGTCCGCAATTACGGCAGCGGCAATGCGGGAACAACCAATACCCTTCGGACTCTGGGAAAACCTGCCGGCTATATTGTCTTTCTCGGGGATGCCCTGAAGGCAGTATTTGCCGTTTGGATTGTGAGATATCTGCTGTTTCCGGGACTTGGCGATGTGACGAAGATTCTGGAGACCGTCACAGCTCTTGGCGTTGTCCTTGGGCACAATTATCCCTTTTATATGAATTTTAAGGGCGGCAAAGGCATTGCGGCAACCGGCGGCTTCATGTTTGCACTGGATGTGCGCATTGCCCTGATCGCTGCAATTGTATTTGCGGTTGTATTCTTTACAACCCGATATGTCTCCGTGGGTTCTTTGACCATTACGGCACTGTTTCCGATTTTGATGCTGATCTTTTATCCGGGACAGAGGGTGGTGTTTGGACTCAGTCTGGTATTTACGGCGCTGGCCTGGTGGCGGCATCGGGAGAACATTAAGCGGCTGATGAATGGGACAGAGAATAAATTTGAGAAAAAGAAACGGTAAAAGAGTACGAATTGCGAAACTTCACTTTTATCGAAAGAATCCGTGTTCAACGATTCAAAGCAGGCACGTTTGCACTGCCTAATGCTGGCAGCAGTACATAAGGTCCTAAAGAACAGGACCTAAGTACTGGCCGCATTAGAAGCACCTGCTTATGAATGCGTTGAACACGGATTCTCTTTGTAGGATGTGAGTTTCGCAATTTTTTACTTAAGGAATCAGATGGAATAGAAGGGTATATGAAAAAGAAAAGTTGATGCAATTTTATGCAGTGAATGGTTTGGAATAAATATCGCATATAGCAGATGGAAAATGTCCAATGGTACAAATGATTAGAAAAATTGCAAATGCATGACAGAAAATTATGACGTTTATCTTAAATTTTCTGATAATGATTGCTGACTGAGAGATGCCATGCTATACTTAATATATATTAATGCAGTCATGATTGGTGTTTGAAAGGAGGCAGTTTATGAGAGATTTTCTGGTTTCGGGAACGGTGCCGTATACTTTGATGATGTCAGTGTATTTTCTTGTAAGGTTTGTGATGTATCTTCTGCCTTCGAAGTCAAAGGGGACATTTCTTTTCAAGGCTCAGTGGCATTTTAAGAAGCCATGGCTGATTGTGCTGACTGTTGTTTTGGTTGTCGTTTATACAGGTTTTGGCCTTTGGTTTAGCGCGGATAAGATAGCGGACAGTGGATTAGAACGAATCTTGCAGTGGTGTCTGTTGTGTCTGCCGATTCTTTGGGTGGTACTGGTGTTTTTGCCGGAGAAAATCTATACAAACGGTGTTTCGCATATCACACATTTCGATATGTGGCGTGAGATTGCAAGGGTTGAGCCGATCGGGGAGAATGCTTATAAGATTGTTCAGCGAAGTGGTGTAAAATATAAACTGTATCTGCATGAAGGCGATAGACTGCCTGTCAATTTGACAACATCAGATGATATAGGGACGGAAGCTTTTGAACAGTAGAATTTATAGAAGAATGTGTTCCTTAAATGGTCTGCTGCTCAGGAGAGAAAGTATTCTCCGATAGAGATAATTCATACGTCTAAGAGTCATACCTCTTTCATATAGTATATGGAATGATTGTAATATACTTATGGAAGGGGTATTTTTATGGATGAATTGCGTGTATATAGAGATATTCAAATGCGAACGGGCGGCGAGATCTATATCGGTGTTGTGGGGCCGGTACGTACGGGTAAATCTACTTTTATCAAACGTTTTATGGATCTGATGGTGCTGCCGGGAATTGACAATGTTCATGAACGGGAGCAGGCCAGAGATGAATTGCCTCAGAGTGCGGCAGGGCGGACGATTATGACGACGGAACCGAAGTTTATTCCGAAAGAAGCGGTTTCGGTTCATATTTCCGATGATATCCAGGTGAAGATACGATTGATCGACTGTGTTGGCTTTATGGTGGATGGGGCGTCGGGACATATGGAGGATGATAAGGACCGGATGGTTAAGACGCCGTGGTATGAGGATCCGATTCCTTTTACAAAGGCAGCGCATATCGGCACTCAGAAAGTAATCCGGGATCATTCTACTATCGGGCTTGTGATTACAACGGACGGCAGTTTCGGTGAGATTGCCGGGGAAAGTTTTGCGGCGGCAGAGGAGATGGCTGTAGGTGAGCTGAAACAAATTGGCAAGCCATTTATTGTGATAGTGAATACAACCCGGCCTTATGCCATGGAAACCCAGGAATTGTGCCACAGGAAGGAAGAAAAATACGATATTAAATGCCTGCCGTTTAACTGCGATCAGCTGAAGCAGGAGGATATCCAGAAGATTATGGCAACGATGCTTTTGGAGTTTCCGGTATCCCAGATTGATTTTTATACACCGAAATGGTTCGATCTTTTGCCGGAGGAGGGGGAAGTCAAGACAGCAGTGGCAGATACAGCCAGAGAATATCTGATGAATGTTCGCCATCTGAAGGATGTGCGGCCGATGCAGGAGAAGCTGACCTGCCCATACATAAAGAAATGTTTTATCGAAACGGTGAGTATGAGCGACGGGAAAGTCATCTTTCATCTGGAGGTCGATCAGAAATATTATTACGAGCTGCTGTCAGAGTGGATGGGGATGCCGGTGAATGGGGACTACGCCTTTTACAGGATTCTCCGCCAATTGTCGGAAAATCAGACAGCATATTCAGCGGTATCTCAGGCGGTGGAATCTGCCAGAGCCAAAGGATACGGCGTGGTGGCACCGGAGAAAGCGGAGGTGCTTCTGGAGCCTCCGGTACTCATTAAACATGGCAGCCGTTATGGTTTTAAGATCAAGGCAAAGGCACCTTCTATTCATATGATCAAAGCCGGAATTGAGACGGAGATCGCGCCGATTGTGGGTGATCAGGCCCAGGCGGAAGAATTGATCACCTCCATGAACAATAGTCAGGAACAGGATCCGAAAGCCATCTGGGATACATTGATCTTTGGCAAAACTGTGGGACAGCTGGTGGAGGAAGGCATCCAGACGAAGGTCACCCGCATGTCTGAGAATAGTCAGGTCAAAATGCAGGAGGCTATTCAGAAGATTGTCAACGACGGCAATGGCAGTGTGATTTTTATTATTATATAGCAGATTGCCGAGCTGTTTGGTCTGTGGATGGCTGTAAGGCTGTGCAGATAATTAAGATCAAAGTCAAAAATGTCGAAAATCGCAGAAAGGCAGGTGGTTTTCGACATTTTTTTGCGTATTGATGTATAGGAGATAGCTGATATAATAGTAATAAGGGAAAATGTCGCCTGTGATGCGACTTTATAAGGTGAAAAAAGTGATATGCTGGTATAAAAGAAAACTTATTTTATCATGAGGGTGATCATTGTGAGCAAGAAGGGTTATAGTCGTCCGGGTTTATTTGGCGGGATCAATCATTATGATGCGAATGGAAGAAAAGTGGGAGAGAGCAGGCCAAGTTTGTTTGGCGGTATGAATGACTATGATGCCAGCGGCAGGAAAGTGGGAGAGAGTCGCCGGGGAATTTTTGGCAGTGTGAATCACTATGATAGCAAAGGCCGTAAGGTCGGAGAAAGCCGGCCGGGAATTTTCGGCGGTGTGAATCATTATGATAATAAAGGCCAGAAGAAAGGACACAGTAATCCGGGCTTTTTTGGCGGTATGAATCACTATGATGACTAATGAACGTGGATAATGAGACGGAGGCTGTGCTTGGCATGTGATATTTTATATTTACGGGGACACGGACATTGAAGTAAAGGCGGTAGGGGCATGGCAGACAGGAAATTGATAGAAGAAGTCGGAAAATACATAGACAGATATTATGAGCCAGCAAGGGATGATATCAAGATAGATAAAGAAATGTTGTCTGTTTTTGAGAAGATTATCCGACTGCGGGAGAAACGGGCAGAAGAAAGAAATCAGCAGGGGAATATTGTTCGTGAAAGCTGCGAAATAGATGAATCAGCTACAGAACAGTTCGATATTTCCACGATGCAGAAGACGAAGATAACGCACGGCATGTCTTCAGCTGTGCCGACGAATCGGAATATTGATGACTTGATGAATCAGCTGGAAGAGACTTTTTCACAGAGATTGCTGCGTATGATTGATGAGCGTGGTATGACGGATTCTGAAGCATACACGAAGGCTCATGTTGACCGACGACACTTTTCAAAAATCCGCAAAGATATACATTATGCGCCGAATAAGAAAACAGTGTTGGCCTTTACCATAGCCTTGGAGCTGTCTCTCGATGAAGCGAAGGATTTGTTGGGAAGTGCCGGATTTGCATTGTCCAGAAGTTCCAAAACGGATATTATCGTTGCATATTTTCTGCAGCATAAGATTTATGATATGTTCGAAATTAATGATGTTTTGTATGCTTATGGACAACCTATATTTGAAATGAGGCTACCGCAATCCCACTGGCTTTAGACGGTGGGTTAAGGTAGCCAAAAGTTAGATATTATTGTATACTTATGGCATGGGAACATGGAAATCTAAAAACAGGCACAAATACTTATTACAATATCACATGTATCAGAAAAAAGGCTAAAAAGGAATATAGAAACCCAAGGTTAAGGCGGTGGCAGCAGATGTTAAAAGCATATAAATACAGAATATATCCCACTAATGAGCAGAAAGAACAGATAGCAAAGACATTTGGCTGCTGCCGT
>Ga0129310_1002491_pt1 | contig 13613 bp, 9 predicted proteins | sample Go1ome_2_FD_94433 | JGI IMG/M metagenome (GOLD analysis project Ga0129310, IMG submission 94433) | Western lowland gorrila individual fecal microbial communities from Wisconsin, USA - Go1022A metagenome | ecosystem: Host-associated > Mammals > Digestive system > Large intestine > Fecal | place...
ATTCCCTATCAGGAGAGAATCCTGCGGGATGAGATTCCGGAGATTGAAAAGAGTCATGTTATTGAGAATTTCCGGATTGCCGCAGGACTGGAAAAGGGTGATTTTTACGGAATGGTTTTTCAGGATTCCGATCTTGCCAAATGGATGGAAGCGGTTTCCAATGCAATGGCAATCTCAGAGGATCCCTGGTTTCGGACAAAAGCAGTCGAAATGATCGAACTGATCGGGAAGGCACAGGAGGAAGACGGATACCTGGATACTTATTTTCAGATTAAGGCTCCGGACAAGAAGTGGACTGATCTTCAGGAGGCTCATGAGCTGTATTGCATGGGGCATATGATTGAGGCAACCGTTGCCAATTATGAAGCGACAGGAAAAGATGATTTTCTGAACATCGGAAAGAAAATGGCGGATTGTATCGGACGGCAATTTGGAAAGGAAGCGGGAAAGAAAAGGGGAATTCCGGGCCATCCCGAAGTTGAGATTGCGCTTCTTCGTCTGTATCATGCAACCGGGGACAGACGGTATCTGGAGAGCGCGGAGTATTTTATCAACGAGAGAGGAACGGAGCCGAACTATTTCGAAGAGGAGGCAAAATGCAGAGACCTCAATGTCTTTGGCATGGATCCGAAGGACCATGACTATGCACAGAACAACAAGCCGGTGCGCGAGCTGACGGAGGCGGTCGGGCATGCGGTTCGTGCAGCGTACCTTTATACAGCCATGGCAGATCTTGCTGCGGATATTCATGACGAAGAGCTGCAGGCGGCCTGCGAACGTCTCTGGAACAACATTGTGAATCAGAAGATGTACGTTACAGGCGGAATCGGATCTACGGTTCACGGCGAGGCGTTTACCATTCCCTATGATCTTCCGAATGATACCGTATATGCGGAGACCTGTGCATCGGTAGCGATGGTATTTTTTGCAAGAGAGATGCTGCAGATGAATCCGTCCGGACGGTATGCGGATGTGATGGAAAAGGAATTGTATAACACCGTTTTAAGCGGGATGCAGCATGACGGAACTCGATTCTTTTATGTAAATCCGCTGGAGGTGGATCCTTCGGTGTCCGGCAAGGTTCCCGGATACGAGCATGTGCTGCCGAAGCGCCCGCAGTGGTATGCGTGTGCCTGCTGCCCTCCGAATGTGTCCAGGTGCATTACAGCGCTTTCCAAGTATGCATGGGGAGAGAATGCACACACCATCTATGCACATCTCTATGTCGGCGGATCCTTTGCTTCGTCCTGCATTCCCGGGGTGAGCATCGATGTGGAATCCGAGTATCCCTGGAAGGGAAATGTGTGCTATACGATTGGAGAGAACAAGGAAAACAGAGAATTTACGCTGGCAATCCGCATTCCTGCCTGGGCACGCAATACAGCAGCAACGCTCCGTCTCAGACATGGAGAGGAAGAGATTTCCCGGAGTGTTTCTGTGGAAGAATCCCTGCGGGATGGCTATCTGTATCTGAGCGATCTGACGCATGCCGGTGACCGCGTGGAAATCCGGTTTGATATGCCGGTCAGAAGAATCTATGCGAATCCGAAGGTTCGCAAGGATGCAGGACTTGTTGCGGTCATGAGAGGACCGATTGTGTACGCACTGGAGGAGAAGGACAACGGTGCAGAGCTGTATGCGTTATCCCTCCCGGAGCACGCACAGTTTGCAATGGAAGAAACAACGGATCCGGTTCTTGGAACCTATGTCCGGCTTTCTGCGGACGGTTATCGGGACACTTCGGATGGAGAGAGCCTGTATTCGGAGAAGAAGCCGGAGACGGTGGGGCAGAAGCTGACCTTTGTTCCCTATTATCTCTGGGGAAATCGCGGAATCGGAGAGATGCGCGTGTGGGTTCGTACGGAAGGATAGAAAAGAGCGATGCAATTACTGGAATTTCGGGAAGCAGGCATGAGAGTCTGCTTCCGGATCAACGACGATAAGACGGTAGAGCTTGTTGATTTTTCGGCGGAATCCGCCGTGGGAGCAGATGGAAAGCCGGCAGATCTGGAGCAGCTGAAGCAGGGAGACTGCATCGCACCAAGGCTTCACCAGCTTCTTGCGGTTCATCTGACGGGAGAAGGAACCACGGGAGTTCACGCCTATAAGCACAATACCGGAAGTGAGTCTGCGCGGTTTCATTATCTGGAGCATCGGATGGAGGAGCTTGCGGACGGGAAGCTGCTGACCATTTCCATGGAATCGGAGCATCATCTCCATGCCGACTACCGGATGCGCTTCTATGATGAAACTGCTGCGGTGCGCGTGGAAACGACGCTTCGCAATGACGGAACGGAGGCGGTCGGACTGGAATATGTTTCTTCCTTCTATTACGGCGGTCTTTCGAAGAACGGAGCAGGCGAGTATTACGAGAAAACAGACCTTTATGTACCCTATAACAGCTGGTCTGCCGAGGCACAGTGGAAGAAGGATGACATTCGGGATCTTGGCCTTTCCGGAATGCCGATAGATGGATATAACCTTCCGGATGCCAGCAACAATCGTTACCACTACGAAAATCTTGGATCCTGGTCCTCCTGTGAACATCTCCCGATGGGAATGACGGAGAATCGTGCAACCGGTGAAATCAGCTATTATCAGATTGAGCATTCCGGCTCCTGGCAGATTGAGCTGGGCTCTGATGTGGGCCGTAATCTTTACCTTGCGCTGATGGGACCGGATGATGAAACGCAGTGGTGGAAGCAGCTGAAGCCGGGAGAAAGCTTTACCACCGTTCCGGCTGCCTTTGGTGTCTGCACGGGCGGCGTGTCTGCTGCGCTTGGTGAGCTTACGAAATACCGACGGAAAATCCGCCGGCCGAACGAGGATGACCGGCGCTGCAGCGTTGTGTTCAATGATTACATGAACTGTCTGTTCGGAGACCCGACCGAAGAGAAGGAGAAGAAGATCATTGATCTTGCAGCGGAGCTCGGCTGTGAGTACTACTGCATGGACTGCGGCTGGTATGACAAGGGACCCTGGTGGGACCGCGTGGGAGAATGGAAGGAATCGCCGGAGCGGTTTCCAAACGGAATCCGGAGTGTTGCGGATTATGCAAGATCCAAAGGAATGAAAATGGGCCTTTGGCTGGAAATTGAGGTTATGGGGATTGCCTGCGAGCTTGCAGGAAAGCTTCCGGATGACTGGTTCGTCTGCACGCATGGAAAACGGAGGATTGACAATAAGCGCTATCTTCTGGATTTCCGGAATCCGGCGGTCAGAGAATACTGCATGAATGTGGTGGACCGGCTGATCGAAGAGTACGGCGTTGCATTTTTCAAAATGGATTACAACGTGACGACAGGAGCCGGGAGTGATCTTTCGGCAGACAGCGTCGGGGATGCGATGCTGAATCATTACCGGGCTTTTTATGACTGGATCCGTGAAATTTATGAGAAGCATCCTGATCTTGTTGTGGAAGCGTGCAGCTCCGGCGCACAGAGAATGGATTACGGAATTCTGTCTCTTCACAGTCTTCAGTCCACGAGCGATCAGACGGACTGCATCAGCAATTCGTACATTGCTGCCAATGTTGCTTCGGCACTTACGCCGGAGCAGGCAGGAATGTGGGTTTATCCCTATGAGGATGAGCGGGAGCATGTGATTTACAATATGGTCAACGGCCTGCTTCTGCGGCCTTATGTGAGCGGCCTTGTCTGGAACATGAAGAAAGAAAACCTTCAGCTGATGCAGGAGGGAATTGCACTGTACAAGGAGATCCGGAAGGAGCTGCCGGGCATGCTTCCGTTCTGGCCGAAGGGACTTCACACGGTTCACTGTGAAACGCTTGTATATGGCCTGAAGAATGACAGGAAGGCCTATCTGGCTGTTTTTGCTCCGAAAACGGATCAGGTATCGGTGGATTTATCGGAGTCCGGCATCTCAGAGACTGCAAAGGTGAAGGTGATTTATCCGTCCTCTGCGGACTGCAGCTGTGAGCTGGCGGGTGGAGTTCTGAATGTGAAGCTGCCGAAGGAAAAATGTGCAAGGCTGCTGGAGATCACCTGTCTGTAAAGAGACGTAAAAGAATACACGGACATAAAAAAGGAGAACGCTCTCAGAAACCGGGCGTTCTCCTTTTCTGCGTCACACTCAGCCTTCCAGAATGTGCCGGTATACGTAGGTGGCATATTCGGCAAAAAAGGCCTTGTTCTTTTTCATCTCCGGCTTGAACTCAAACCACGCGGTTTTGTCCCGGTAGTGCTCCTGGAAGAAGGGCGTCTGAAATTTCGTCCATTCCGGCAGGAAGGAGCCCACCTTTCCGGTGTAGCAGTTCTCGGCCTTTGCCTGCTCGCGGTGCCGCGGATCCACATAGGCGGCAATGGATTTGTGAACGGCCTGATCGAGCTTCGGCAGATAGTAATAATCCTTATAATTGGAGTAGTAGTAGTGAAGCTTTCCGCTGTAGATCGGAACCTTCAGAACAATGCGGTCATCCTGAAACGCCAGATAGCAGTCATCCAGAGAGGCGGTGCCAGCCGGAACGCGGACATTCTCCGGAACGCCCTCTGCGTGCGCATACATGATCAGCTCCTGCTGGGGCTCGCCGTTTGCATCGTGATAGGTGTTTGCCTGCGCCCGGTAGACGGAGAGGGGGGCTTCGAAAAGCTCCCGGAAGGACAATACATCCGTGAGGGCGATCAGACCTGCAACATCTGCGGCATTATGCTCAAGAAGCGCGGTCCGGATCCCGGAGCGGTCAGCCGGGATTCCGGCGGGCCCGGAAAAATCGCAGGCCTCTTTTTCCGTATCCGGGGAAAAGAACGGTTCGTTTTCGGAATTCAGAGCTCCCGCTGCCTTTCTTGCGTTTTCCAGTTCCTGCTCCCGGAGCAGACGGTTGATCATGGCGGTATCAATCCGCTTCGTGGCTTCTGCCGTCAGATCCCGATCGGAGACCTTCTCTGCGGAGGGAAGCGCTTTGCCAAGATAGGAATGATACAGCTCCACGAGCTCGCGGCCCGTGCGGTCTTCGATGCGTCCGGTGTTCAGAAAGCGCTCCACGGTCTGCTGCTTCAGATCCGGGAGTGCAAGAAGCTTCTGATACGGCTTCAGATAACGGTACAGATCGAGGGATTTCATGGCAGAAGGAAAATCCTCGGCGCCCGGAATTCCCTGCAGTCCGTTCCAGACGATGCGTCTTGCAAGAAACGGGAGGTCGAACTGGCGGCCGTTGTAATGCATCAGGGTTTTGTATTTCTTGGAGAAAAGAAGAAAAGAAGTCAGAATATCCGCTTCTCCGTCGCCGTGATCGTCAAACCACTGGATCAGCTTCCAGCAGTCATCCTCCCAGTAGCCGCAGCCAATCAGATAAATACGGTCCTTTGCGGACGAGAGACCGGTCGTTTCAATATCCACAGCAAGAATACTCTCTCTTCCTCCGAAACGGGAAAGCGGGTATTCGGATGTGTATCCGTTCAGTTCTCTGGTAATGATCTGCATGATAATCTCTCCTGAAGTTTTCCATAAAAACGATACAGATTTAGTTTATCATAGTTGAAAGCGTATGCGTTATAATAGCGGAATAGAGCTTTTACATTATAAAAGAATCATCGGGGATTTTCATGTATTTTTACTCACATAAGCACGTTCGAAGAATCATCATATTGCTGGATACGCTGGCTACGACAGCGGCCTTTCTTCTTGCCCTGTATCTGCGGATGTGGAGCAAGCTGGTGCCGTGGAAAGTGGAGCTGTACAGCACCATCTATGCGCTGAATGTTCTGATTTATCTGTTCTGGAATACCTATCGCCGGGCGAAGCACCGCGAAGACCGGATCACGCAGTTGGATCCGGTGGAGAATGTTTCTCATGTTTTCCGGGAGAGAATCTTTCAGTATGCTGCGCTGATCATCATTTTGTCTGCGACGCATTCCTTTGAGAAGGTGTCGCGCATGGTGCTCCTGTATGCCGGAGTTTTTGATGTCCTTTTTACCAGCGTGAACCGGCTCCTGCTTCGGAGAAGGATCCGGAGAAACAGCCGGAAGGCGGCCAAGGAGGAGCATTATCTGATTGTCACGACAAGAGCGCAGGAGTCCATTGCAAGAGCGCGTCTCCTTTCAGGGCTTCCCGGCAATGCGGATATTGCAGGTGTTTTCCCGGTGGATGACGGGGAGGGAGCACGGATCCGGGAGCTGCAGGCATTCGTTAAGAAGATGAATGGACCGCTCACGGTCTATCTGTATCTGCCGGATACCGGGGCAGAGATCAGAGAGAGCATTACGGATTACCTTGAGGAGAAGCGGATTCCTTTCCGGTCTGCGCTGTTTGTATCCGGAAGGTGCATGCCCCTTCAGCTGATCGATTCGGTTGGTCCCTATGCTGCCGCGGCCTATGAGCCGCTGACGAAAAAATGCGAGGTCTTCGGGGTTCACTTCATGGTTTCCGATGTGGAAACGGCTGCGTTCTCCATCCTGAATGAGCTGGACAAGGGGACGGCGAACCGACCTGCCGGAGCTCTGGCAGGTCAGTACCTGTGCTTCTCCAATGTCCATACGACCGTGATGGCACACGATGATCTGGGGTACCGGGACATTCTGAACGGCTCGGCCTATACGTTTCCGGATGGAAAGCCGATCGCAGAATATCAGAAGAGCCATGGCTTTGTAAAAGCAGAGCGTGTGGCGGGACCGGATTTTATGGACGCGGTGTTCCGTGCCACGATGGATGGAAGGATCGGTCATTATTTCTACGGATCAACGCCGGAGACCATTGAGAAGCTGGAACGGGAGCTCCGGAAGAAATATCCGGGAATTCGCATTGCAGGAATGGTGTCCCCTCCGTTCCGCCCGGAAACGGAGGAGGAGGATGCGGAGACCATCCGCAGAATCAATGCTTCCGGCGCTGCACTCATCTGGATCGGACTTGGCGCACCGAAGCAGGAGAAGTGGATGGCGGCGCATAAGGGGAAGCTGAACGGCGTCATGCTCGGCGTGGGAGCCGGGTTTAACTTCTATGCAGGCACGGTGAAGCGAGCGCCTCTCTGGATTCAGAAGATCGGTATGGAGTGGCTGTACCGCCTTTTCCAGGATCCGAAGCGCCTGGCCAACCGGTATCTGGTGACCAATGCCCGGTACATCTGGTATCTGATCGCAGAGCGGCTTTCCGGACATAAGGAGTGAGCACATGAGAATACCGGATTATGAGCTGGCGGATATGCATATTCATATCATGCCGGAGGTGGATGACGGATCCGAGAGCATGGAAATGACGATGGAAATGCTGCGGATTGCGAGGGAAAACCGGATCGGAACCATGATTCTGACGCCCCATTATAAAGGCGGACATCGAAATGTGTCTCCGGAGGGCCAGCTTCGGCGGATTGCATCCATGCAGGATGCGATGGCGCGGGAAGAGATGGAAGAAGTGGAGCTGTATCCGGGCAACGAGATCATGTATGACAGCTCCGTACCGGAAGCCCTCGAAAACGGACGCATCTGCTCCATGGCGGATTCTTCTTATCTTCTTGTGGAGTTCAAGCCCTGGGAGGAATTCTCCTATATCCAGGAAGGACTCCGGAATCTTTCCTATGAAGGCTGGAGAGTGATTCTGGCCCACTGCGAAAGGTATGACTGCATTCGTAAGAATCCTGCGCTTGCACGGGAGCTTACCCGGAACCGGATTTATCTGCAGGTCAACGCAGACGATGTGCTTCCGCATTTCCGCTCCCCTTTTGCGAAGCTGATCAGCGGACTTCTGAGGGAGGAGCTGGTGTCTTTTATCGGCACGGATGCCCATAAGGATACGGAACGGTCACCGGAGATGCTTCGGTGCTGGCAGTACCTGATCCGAAAATGCGACCCGGATTATGTCCGGGAAATCACCAGAGAGAATACACTGAGAATCATTCGGAATGAAGAGGTATAAGAAAATATGAGAAACCGAAACATGAAATATGCAGCACTTGTTATGACAGCCGTTCTTTCGGCAGGGCTGATGGCGGGCTGCGCCTCCGGAGAAAATGGCGCGGAGGAGAATCCGGAAACGGAAGAGAGCACAGGCGGCTGGGAAGAGGCGGCTGCTTCGGAGACTTCCGGTGCTTCGGAAACCTCCGATGCTTCGGAGACTGTGCAGGAGGAAGAGAACCTTCTTCCGGAGGAGCTGGAGGAAGGCGAGGAGGTGCTCCAAAGAGGCGAGGGCGCGGAGATTTCGTTTCAGGGGATGGCTCCGGATGTCACGCCGGAGTGGAAGGACGGAGAGCTGTATCTTCTTGCGGTCTCCGCGCAGGACTCTTCGGCGGCAGAGCTTGTCTGCCCGGTCTATGAGAGCAAAGAGGCTGCAGAAGCGGATCAGGGTGCCTGGCTGGATGAGGGCAACAGCACGGATCTGACGGACCCCAATACGGTCATTCACGGAAGCCTTGGAGAGGAAAGCACGTTTGCAGGACTTCAGGATTACGGGGATTCTGAGTTCTTTTCTTCTCATCCGTATCTGTACCTGTTCAGCAGAGATTCCATTTCGGAATACCAGATTTTTGCGGCTTATCCGAAAACACATGAAGATATTCTGGTGAGCGTCAACGGCTTCGACCGCGATGAATACAATCAGTACATCAATGACATTTACGGGCAGAGAAACATGCAGGCGGTGCTGGATCCGGACCTGGAGCAGCAGGCACTGAACACGTGGAGCATTCTGACCCTGCAGGCGGAAGGCTCGGATGGGAATGACTATCTGGTTCAGGCAGTTCCGACGGGAGTGGTGCAGCAGTAAAAAGGCTCTTGCGCTTTTGCGGAATCTGTGTAGAATGTTATGATGCTATGAACAAATTGTTAACAAATGTTAAGAAATACCAGTTCATGTTTGAGGAGCTGGTCAAACGTGATTTCAAGCAGAAGTACAAGCGAAGCGTGCTTGGAATGGCATGGTCCGTGCTGTCTCCGCTTCTGACGCTGCTGGTGATGCATGTCATTTTCTCCAATTTCTTCGGAAAGGACATCCCGCACTACACGACCTACCTGTTTACGGGCAATATCGTGCTGTCGTATTACAAGGAGTCCACGAAGAACGGCATGCAGTCGCTGATGAGCAACGCCAAGATCTTTACGAAGATCAATGTGCCGAAGTATCTCTTTCTTCTGTCCAAGAACGTGTCGGCGCTGGTGAACTTCGGGCTTACGCTCCTGGTTTATTTCACATTCTGCATCTTCGATGGAATTACATTCCGGCCGACGATGTTTCTGCTGATTTTTCCGATTCTGTGCCTTCTGATTATGGACATCGGAATCGGAGCCATTCTGTCGGCGCTGTTTGTGTTTTTCCGTGACATTCAGTACCTGTATGAGGTGTTCCTTACCCTGATCACGTACATGTCCGCTGTTTTCTATTCGGTGGACAAGCTGCCGCACAATCTTCAGCAGCTGCTGTATCTGAATCCGGTGTATGTCTATATCAAATACATGCGTCTGATTGTCATTGACGGAATCATTCCTTCTCCTGCGTATCACGCGCTGTGTATTTTTTATGCGCTGTTCTATCTCGGTATCGGCATGCGGATTTACAAAAAGTGCAATCACTCGTTTCTTTATTATCTTTAAGAGTACGGCAGAGAAAGGTTTTCCATGTCCAATATTGCAATTGAGTGCAGCAATGTCAGCATCCGTTATGTGACGGGCGATTTCAAATCCATCGGACTGAAGGAATATGTGATCCGGAAGCTGACCAGAAACTATAAGGTGAAGGAGTTCTGGGCAGACCGGAATGTGAATTTCGAGCTGGAAAAGGGTGAGATGCTCGGCATCATCGGCTCCAACGGTGCGGGAAAGTCCACGCTGTTAAAGGCGGTCACCGGCATCATGCTGCCGACGGAGGGCGAGATTCACGTAAACGGCACCATTGCGGCGCTTCTGGAGCTTGGGAGCGGCTTTGACAACGACATGACGGTCCGGGAGAATACCTATCTTCGCGGCGCGCTTCTTGGCTATACGAGAAAGTTTCTGGATGAGAAGTATGAGGAGATCATTCAGTTCGCGGAGCTGGAGGAGTTTCAGGACTACTGCTTCAAGCAGCTTTCTTCCGGCATGAAATCCAGGCTTGCTTTTTCCATTGCCTGCCTGGTGCACCCGGATATTCTGATTCTGGATGAGGTCTTGTCGGTAGGAGACGGTGCCTTCCGGAAGAAATCCGGCGATAAGATGCAGGAGATCATCCAGGGAGGCGTGACGGCCATCCTGGTGTCGCATGTGATGCCCCAGGTACGGGAGCTGTGCACGAAGATCCTGTGGCTGGATCACGGGAAACAGGTGTACTTCTCCGGCGATGTGCAGGAGACGTGTGATGCGTACGAGTGGTTCCTGTCTCAGAAGAAGAAAACGCCTCCGAAGTCCGAAAAGGAAATCCATGAGATGGCGGCCCAATGGCGCAAAAAGCTCATGGAGGACGAGAAGAAGGAGAAAGAGAAGAAGGCTCAGAAGCAGTAGCTTCCGATGACCTCATCGGTGATGCTGTCATAGAGCACAATCTGCAGTCTCCGGTCCCGGTGCGAGTAGTCGGTGAGTCCGATCATAAGATTTCCTGCGGCGAAGTCTCCGTTGTACTGAACGCGAAGGGAGTCAGCAGGACCAAGATCCATGGAGAACGCCTCCTTTTTGTCGTCATTGTCATGAAGCTTTGTGAGCTCTCCTGCGTGATAGAGCCATTTCCCTCCGGGAGAAGCAATTTCGGTGTTGAAGCCAAGCGGCTTTAATGCAGGAAGAAGCTCCTCAAAGGAGAGGGCACCATCCGGCAGGGCGTGTTCATTCCCGGTATCCTCCAGAGAGAGGATCGCGGTGATCCCATCTGTCTGTGCGAGAAGAGCACAGAAATCCTGAGCATTGTCGGTATTGTCGAGTGCATAGCGGAACTTGGTCTGGTTCATCCAGGAAAGATCCCGGTTCCAGATGGCACAGGCTGCATCCGTCCGGCGATCCACCTCCAGATACTGCTCCTGCGGGAGTGTGTCCAGATATGCTTCCAGATATCGTGTAATTTTGGCGGCGCCGAAGCCGTTCAAATGTCCCGCATCCCGAAAATCCTCCCTGCGGTCAAGGGAAATTTCATTCTCAAGAAGAGAAAAATCAATGACGTCGATTCCGGCATCGCCGGCATATTGTGTGACGGTGTTGTAAATCGCGCGGTCGTCCTCCGGAACGTCATAGGGGAGAATCGTAAAGACAAGCCGGAAGCCCTTCTTTTCGGAAAGCCGGATCATCTGATCCAGCCATTTGCGGTTGCTGTTGGAGAGCGGAGCAGAAAGGCCGGTATCCGTGCAGGGTATGCTCCAGGATACGTCGGTGTGCTCCCAGTCGTAGGCTGCGCCCCGTCCGAAATCATTCAGCGGATATTCCAGAAAGTCGTAGGGCTGGAGCTCGCGGTAGCGTGTGTGAACGATCGGCCAGCGAAGAATGAAATCCTCCTGGTCTTTTTTATCCGCATAGGCGGTGACAAGCTGCACGGAATTGGAGGATGTCCGCATGGAGAGCAGATTCCGGTAGACATTTCCGATGAAGGCATGCTCCTCAAAGGTGAGCGCATAGAGATCGGCGAATACGACCTTCGGCTTCTGCGTTTTCAGAAGCTCAAGCAGAGCATGATAGCAGGAGTCCTTGTCCTGACCGGAAACCGCCATGTCAAAGGAGGTGACGCCGCGGTCCTCCCACATGACGGCAGGATAGATGCCGGCATAGCAGTGGCTGCTGCCAAGGAAGGCAACGTCAATGGTATTCTTCGGAGTGTGATACAGCTCATCGTAGGAGGAGATGTAGTTGCCGGTGGTATCCTTCCAGCGGATCACCCGGTAAACGCCCGTCAGCATCAGGGCGGTAAGAAGGGTGAAAAGGATGATATTTCGATAAGAAGCAAATCTGCTGTTTTTATTCATATCAAGGACCATTTCTTCGTTTCAGAATTCCATGCTGTACAACCCCGGCAAATACCGGGAAATTTCCGGCGGCAAAAGAGAAGCTTCGTCAGAAGCCGGCGTAGATGAACTGACCGGAGCTGAAGTCAATGCCGTATTCTCCGAGAAGAAGGACGGACAAAATCAGGAAAAGACAGACCAGCCACCGAAGCCACAGGCTCTGCGCAGACAGAAGCTCTCCGAAGTCGCGCTTTTTCCCTGCCGAAATCAGATCAAAGGCAAGAAGGAGCAGCGTTCCGAGGGTGAGAATGTTGAATTCCAGATGAGCAAGGCCGAAGGCATAGATGTCTTCATTGAACAGAACCCAGGGATCCCAGCGCGTGAACATGCGGTTCAGGAAGAAGAGTGCATTCGAAAGAGAGCCTGCGCGGAAGAAGATCCAGGCAAACGATGTCAGAAGGAAGGTCCAAAGAATTCTTCCGAGCCGGAAGCTGAAGGTGTTCTCCTTCAGGCCGGCCTGGATGCAGAGCCTCCTTCGAAGAGGCTTCAGGAGGTCACCGAGAATCTGATACAGCCCGTGAAGGCCTCCCCAGATGACAAAGGACCAGGAGGCTCCGTGCCAGATGCCGCTGATGAGGAAGGTGATCATGATGTTGCGGTATTTACGGATGCGTGAGCACCTGCTTCCTCCAAGCGGAATGTAAACATAATCGCGGAGCCATGTGCTCAGGGAAATATGCCAGCGTCTCCAGAAACCGGCGATGCTCTCTGCAAAATACGGTGTCCGGAAATTGGCATCCAGCTCCAGACCCAGAATTCTTGCGGCGCCGATCGCGATGGCGGAGTAGCCTGCAAAATCGGCATAGATCTGAAGGGAGAAGGCAAGGGCAGCGATGACGGTCTCCACGGTTCCGCAGGTAAAAAGATTCTGCCAGATATTGTCCACGAAAATTCCTGCGCGGTCCGAGATGACCATCTTCATGAAAAAGCCCCACAGCATCAGGGAAAAGCCGGAGGATACGCGAAGATAAGAAGGCTTTTCGGCCTCCGGAAGTCTTCGGATCTGCGGAAGAAGGCGGTCTGCTCTTGCAATCGGGCCTGCCGTAATCTGCGGGAAGAAGCTGATAAAGAGTGCATAGTCAGGAAAGCTTCGCTCGGCAGAGATTTTTCCGCGGAAGACATCGGCGAGATAGCCGATGGTCTGGAACAGGTAAAAGGAGATTCCGATCGGAAGAATCAGGGAAAAACGGGAGGCAATCGGCTTCTGTCCCAATGCGGTAAGCAGCGTATTGACATTCTCAAGAAGGAAGCCTGTGTATTTGAAGACAACAAGGATCAGAACAAGAAGTACGACAGCGCCGACAAAGCATCTCTTGCGGGCGGACGTTTTTTTTGCATGCTCCATCCAAAGGCCGGACAGAAAGCCGATTCCGATGACCGGTGCCAGTACGAAAAGAAAACGCACGTCGAAGCCAAGATAAAAGAAAAGGCTGCAGAGCAAAAGCCAGTTTCTGCGAAATTTACCGGGAAGAAAGCGGAACACCAGAACAGAGAAAAAGAAGAATATCACAAAATCAGCGGATTGAAAGAGCATAAAAGCCTCCGGGGATTGAAAGTTATCATGTGCGAAAGATATACAATATTATATAATAGAACAGATAATGATTTAAAGGAATGAGATATGCATACAGAAGACAGAGAAGACTGGAACATGGAAGAAACAGGAAAACAGGAGCTGGAGGCTCCGGCGGATCCGATCCTTCAGGAGGATCTTGACCGC
>Ga0129310_1002493_pt1 | contig 13610 bp, 15 predicted proteins | sample Go1ome_2_FD_94433 | JGI IMG/M metagenome (GOLD analysis project Ga0129310, IMG submission 94433) | Western lowland gorrila individual fecal microbial communities from Wisconsin, USA - Go1022A metagenome | ecosystem: Host-associated > Mammals > Digestive system > Large intestine > Fecal | place...
AGAAGAATAATATTGTATTGTTATCTTTCTATACAATTGTTATATTAGGGTGTTATACCAAAGCTTTCCAGGTCTTCCGGCCCCAGGCTGGTTGGATATATGCCTAAATGGATAATAACATACTTGTAACAAAAAATAAATACAAAAATTATAAAAAGTGAATTTCTGATATTTCTAAGACAGGGGAGAGTAATAAATAGAAAACAATTAAACTGAATAAACTTAGATAAGAGAGGTGCTGGAAATGAGTACTGTCGATACACCGTTGAAAAAATTAGCTAAGGTTTTAACGAAAGATGTAAATATATTTCCTAATCAGACAATCATGTATCAGGCACTGGTTATTTTTCCGTCTTATATTTTTGATAAGAATGGAATAAATGATTATGAATGTCAGACTATAAAGGCAAGGATAAGAAGAATGGAACAATATGTTCTGAAAAGCAGTCGGACGTCAGTTCAGTCTTCGGATTATGAGGTTTTACATAAATCAATATGCCAGATTCTTTTAAATCAAGGTTCTGATGTTGAGATTATTTCAGATGATGAGCAGCCACGTAATTATTTTAGCAGATACATGGATGATTCCTTAAAGTCTTCTGTATCGCAAATTTTAAATGGAAAGAGGAAAGCTTCATTTCAATGGTTGAAAGCATATCAAAGCTGTTGCAAAAATCGTACACGACCGGATATCAGTGTAATTGTACTTAGAATTTTCTGGATGCTTCAATATTTTATGGTTTTCTATGGTAGAAAGCAATATTTATTGGTTAATGCGGGATTTTTTGCGGATGAATCGGTTGATTTCTGTGAAGTATATAAAATGGAATGGAATATGCAGAAGAAACTTCTGAATGGGTTAAAAAGAGAGTTTGGTGATTCAATCTCAAATATACAAAACATAAATGATAAATATTTTAATTTTCAAATTTTAGCTCGTGTTATATTTGATGTAATATACATGCATTATCAGAATTTTAATCATACTAAGTTAGAACGACTTAATCATGATGATATTCCTCTTTATGAACAAAGTGAAAAAGTACGATTAAAAATAGAAAATGATCAAAGAGAGTTTGAAAATTATGTAAAAATATATGATGCAACAACAATAGATCGATTTCATATATGCGAAAGTTTTTCTGATACAAATTGTGTAGCGGCCAATGAACTTGGCAACTTATACTTTTCCGGTGCGGTGTTGAAAGCACAGGAACTGACTACATTTCAAATCAATCCTAATTATCCACAAGCATACGAATATTATGTGAAAGCGATTCAGTTATCGCAGGGGCAGTATGCCCCTGCGTGCTGGAATGCCGGAGTTATTATCTCCGAGTATTACGATGGATTTTTCCCAACAAAGGAAATGGCGCAGAAGAAGGCAATGGAGTATTACAGGATGGCAAAAAATTATCCTCCCGCATATAATAGCATGGCGAAGCTGATGCTTAAAAAGTACATGACAGATTATAAGGACAATAAGATTAGTATGGCAGATATGGAGAGGGGCTGCGGAGAAGCATTAAAACTGGCATATATGGCAGGTGAAGAAGGATGGATATATGGATATAATGTAATAGCTAATTTTATTATTAGGAACCGTAAAGAAATGAATTGGAAAGAAACGCAGGAAAATATATGGCACCATGCTGAATTTACAGCACAGATGGATTTATTCTTTTTTCTGAAGAAGGCTGCTAAATTTCAAAATTTATGGGCAATGTATCAGATGGCAGTATATTATTATGAAGACAGACAACAGGATAAAGCATTGGAATGGTTGAAAAAGGCCGGCAGACTGAATTTCTTTCCGGCTTTATGCAAAATGGCTGTTTGGTTTCAGCAGGGAGAAGAACAAAAACAAGTACTTCTGGGGTTATCAGATAAGGGATTTGGAATGGCCTCTTATGAGTGGGCTATGTTAAATAAGGACAATAAAAATGTGCAGCTATATTATCTTCAATTGGCGAGAAACCAGTTGTGCCGGATGAGAGTAATGGATATGGATACTTTTGAAAAAGTGGTAAAGGCAATAGAAGCATTGGAATATTAGTAAATATATAGACATCTTTCTGTTATGGGTAATAGAAAGATGTTTATTTTTTTAGAGAAGATTTAACAAAATGTTATGTATCATCTGGCAGACAGACATGATGGAAAATATTTGTTAATCTTTTTCAAATATTTTGCAAATTGGTGAAAGCATCAAATAATGTTAGCATTTAATTGTAAGGAGGTATGGACATGAATAGAGAATATCTACAGATTATTGAGGATAGTGTCAGCCGTATTTTAGGTGTTGTACAAAAAATGCTGGAGGATGCGGAAAATAAGGAAGATTCCTTGCAGACTCCTATCATTGAGACAAACGCAACTGTTGGTTTAGAAGAAACTATGGATCAGGATGTATTGAGGGAACTGCTCATTCACAAAACACGTCAGGGAAAAGGGGAGGCGGTTAGGCAACTGCTTTCTGATTACAATGTAATCAGGCTATCCCAGCTGAAGAAGGAAGACTATTATAGCTTTTATGAAATGGCAAAGCAAATCTAAGAAGGGGGTATTAAGATGAGCAAGAAGAAAAGTAAAGCGCGTGTGATTATTCCGTGCAAATTTGGATATTTGAACTGCTGGCGTCCCGGTGCGGCATATGGTGGAAATGAAAAATATTCCGTATCTGCAATTATTTCCAAAGACGATAAGGATACATTGGACAAAATAAACGAAGCACTGGAATATGTTAAATGCAATTCACAACAAAAGTGGGGAGGAAGAATACCAAATAATCTGCGAATGCCATTGCATGATGGAGATGATGAAAAACCGGATGATCCGGTTTACAGAAATACATTTTACATTAATGCTAAGAGTAAGGACAGACCACAAATTGTAGATGAAAACGTAGAACCTATTACAAATCAAACTTTAGTTTATTCGGGGTGCAGTGGTAATGTGAGTGTCGTCTTCTACGCATACAATTATAATGGAAACAGAGGGATTGCCGCAGCACTTGGTAACATTCAGAAATTGGAAGATGGAGAACCATTAAATGGGGCGGTATCTGCAAAAGAAGATTTCATAAAAGAAGACTTTTTAATGTAGAGGAGGAGGGACATGTATGGACAGAATAGATATTCATATTGTTTATACGCGTGAAGCGGATGAGTACTTAAAAGAAAAACCGGAAAAAGTTGATTTAGCTGGGAAAGTCTTGTTAATTTGCTACTCTATAGATAACAAAGATATTCAGGTAATAGATTTATCAGAGAACGATTTACTACCGGATGAATTTATAAACGCAATTACTGATATGAATGTTGTAAAATGTTGCTTTTATGCGGATAACACAATATACATGATTTCACAAATTACAAACATTCCTATCCCCAATAGCAATTGGATAGATCTTTGCGAAGTTATAAAATTTTTTGATTTACCGGTATTGGCAAAATACAGAGGAAAAATTTTGGAATATGACTGTTCTGAATTAAGTAAAGCGGAACGTATATTTACCGGTGTAAACAAGTATGGTGAGAGAAATATGCCTGAGGATTTTCCTGAGGAATGGAATAATTATAAAGCAATGGCAAAGGAATATATTATATTAGTCAGAAAGGCGTATGATAAATACTATTTGAGCAGTGCAATCGAGCAGAAGGCTATATGGGTAGGCATAGACGCAAGAACAAAAATAAGAAACAAAAAAATGAAGGTGGATTCCTGTCGGATGAAGGAACTTTATTATGAAAAGATAAATTCCAAAAATGAAATGGTTTGCGATTTTTGTAGTGAGGTTGATGCATTTGGAAATCTGAATGAGGATGAAGCCAGACACTTGCTCAGAGGGGACTATAATGCAGAGATTATTATGGATTTTCTGGAAAGAAAAGCACTTCTCAACGATAAGGAGGATATGTATAATGTTTTCGAAAAAGAACATGAGGAAGCAGTACAACAAAGAGAATTATATGAGATTTTTAAGACGATGGAAGGTAAATCTTATGTTATAAATCCTTTTGTCAGTCGTGAAAATATTGATATGTTTTTGGAAGATATTTTTATTTTTGATAATGAAAAGCCCTATATATGTGAATACACTAATGCACAGACAAAAATAAAAAAATGGATTGCAGAAAATCTGGAAGGAAAAAAGTTCCCTTTTACGGGAAAAAATAAGTGGGAACAGAGTGGATATGCAGCCATTATATATAAATCTATTATTTATTGTATGTTAACGGGACGAAAAGTTGATTTGGGGGTGCTGTCTGTTTTCGCTGAAAAAGGGCAGGTTTACTTGAAACTTCCTTCCGGCAGAGCTGTGGCATATGCTTTTTATGGTATTGAATTCAGTGTTGTAGGACAAGTCGTTATGTACCGCAAGAAAGTAATTAACGGTAAAAAAGCTTATGTAAATAAAAACAGAAACCTTAAGAAGATAGTGGCGCTTTTAGAGTGGGATTTGCTGCGGGAAAAAATGGAAAATCTCTACAAGCAGGGAGTCGATATTCTCCTTGACGGAAAGTCATATTTAGTAGTGGATATACCGGATGCCGAAACGGAAGAGAAAGTTCGAATAGAGATGGAAAAAACTCCCGCATGGTACAGAGGGGAAAAACTTAAAGTGAACGTGGATGAAGGGGGAAACAAAAATGAGTGCCCTGAAATATCAGACTGGCTGGATGAATACTTTGACTAAAAACTCTTATGGGGCGATTGCACCTACCGGAAGTAATATCATTTGTATTCTTCAGAATGACGAGAGACTAAGAGCATTGGTTTATAATGAAATGTCCGGAAGAATTGATGTAAGGGGAATACTGCCGTGGAAAAGAACAGAAGGATTTTTTTGTGACAGGGATTTTTGGAATCTGTGTATTTACCTAGAAGAGGTATATGGATTTTATCAGCCTGCAAAATGCAAAGACACGCTCTATGCTTATCTTTCAAGCGAAAAAAGTATACACCCAATCAGAGAATATCTGCGGGATCTGAATTGGGATGGAATAGAAAGAGCAGATAGTGTTTTAATTGATTATTTAGGCGCTCAAGACACAAAGTATGTAAGAGATGTGACAAGAAAAACATTAATTGCTGCGGTTGCAAGAGCTTTTGAACCCGGAATTAAGTTTGATAACGTGCTGATTTTATGCGGGCCGCAGGGGATTGGTAAAAGTTCTTTTTTTTCAATACTCGGGGGAAAATGGTATTCGGATTCATTGAATATAGCGGACATGAAGGATAAGGTGGCTGCAGAAAAATTACAGGGAGTCTGGATTATGGAACTTGGAGAACTGGCGGGACTCAAAAAAGTGGATGTGGAGTTGTTAAAGTCTTTTCTTTCAAGGAGAGAAGATAAATATAGGCATATTTATGCGCAATATGTTGAGACACACCCGAGAACTGGTATTATAGTGGGAAGTACGAACAGAACAGATGGGTTTCTTACAGATATAACCGGTAACCGACGGTTTTGGCCTGTAATGGTAAATGGAAACGGCATATGCAATGTTTGGGATATTACAAGAGAAGATGTAAATCAGATTTGGGCTGAATGTGTAACATATTATCGACTTGGGGAATCGTTGTTCCTTGATAATGAGGTGGGCGATATGGCACGACAGGAGCAGGAAAGGTGTATGGAAACAGATCCGAGACAGGGTATGGTTGAAGAGTACCTGATGGGCAGGGAACGGGTATGTATTATGGAAATTTGGTGTGAATGTCTTGGCAATGAACGTTCTTCTATTCGAAGGATAGACTCGCATATGATAGAGGCTATGCTGCAAAATACCGGAGAATGGCAGTTATATCAGGGAAATGAATCAGGAAAAACCCGTATTTCGGGTTATGGAATACAAAGAACTTTTATAAGAAGAGACAATCATAAGGGAGAGGAAAAGGATGAACAGGTACGTGGGTGAGGCAGTTGATTTTGCATTGAAGCATGAGAAATGCATGATATTATGTGAAAAGCTGGATACAAGAATTAATATTGTATATACGGTTTTGCACAAACTGCTATTCGATGATTTTCTTGACTATAAAATTTTATTGGTAAGTTCCAAATATGCGGTAGAGAATCTGTGGACCTGTCAATCTGCTGAAAGCACTAATTCTCAGATTGTACGATGCCAAATTGTTACAGGAAGCAGAAAACAGAAGGTAAAGGCTTTAACAAAGCAAGCGGAGCTTTATCTCACAAATTATGAAACGGTAAATATGCCTTTGTTAAGACGATTTGCTAAATTTGATATGATTATTATAGATGATATACATCGACTGAAAAACTCTGCTACAAAAATTTTCGTGACACTTTCTTCTATGTGCGGTGCAGCAAAAAGAGTGATGGGAATAACAAGTGAAGCATGTGTAGAACATTTGACGGATATGTGGGCACAGTATTATCTTTTGGATCAGGGAGAACGGTTGGAAAAGGGATATGAACAGTTTTGTGAACGTTATTTTTTTAAGATATATACGGGAAGAGGAAAGGGATATAAACATATATGTAAAAATATGACAAAAGAAGAAATTGCTAAAAAAGTGCAGGATATTACATATTATTATTCTGAGAAACAGGAAAATTCCCCAAGAAATAGAATCGATAATGAAAAAATAATGGTCAGAATGAATGCTTCAGAATATACAAAGTATTTATGGTTTCGAGATGAGTGTGGGTTACAATTTGGAAATACGGATGTGATTAGTGCAGATAACAGACTGACGCTTACTATGAAACTGTTCCAGATGGCAAACGGAACAGTTTATACAGATAATAAAAAAACAGTGACAATTCACGAACGGAAACTAAACGCACTTTCCGAACTTATGCAAAAATATTCGGAACATAATTTGCTGATTTGCTATAGTTTTGAACATGAGAAGAATAGAATCGTTGAATATTTTAAGAATATAAAGGTTATGAAGGATGCTCACGATATTCAGGAATGGAATAACGGAAGATATAAAAGAGCATTAATTCACCCGGCCTTTGGGGATGAAAAGGTAAACTTAGCTTTTGGAGGGAATATTCTTATTTGGTTTTCACTCACATGGTCATTGCATCTATATAAAAGAATGATACAACGTATGCTGAGTGAGGAAAGTTCGAACCATAGGTGCTTGATTATACACATTATTACGGAAGGAACTTTGGATGAGACAATGTATAAGGGGCTGATGGAGAAAAGGACGACACAAGAGGAACTGGATAAAATCGTAAGAGAAGAAAAGCTGTTATATGGCGAATAGTCCAAAGAAATGAGAAAATATGGCAGAAGACATTACAATCAGAATAGAAGATTTGTTTAATAGAAGAAGAATTAATACTGCTATACGAATGACAGCTAAATGTAAAACAACGGTTATAAATGATATAAAACCGTCGGAACTCCATAAATACTGGAGGGAAAACGGTAATGAAATTCTTAACAGTATATATGAAGAAACATATCAACCCAAACCCCAGTATTGTAAAAAAATTCCGAAAGACTCCGGAGGAACAAGATTGCTTATGATACCGGGTACACTTGATAAAATGCTTCAGCGAGTCACGGCTGAAGGACTGTATAATTTTTACGAAGGACAGTTTTCCCAATATAGTTATGGTTTCAGAAAAGGAAAATCAGTCAAGGATGCGGTACAGGAATGCACCAATATAATCAACAGAGGTTATCGATATGTAATATATATTGATATTAAGAGTTTTTTTGATACAGTAAACCATGATGTGCTTAGATATATCCTTATGCAGAGAATTTCTGATAGTAGAATTATTCATTGGATTATGAAAAACATTAAGGCTCCTATCAGTAACAGACAAACAGGTGAAACACGAAAAATAGGAATTAGTCAGGGAAGCCCATTAAGTCCCTGCCTCGCAAACATTTATTTAAATGTGTTGGACGAATTTTTAGAATATGAAGGTATTCCCTTTATAAGATATGCAGATGATATAACACTTTTTTCTGAGGATAAATTTTCCGGGAGACGGTATATAAAGATGGTACGTGATTTTTTACGGAGAATATTAAAGCTTGAAATTAATGGAGAAAAAACAAAAATTGTTCTCGCTGAAGATGCGTCCTTTTTAGGTTTTCATTTTATGAAAAAGGGCGACAATTATGCACTGAGGATAGCAGATAATAACATAAAAAGGCACATAGATAAATTAAAGAAAAAATTACAGGAAGCTGAATGGGAGAATGGAGAAATTTTACAGGAACTGGGAGATATCAACAGGGGATGGACAGAATTTTACAATTGGACAGATAAAGATTTTCTTGAGAATATCTTAGGCAAAATTGATTGCATGGAATATAAATATATGAGGAAGGAAATTACGGATTCTTCAATATGGGAGAATAGTCATTTTACATTTAACATGCAATGGTACCGCAGGTCTTCCGGCCCCAGGCTGGTTGGATATATATTAAGGAGGTGACATGCCACATAAAAAAGGTTACGTATCTATTAGCAGAAGTTGTTGCTGATTGGTGCGGTAATTTTTTTAAATAAGGCTTGACTTGTTGACCTAAAAAGGTTAAAATTATTTCAGAAATCGGAAAAGGAGGATGAGGCTATGGCAAATAAATTGGGAATTTTTTGTCGCAAGCTGAGATTAGAAAGAGGAGAGCTTCTTTATGATATGGCACAAAAATTAGGTGTATCATCCGCATTTCTATCAAAAGTTGAAAATGGGAAAAAGAAACCCCCAGCACAGTGGAAACAAATGATTATTGCTGAATATCGGCTAAGTGGCAGTAAATTAGAGGAGTTTGAAGAATGCTTCTTTGACGCTGTTAATGCTGACAGTATTGATATAAGTGCATATAAAGAGTCTGATAAAGAATTGATGTTATCATTTGCTCGTAAATTTGATGCACTTGATAAATCAATGATTAGAAGAATGCTGGATAAAAAGGAGGAATAGTACATATGAATGTTTCGGCTACTCCACGCTCAAGAGAAAGTATCCGAAAAATGGCAAGATGGATAAGAAAACAATTAAATATGGAAGATGAATTATATTTTCCAATTGTTGAAGTAATAGAACTTCTTGCAGCAGATGAAAAGGAAGAGTTTGATTATGAAATTGTAAGCCCAAGCGAAATGACAGATACATATGGAACAACTAATACCTATAGCAATATTATGAGGATTCGGGAGAATGTTTATGAGGGCGCTGTAAAAGGAAATCCACGCGACAGATTTACATTATGCCATGAGTTCGGACATTGGCTCCTTCATCAGCCGGAAAACATCAGCTTTGCAAGAGGCATTATACCAACATATTGTGACCCTGAGTGGCAGGCAAATACTTTTGCAGCCGAACTGATGATTCCATCGCATTTAGTACAAAACATGAGTCTGGAAGATATAGTTGATAGATGCGGAGTATCTTATTCATGTGCTGATATACAAAGGAAATATTATTGATTGTTACGAGAAAGTATCTCTTAACATAAAAAAACCAAGTACAAAATGTACTTGGTCATTGCTTAAAAGAATGCATTCAATTAAGCTGACGATAAATCGTCCCTAGACAGTTCGATTATATCATTGAATTCATTCTTTGGCAAATGATTTTTTAGAAAGGATGATGTAAAATGTATATATTTAGAGCATGGATTACAAAGAATGGTGAAAGAATTTATGCCAAAGATTATGGTAAAAAAGCTTTCAGATTCTGGGTATCTAAGTAAATAAAATAGATTTTTACCCACCGATATTTACAACATGGGAACATGTTAGTCAGCTTAATGTTTCTCCATTAGTGAGGAGGAGCATATGAAAAAAATGAAACAAGTAATTATATAAACTACTGAAAACAGCAAATTAAATGATGTAAAGGTGAAATATTATACTACACCAAATTGAATCTTAAGGGTGCTTTCTCTATGAGAGTACCCTTCTTTTGACATTAAATATTCCAGGAGGTTAAAATGAGCACGATTGAATATAATTTTAATGAATTAAAGAATGTATATATGGAAGCACTTCATTCTTACGATAAATCAGTGGCATTTGATATTAATATTGGGAGAGGAAGGTTTCTAATTCTTTTGTTTTTATCAGAAGCTGATGACAGGGATAGTTTGTTTGTATATCTTAGAAATACAAACAGAATGTGTAAATTCAAAATGTATGGTAGTCATAAAAAGGGTGATTTTAAAGTTTATATTTCTGAAGAAGAACAAGACTATATGATTGCAGAATTACAGTTACGAGAGAAAGGCGATGAATTCCAGTTTGAACAATTTTTAAATCAAATCAATCATAGTATTCCACAAAGCATTAGTATAGATGAAAAGGTAAAAACTTTAAGAAATAATAGAAATATTATTAGAGCAATAGCAATTGACGAAAATGATAAAACAGTTTTGATTGGCACGAAAAAATTGTCCCAAGGGGAACCTCAAGATAAGACTTTACGGAAATTGTATATGTATACGGAAGGAAACCCAGAAACAGTAACAGCTTTGATAAAAAAACTCAAGAAGGCCAATATGACTGTTGCTTGGACTACAGAAGACCAACGTTATAGAGCAGCAGATATAAACGCCATGATAAATGGAATAGAAAGTTGAAAAGGTTATTGTTATGGGAAGTATGTATAGAAGGAATTTGATTATGACAGTTGTTCGCAACTCTGAAGCAAACTATTGGGAAGATGCTATCTCAGAATGGAATATTGATGACTGCATAGAGGATTTAAGTTGTTCGTCAGAATGTATGTGCGGAAAAGAAAATATAAAATATCTTTATACAATACGCAATAAGTATAATGGAAGAATCTTGTTTCCTATAGGAAGCTCTTGCATAGGTAAATTTGAGAGAAGTGATTTAATAGAAGAGACAAATTTAATTGAAAGTCAATTTAAGCTATTGCATGCAGTGGAAGAACATAGATATTTATCCTTATCAACGGACTTGTTTTCAAGAAAATTGTTGAAATGGTTATACGATGAAGGTGCTTTTGATACAATGTATAATTGCTATGATGGAAAACAGGATTACGAATTTATGCTAAGAATGTTTAATAAAAGAGACAAAAAGGGAATTAGTGTTAATCAAGATAAAAAGATTAAAGCAATCTTGTTAAATTCTATAAAACCTTTTTTGGAGAATAGATTATATGAAAAGATACTTTAATGCATATTATTGACATTATGGTATATATGCCATAATATATACATAGGAGGTTACATGGGTAACTTTAAATTAATAGTGTATGAAAAGGAAAATGGGGAAGTTCCCGTAGAGGAATTTCTGGATTCCGTTAATCCTAAGATGCGAGCTAAAATATACGGATTGCTGGCTATTTTACAAGAGAAGGGAAATGAACTTAGAGAACCATATAGCAAACATTTAGATGATGGTATTTTTGAATTGCGTTGTAAATTTGGAAGTGATATTACTAGAGTTTTATATTTTTTCTATTATGAGGGTAAAATTATATTGACGAATGCTTTTGTTAAAAAGTCGCAAAAAACACCGAAAGAACAAATACAGATTGCAAAGGATAGGAGAAAAGATTTTATAGAAAGGATAATGAAAGATGAGAACGTTTGATGATATGCTCTCTAATCAGTTACAAGATGAAGAATTTAGAAAAGAATATGAAGCAGTTCAACCAGAGATGGATGTAATACGGGCAATTGTAGATGCAAGGACTTCACAAAATATGACGCAGAAAGAACTGGCAAAGCGGACAGGCATTAATCAGGCAGATATTAGCAAGCTTGAAAATGGAACAAGAAATCCATCAATTAATTTACTTAAAAGATTGGCAGATGGAATGGGAATGGCTCTTAAGATTGAGTTTGTGCCCAAGAAGAAAGCATGATTATATGGTATCACTATGTTGATGACTGGCAAAGTTGCTTTTCCGTGCAAATGGAAGACGCTTGATGAAAAAATATGTATAAATTATAACTGATAGCTTGGCTTATGGAGTGAAAGGACTAAATGTATCTGAATGGATGGTACGGTATATAGAGCAAAATTCTCGAGGATTTTACACGGAATTGAAAGCATAAACCGCACTTTACCGGGCTTTTTTTTCATGGTAAAATAAGCAGGGTGATGAGATTGCGGAAAAAGTGGAAGCAAATAACGGCGTTGCTGCTTGTGATGGTTTTATTAAGCGGCTGCGGTTTGGAAAATAAATTGAATAATGATGCGGCGGGAGCCTACGCCAACGGCGACAATTCTGCAGCGTCCGGGGGTTCTACTGCCAACGGTTCTTCAGAGGGAGTCCCAGCCAACGACGACGGTTCCACAGCAGCCGGTTTTTCCGTTGCCTACGAATTGCCCGATATGCAGCCGGGTGTGTTGGTTTCCCGCAGCGGCTATCCGGAGAATGGCAGGAAAACGGTGATTTTCAGGGGCAAAAAGCTTCCCGGGCACTATGAAATTATAGACCGGACGGAAAAAACAGTAATTTTTACCGGAGATTTGCAGGATGTTGTATACAACGCCCTGACAGAAGAATATAATGGCTATGGAGATTTTTCGGAGCTTACAACGGAGGGTGAATATGAAATCCGTTGTGACTATATCGGGTATTCCTATCCGTTTACCATCGAAAAGGGCGGCCTTTCCGGAAAACTGGCAGAGGGGATAAACGAATTAAAGGGTCCGGAAGCTCTTGCGGACGATGAGATAGAAGAGGCATGCAGAACGGTTTCTATGCTGCTGCTTTCTTATGAGCTGTACGGCGGCGTTTACACACAGGATGCGGATACGGAGGAGGCATTTTTTGCAGTACTTCGTACTTACATAGAGTGGCTGTACGGAAAACTGGACAATTCCGATTATGAGGAAACGGCGTGGATTTCCGCAGTGCTTGCCAAGTTCAGTTACAGTTATCAGAAAAAGGACAGCAATTATGCTACGTCCTGCCTGCAGGCGGCTGACAAGGCCTGGAAAACGGTGAGTCAGGAGAAAGATACTCCGCCGGAACTGCTTTTTTATGCGGCGGGAGAGCTGTACCGGGCAACCGGGCAGAAAAAATATTCCAAAGTGCAGGAAAAAGCGGCGGAACGGCTGCCGGAAACCGTGGATAACGGCGCCCAGACATTCGGAACTTTTACCTATGCTTCCACGAAACGGAAAATAGATGTGGAGCTTTGCGGTAAAATGCTGATGGTGCTGCTTAACCGGGCGGAGGAAATTGCCGCCTGTGCCAAGGATATGCCTTACGGCATCGGCAGCAGCATTACTACCGGGGAACAGATGCAGGTCTGGTGGGAGGGTGTCCTCGTTGCTTCCTGCAATTATGTAATTACCAACAATGAGTACGGCACACTTACGGAAAATTACGCCCGGTATTTTGAGGGCATCAATGAGGAAGCGGAAAGCCTCTTATACCGGACCGATGAAGAAACAGCGGCATATCTTTTGCTCCTCAGCGAAATGGCGGGCAGGGAATTATAATATAAAAACAAGTAATAGCATGAACGCAGAAGCTTGTTAAGCAGGATATGCGGATACAGGAATGAAGAAAATCATAGGAAAGGCAAGGACGGAAGGATGAATATTGTAGTTTTGGCAGGCGGAATCAGTACAGAAAGAGATGTATCGTTAATTTCCGGTCAGAAAAT
>Ga0129310_1002494_pt1 | contig 13609 bp, 10 predicted proteins | sample Go1ome_2_FD_94433 | JGI IMG/M metagenome (GOLD analysis project Ga0129310, IMG submission 94433) | Western lowland gorrila individual fecal microbial communities from Wisconsin, USA - Go1022A metagenome | ecosystem: Host-associated > Mammals > Digestive system > Large intestine > Fecal | place...
CAATATCCGTACTGCGTCTGACAAACAGGCGGTTTCCGTTAAAAATATCAAAAAGGGTGTGGAAGACATCAATGATGTTATCCAGTCCAACTCTGCAGCGGCCGAAGAGACTTCCGCTACCAGTGAGGAGCTTTCCGCATCTGCTACTACTCTGAACGAGCTGTTAGAGCATTTCAAACTGCGCGGCTAAGAGATCAGTCAGCATCGGAAGGTGCGACGTAGAGAGAATATAATATCTTTGCAATTTTTTCATAAGATTCCTGACAATCGGATAAGATCCATTTTTTTAAAATGGCAAGAGTCCCCATTGTCAGGAATTCTTTTTGATAATTGAGTTCGATCTCGTCTTCGCTATGAAAGCGTTTTTGAAAAGATTTTTTGAACCGATCCGTCATCTGTCCGGATAAAAAATCAACAAACCGGTTTTCGTTTGCTTCAGAACGTAGATTTTTCTTCAAAATACTACGGTTTTCATAAAAAAACTGTAATTGCATCTGCAGTCCTTCTTTCAGATTCCAGGTTCCTCCATGCATAAAACAATCCAACAATTTCTGCATCTGCAGAGCATCCACTTTGGACTGCAGGGTATGGATATCCTGAAAATGACCGTAAAATGAAGTCCGGTGGATTCCGGCGGTCCGGCAGATATCACTGACAGTAATCTGATCCACTCTCTTGGAGGATGCCAGACGGTTGTAGGCATTTAAAATATTTTCTTCGGTAGTCATATATCTTTTATTATTCTCGGTATTCATTAACACTACACCTCTATAATATGTGACGGTTGTATATTTGATATATACTGATATATACTGGATATATCGAATTATATATTATTTCTACAGACATGACAAGTGACAGATTACACAGTATAACGGAGGATGGAGTAATGAGAGAGGACGTCACAACCGAATACGGAGCAGAGAGTAAGAATGAGAGAGTCCTGGAAACGGGATCCTATCTGCAACTGGTACTCAGGCTGGCACTGCCAGCCATGATCGTTATCATTGTTATGGTGCTTTATAATCTGGCGGATACATTCTTCATCGGACAGATGGGAAATCCGGAAAAAATAGCGGCAATCTCGGTGTGCATGCCGGTATTTACGGTATTGTCCGGGATTGGAACCTTGTTCGGAATCGGTGGAGGAACAGCGGTCTCCATTGCACTTGGGGAGAAGAACCGGCAGCAGATCGGAGAGATCACGGCATTTTGCTGTATGGGAACACTGCTCGTAGGAACTGTTTACGGTTTTTTAACGGGGCTGTTCGCAGAACCATTATGCAGGATCCTGGGCGCGGAGGAAAGCTTTCTTGCAGATGCGGAGAGATATCTTAAAATTTTTGCATTTTCGAGTCCGTTTGTTCTGTTCTCTACAGCCCATGGAAGCATTTTAAGATCCGATGGGGAAGCAGCTACGGCAATGCTTGCCAACCTGGGAGGAACCTTGCTTAATATCGTATTGGATGCACTGTTTATTCTCGGGCTGCATATGGACGTGGCAGGAGCAGCGGCGGCAACGGTGATCGGCAACGTATTTTCCGCAGTGCTGGTCTTACTGCTTCTGTTGAAAAAGAAACAGGTCTTTCTTCCGCATAGACAAAACCTTCATTTTCGCAGAGAGGTTGTTGTACCGGTATTGACATTGGGACTGCCCATGACATTCTCTACGATCCTGGGAAGCGTTTCCAATGCAGTGCAGAACCGTATGATGGTGGCGCATGATTCCGTTTTTCTGACAGCCCAGAGCGTAGCCGGCAAGCTGGGACTGATCATTACGATGCTGATCATGGGGTTCTGTATGGGATTGCAGCCAGCGGTTTCCTATAATTTCGGCAGTAAAAACTATAAAAGAATGTATGAGATTCTCCGGAAAACAGCGGCGTTTACGTTGACTGCCGGAACCCTGCTTGCACTTTGCGTTTATCTGAACAGAGCGAGACTGGTAGCTGCATTCATACAGGATGAGGGTGTGATCCGGTATGGACAGATTTTTGTACTGGCGAATATCTGTGTGGCACCGGTCTATGCTGTTTATCAGACGTTCCAGACATTTCTGCAGGCAACGGGAAAGGCAGATTATGCCATTATTGTCTCACTGTTAGACAAGGGACTGGTATTTCTTCCGGTGCTGGCTGTCATGAACAGACTCTACGGGGCTTATGGGATCGCCTTTTCCCATGCGGCCACAATGATTCTCTCTGTGATCATAGCAGGGGGACTGACGATGCTCTGGAGCCGTACCTTACGTTCCAGCAGTGCCTGACAGAAGCTCTTTTCTATATTCGGAAGGTGTCTGACCATAGATTTTGCGGAATACTTTGACGAAATAATTATTGTCGGAATAGCCTACGAAGCTGCTGATCTCCTGAATCTGATATTCAGAGGAGGAGAGAAGTTCCGCAGCTTTTTTACAACGTTCAATAGTAAGATACTGAGAGATCGTCATGCCGGTGACCTGCCGGAAATATTTGGACAGATAAGAGGGGGATACATGGACAATCTGTGAAAGCTCTTGCAGACGGATCTCCTCACCGAGATGCAGATAAAGATATTCCATGGTGTCGGAGATAAGCTTCGGGTAATTCTGCCCCTGCAGTTTATGTTCATGAACGGCCTTCGTCAGTTCCAGTACCATTTCGTGGATGTAATGGGCAGAGTCGTTCTGCGTGGTGGCAGCATCCATCATCTGGACATAGCGCTGGGTGATCTCATTGATAGTGATGATCGACAGACCTCCTTCCTCTGCTGCTTTTCTGGCAAGTACACGCAGAATGGTAAAACCGACCAGAGGGTTGATATAAGAAGCCGACTGGTAAAAACCGGAGGACAGCGCACTTTGCTCCATTTCATTGTGGGCAGATGCGATATTCTCAATGTCACCGGAAGCAATCATATGAAGAAAGCGGTGCTCCGCATCATACCGTTTATAGATTTCACTGTAATCACAGGGATCCCGCGGAGTGTCTGTCCTGTCAGTGTTCTCCATAGACTGTATGAAGCCGTTCAATCTGCGGAAGGTATAGGAAGAAATGGAAGGATCAAAGGATCTGGTCAGGGCAGTGATCACATTCTGGATCTGATTGGTATACACAAGCGGAAGAGAGGTGTAGTATAATTTTATGGACAGCACAAGCGAAGCAGGCAGCTGGTTCTCGACTAACAGCTGCTCGATCTGCTTATCCTGGTATTCATATTGGACATAGGGACCGATGAGATAAGTGTTCTCCTGAAATTGAAAAAACGTAATGCAGATACCCAGCTTATCCTGAATCTCATAAACAGTCGCAGGGGCGATGACAGGCAGCAGAAATCCGATGGCTTCTGCGGTGAACATAGGCTGCAGAGAGGGAACCAGGCAATTTTTTTCTTCAAATGCCTTTAACTCACGGTTCGGATCAGTCAGACACATACTGGAAACCGATAGCAGATTAGAAAGCAGACGGATGAATAGTGAAGTATCCATAAAAACCTCCTGAAAATCAGATGATAGTAAAAATATATCATAAAGACAAAATAATTACTATATACAAATAATAAAATTGCTTTTTTACTGAAAACAAAGGGAATATGAGATAAAATAATGCTATTAGAAAAAATATATTTCTATCACATAGTTATTCTTCCTGCTATGATAAATATAAGAGATGTGCAATGGCGCGCATTGTAAGAGACTCAGGAGGGTATGAGAATGGAAGAAAAACTACAGTACAAGAAAGCGAAAACATGGCAGATCGCACTGGCTACCATGACCGGAGCCGGACAGATGGTCTTCTATATGCTGATGACGAGTGCAACCTATATCGGAAATGCCAACTTTGGAATTCTGGTAGCAGTCACAGGTGTAATTATTACAGCATCAAGAATTCTGGATGGAGTAACAGATCCGCTGATCGCGTATTTTCTGGAACGTTTTGACAGCAAGAGATTTGGCAAGGTACGGTTCTCCATCATGGTAGGCTGGGCACTGATGGCGCTGGCGACGACACTGATGTGTAACCTGGGACCGGCACTTCATCTGACAGGAATCGCCGGAATCATTTATTTTATTGTATGTTATGCAATCTATATTATTGGATATACATTTGTGTCTATTGCGGGAGCAATCAATGCAAATATCCTGACCAACGATCCGAAACAGAGACCGACTCTGGCAGTATGGAATACTACTTATTCTTATCTGACACCGATGATCATGTCCATGGTATCCATGGCAGTGATCCTTCCGAAATTTGATAATATTCAGGGAACCCCGTATTTTGGTACTTTAAATATTGTTGTAATTGTGATCTCACTGGTATTTTATATTCTGGCATGCATCGGCATCGCACCCTATGATGTACCGGAGAGCTTTGAGAGTATCGGAAGCGTAGAGCAGGAGGATGCAAAGCCAAGTCTCCAGGATATGAAGGCTCTGATCAAAGAGAACAAGGAACTTCAGAGATACATTGTATCGGCTTCTTCTGATAAGCTGGCGCAGACCATCGGATCTGCAGCTGTTGTATCCACAATGCTCTATGGCATTATGCTGGGAAGTATGGCAATGGCAACGATCCTGTCCGCAGTATCCATGCTGCCGTCTATCCTGTTTGCCGTTATTGGAGCAAAAATAGCGGGAAAACGCGGTAGCCGTCATGTCATGATCCAGTGGACATGGGCATGTATCGTGATCAATCTGCTCTATGCAGTGTTCCTGCTCTTCGCTCCGACGAGTCAGGTCGGCGGACTGATGAACGGAGAAGTGACAGGAATGGCAATTGCTCTTGCAGCAGTGTTCATGGGACTGAACTTCGCCAACAGCTCTGTGAAAATGGTAGTATCCGTGGCAACGAACTCCCTGCGTATGGATATTGTGGACTATGAACTGGATCGTTCCGGCAGATACCTGCCTGCGACCGTATCTGCTACCTACAGCTTCATCGACAAAGTGATCTCTGCATTCGGAGCGACGATCGCAACTGCCTTTATCGGCATCATCGGTTATACGACCACGACACCCCAGCAGGGAGATCCACTGACCACCGGTGTCAAGCTGATCACGATCCTTTTGATGATCGGATTCCCCATCATCGGCTGGGTATGCACGCTTTGTGCAATGGATAACAGTGAACTGACCAGAGAGAAAATGGTAGAGGTACAGAAGAGTATTGCAGAGAAAAAAGCAGCGATTATTGAAAGCGGAGAGGCAAAATAATGAGAGTGACAACATCTTTTAATGATAACTGGACATTTGAAAAAGAAGGAAACAAAACGCAGGTGGCACTTCCACACACCTGGAATGCCATAGACGGGCAGACGGGACCTGCGATGTATTATCGTGGGGTGTGCAGCTACGAAAAAAAATTTAATACGCCAAAGCTACAGGCAGGACAGCAGTGCTATCTGGAGTTTAGGGGCGTGAATTCCTCCTGTGAAGTGATGCTGAACGGAGAAAAGGCTGCAGCACATGATGGCGGCTATTCTACCTTCCGCGTTAACATCACTGAGCTGTTAAAAGAGGAGAATGAACTTAAGGTTCTGGTGGATAACGGAGAAAATGACAGAGTATATCCCCAAAAAGCAGACTTTACCTTTTACGGTGGAATTTACCGTAACGTAAATCTGATCGTGACGGAGGAGAGCCATTTTGATCTGGACTATTACGGAGGATGCGGAGTATATGTAACTCCCGAAATACAGGGCGAAGATGCCGTGATCGAAGTGGTGACCTATTCTGTGGGAAATGCGGACGAGGTACAGATTGTGATCGACGGTGTGGGAGAGACATTCCTTACTGTGACAGAGGAAGACGGACGCAGAGTCGGAAGAGGCAGGATACAGATTGTAAAAGCCCACCGCTGGCAGGGACGAAAGGATCCTTATCTATATCATCTGACAGCAAATCTGCTTCAGAATGATACTGTTTTGGACAGTGTGGATACGAAATTCGGCGTGCGGGAATATGCATTTGATCCGGAAAAGGGATTTTTCTTAAACGGAGTAAGCTATCCGTTACACGGAGTGTCCAGACACCAGGACCGCGCAGGAGTTGGCAATGCGCTGACGAAGGAGATGCACGAGGGGGATGTGGAGCTGATCCTGTCCATGGGAGCCAATTCCATCCGCTGTGCACATTATCAGCACGATCAGTATTTTTATGATCTGTGCGATGAAAAAGGAATCGTTGTATGGGCGGAGATTCCCTATATTACCGTGCATATGCCGGGCGGCAGAGCAAATACTTTAAGTCAGATGAGAGAGCTGATCGTCCAGAACTACAATCATGCTTCGATTATCTGTTGGGCATTGTCCAATGAGATTACCCTGCAAGGTGTGACGGAGGATCTGCTGGAGAACCATAAATTATTGAATGACCTCGTACACCGCATGGATCCTCACAGAGTGTCTGCCATGGCAAATCTCTTCCTGCTGGAGACAGATTCTGCGATGGTATCGCTTCCCGATATCTGCGGATACAATCTGTACTATGGATGGTACGTGGGTGAAATGGAAGACAATGACCAGTGGTTTGATACCTTCCATAAGGAGCACCCTGGGATCCGGATCGGTCTGACCGAATATGGAGCGGATTCTGTGATAAGTTTACAGTCGCCGAAGCCGGAAAAGGGAGATTACACCGAAGAATATCAGGCGCTTTATCACGAACACATGCTGGAGATGTTCAGTACACGCCCATATATCTGGGGAACCTACTGCTGGAATATGTTTGAATTCGCAGCAGCTGGCAGAGATGAGGCAGGAGATCCCGGCAAAAACCACAAGGGACTGATTACCTTTGACCGTCGTCAGAAAAAGGATGCCTACTATATTTACAAGGCATGGTGGTCGGAAGACCCTTTCGTACATCTGTGCGGCAGCCGCTATCATGACCGTGTGGAAGAAGAGACAGAAATCAAGGTCTATTCCAACCAGCCTTCCGTGACACTCTGGATGGATGGAGAAATGGTGGGAACAAAAGAAGGTTCTCATATTTTCACCTGGAAAGTAAAAATCACAGGAACGCACAACATTAAGGTGACGAGCGGTGAACTTTCCGATGAGATGGAAATTGCAAAGTGCGACACCCCGAATCCGGCATATTTTGTCTCTGCGGAAAAGGTACGCAACTGGTTCGACGAACCGCAGGAAGAGGAGAAAGCGGGCGATGAGTTTTTCTCACTGGACGATACCTTAGGAGCAATCTCGGCAAATCCGGAAGGAAAGGCACTTATGGATCATATGATGGCAGCCATGACGGCAAAGACTGCCGGTGGTATGGGAAAAGGTGTAAAAATACCGAAGGCTATGATGACAATTGTCGCCAGACAACCGATGCGGAAACTGTTAAAGCAGGCAGGTATCGCCGAGGACAGTGAGCAGGCAGTGCAGCTTGCTGCAGCTCTTGGCAGAATCAGAAAGAAGAGGTAATATTACAAATGGCTAAGTTTGAAAAAGATTTTCTGCTGGGAGCGTCCACCGCTGCCCATCAGGTAGAAGGCAATAATATACATTCCGATTACTGGCTCATGGAACATATGGAGTATTCCCAGTTCGTAGAGCCCTCCGGGGATGCTGTGGATCATTACCACCGCTATGAGGAGGATATCCGCATGCTGGCAGAAGCGGGACTGAATGCCTACCGGTTCTCCATAGAATGGGCGAGAATAGAACCGGAGCAGGGGAAGTTTGATGCCAACGAGATCGAACATTATCGTAAGGTGATCGCATGCTGCAGAAAGTACGGCGTGGAACCCATCGTAACGCTGCATCATTTCACCTCCCCGGCATGGCTGATCCGGATGGGCGGCTGGGATAACGAAGAAGTAATTCCTCTTTTTGCCGCATATGCAAAGTATGTGACAGAGCAGTTAGGCGGAGAACTTAACTATATCTGTACGATCAATGAAGCCAATATGCGCCTGCAGATCCATGCACTGATGGAACGGTTCAAAAAGCAGATGATGGCGAAGATGGCTGCAGCAAAGAGCCTGGAAGCAGAGAAGAAACCTGAAGGTATGGAAGGGCAGGTACAGGTGGGACTGAATCTGAATGATCCCATGGAACGCATGAAATTAAATGCCATGGAAAATGTCAAAGTATTCGGAGACCCCCAGCCTCATACTTTTGTATCCGCAGCAGGTGAGAATGGTGATGAAATCGTCTGCAGGGCGCACAAGGCCGCAAAAGCTGCGATCAAGACAGTAAGACCAAAGATCAAAGTCGGTATTACGCTGTCTCTGCACGATATGCAGTGGATCGAAGGCGGCGAAGAAAAGGCGCAGAAGGAGTGGGAAGAAGAATTCACCCATTATATTCCTTATATTTTGGAGGATGACTTCCTCGGACTGCAGAACTATACCAGAACTACTTACGGACCGGACGGCATTGTTCCGGTTCCAGCGGGAACCCCTATGACCCAGATGGATTATGAGAACTATCCGGAAGCACTGGAGCACTGCATCCGCAGAGTTCATGAAGAACTGCCAGAGGTTCCGATCCTGGTTACCGAGAACGGTATTGCCACAGGCGATGATGCACAGCGGTGTACATTTATCGAGCAGGCGCTGGCAGGAATCGAGAGATGCATCGCAGATAGCATTCCCGTGATCGGATATTGCCATTGGTCACTGATCGATAACTTTGAGTGGCAGAAGGGATATGCCCTGACCTTTGGATTATGTGCGGTGGATCGCACGACACAGGAGCGATTCCCGAAAAAGAGCCTGAAGCTTTTGGGCAGCTACAGATAGGACAGAGAGCAGCCGGATCTCATAGGTAAGGCAGTTACCACAGAATGGAGAAGAACATGAAGACAGCAGTACAACAGATTATGCTAGGATCCGTTACAGGAACTAAAAAGGAGGCGCAAGCCACCCTGCAGGCGATCAAAGAGACCGGATATGACGGAATTGAACTGAACGGATTTATGATCCGCCCGACACCGTTTCTGGTCCGGATGCTGACCAAAGCAGCTGGGATGCCCACCGGAAAAGGTGGTAAACTGGACTGGAAAAACCTGGTGGAAGAGGCTGGGCTGTCCGTAGTCTCCGTACACGAGGATCTGGGTACCATAGAGAGGGATATCGATGCGGTCATTGCCGAAGCAAGGAATTTCGGTACAGATAAGATCGTGATCACCGGAATGTACCGTTTTGATTATTCCGATACAGAAGCGGTAAGCGGACTGTGCAGGAGACTGAACAGTGCCGGAGAAAAGCTGGCGGATGCCGGAATCTCGTTGCTTTATCACAACCATAACGTAGAGTTTCAGAACTATTATACGAAATGTGTTTATGGGCATATTGTGGAAGAGACGAAAGCGGATTTTGTTGGATTTGAACTGGATTCCTATTGGATCGCTGATGCGGGAGTGGATCCGCTGACTGTGATGCAGATGCTGGGAGACAGGATGAAATTATATCATATAACGGACAGAGGCAGCAGGCAGCAGGGAGCATCCATGACTCCGATCCTGAAACAGGACTGTGTGGAACTGGGATATGGAAATATGAACCTTGGGGCATACATAGAGCAGGCAAAGTCAGCAGTTGTGGATGCCATTGTTTTGGAAAGTCATAAGAACTGGATTGACAAGGATCCGGTCAGATCCTTGACCGTGTCATCGGAATTCCTTAATAAAAATGTGAGGTGAGCAATCAAATGAGAGCCATTCGTATCAAAACGGAACATTTATATAATCCCCTGGGAATCGATATAGCGCATCCTCGGATCGAGTGGAATTGTGAAGGCGGCAGCAGACAGACGGCTTATGAGATCACTGCCAGAACAGACGGGAAAATTGTCTGGGAGACCGGAAAGGTAAGCTCCGGTGAGATGAGCGTGAGATATGGTGCAAAACTGCACAGCCGCCAGTGTGTGGAGCTTACCATTACACTTTATGACGAGAACGGAATTGGCAAAGAACCGGCAACAGCCTGGTTTGAAATGGGATTTCTCGAAAAAGAATGCTGGCAGGCGAAATGGATCAATGTGGAAGAACAGAATCTGACACAGGTCAACACCAGACCGGTATCTTATGCGCGCCGGAGATTTAACGTAGATGGAACCGGGCAAGGCAGACTCTACATCACAGCACATGGCATCTATGTGGCATATCTGAACGGCAGGAGAGTCGGAGATGCAGTTCTGGCACCGGGTACCTCGGAATATACGAAGCGCCTGGAATATCAGACTTTAGATGTGACAGAATACCTGCAGGAGGGTGAGAATGAACTCCTGGTATGTCTGGGAGACGGCTGGTATCGCGGTAAGAGCGGAATGAACAATACCGGAGGAAATCTTTTTGGCGATGATCTGTCACTCCTGGCGCAGCTGGAGGTGGACGGCAGGGTTGTCTGTCTTACGGATGAGAACTGGGAAGCTTCTAATGAAGGGGCAATCCGTGCCAACGGACTGGACTTCGGCGAACGCGTGGATGCCACGGTGGGAGACGGACGGTTTCCAACAGAAGGATATCACAAAATCAGAACGGAAGACTTCGGATATGACACGCTGGTGTGCAGTAATAATGTTCCCATTAGAGAACATGAGAGTTTTCAGGGAAAATTGTTTATAACTCCGGCGGGAGAAAAAGTCATCGACTTCGGACAGAATATGGCAGGATATGTATCCTTTGAAACAGATGCGAAAGCGGGACAGAAGATCCGGCTGGTGCATGGAGAGACACTGGATGAGAGGGGAAATTTCACGATCGCCAATTTCCAACATGAAAGTATGGCGCCGGAGAAAATGATCTATCAGGAGATCGACTATGTATGCCATGAGGGACATAATATTTATTGTCCGCAGTTTGCCATCTTCGGATTCCAGTACATGCTGGTGGAGAGCGATATTCCCGTAGAGCAGATTCACTTTACCGCACATGCCGTATATTCGGATATGGAGCAGACCGGATTCTTCACCTGTGGTAATGCGGATGTGAATCAGCTGGTGAGCAACTCCATCTGGTCCATGAAAGGAAATTTTGCGGATATTCCCACAGACTGCCCTACCAGAGAAAGACAGGGCTGGACCGGGGATGCGGGAGCGTTCGTGGAAACGGGAGTCTATCTGATGGACTGCTATCCGGTATTGCGCAAATGGCTGAACGAGGTGCGGCTGGAACAGCTTCCGAATGGAAAAGTCCCCGGTGTGGCACCGAAGAACGAAGTGCCGGGAGCCTTTAAAAAGATGTCGGACGGATCTGCCGGATGGGCGGATGCCATCGGCATTGTACCGAATGCACTGGCGAAGACATACAACTGCACGGATATTCTGGAAGAGAATTACGATGCCCTGAAACGCTGGGTGGATTTTTCCGCAAAACGGGCGAAGAAGAGTCGGCTGAAAGCCAAGTTCAAATGGGACAAAAATAAAAAATATATTGTAGATACCGGATTCCACTGGGGAGAATGGCTGGAGCCGGGCGTTGATACGAAGACCGTACTGACGGAGACCATCATGAAAGGTGCACCGGAGGTACCGACGGCATATTTTGCCTACAGTGCGGAAAGCCTGGCGGAAGATGCCAGACTTCTCGGAAGAACAGAAGATGCCGGGAAATATCAGAGTCTGTCCGAGAAAATTAAGACTGCCTACCGGGCAAAATTCCTGCCGGAGGGAAGGATCACTTCAAATCGTCAGGCAGCCTATGTGCGGCCCATTGCCCTGGATGTTATCACGGAAGAGGAAAAGAAAACGGCAGCGCAGACACTGAATGAAATGGTCATTGCCAATGGGTATCATCTGAATACCGGATTCCTCTCTACCCCGTATCTGTGCCATGTGCTGACAGAATACGGCTATACAGATACAGCTTACCGGCTGCTATTGCAGGATACGGCACCGGGCTGGCTATATGCGGTGAAAAAGGGAGCAACAACGATCTGGGAGACCTGGGACGGTAAACAGGAAGACGGAACCGTGCACGATTCCCTGAATCATTATTCCTATGGAGCAATTACCGGATGGCTGTTCCGGGATGTGGCAGGTATCCGGCTGAACTTTGGCAGGATCGAGATTGCACCGCATCCTTCGGAGAAAATCGGACATGCGGAAGCAACGTATCTGTCACCACTTGGTGAAATCCGTTCCAACTGGTATTACCGGGATCATAAAATCTGCTATGATATTACAATTCCGTACAACTGTACCGCAACTATACGGCTTCCCGGCTGCAAAGCAGAAGAATGCCGCGGCACGATCCACAGAGAGGTGCTTGACGGGGCGGAAAGTACCACGTAAAATAAAACAAATGGTATGAAACAGAGGCCATTGCTGCAAAAACAGCAATGGCTTTTTTAAGAGCTGGGAGACGAATGGAATGAAAAAGCTGGTGCTATTCTGGATCTGTATTGTAGGACTGAGCATGACAGGATGCCGGGCAGGACAACAGGAAATAGAAAGAAACAATGCTGCAGAGAGTACGGTAGGGCAGCAGCCGGAAGAGCCGGTGCCGGAAGAAGCAACAGAGGCAGAACTACAGTCACGGGAACAGATTATGGAAGAATCCGTTGGATACACCAACTTACAGCAGATCACCCTGGATTCCACATGGGAATATGCAGATCATTCTAAAATAAATACCGGAGCCGCAGTACTCTACCCGGCACCGGAGGAATCCGGACGCAAAGGTATCGTCATCGGTGTCAATGCCGGACACGGGACGGCGGGCGGTGCGAAGGTGAAGACGCTGTGCCATCCGGACGGCTCGGCGAAGGTCACCGGCGGCAGTACGGCGGCGGGAGCTACGTCAGCTGCGGCAGTCTCTGGGGGCATGACGTTCCAGGACGGCACCCCGGAGCGGGAGGTGACATTACGTATGGCACAGATCCTGCGGGATAAGCTGCTTACCTCCGGTTATGATGTGCTGATGCTCAGGGACAGTGAGGATGTGCAGTTAGACAATGTGGCGCGGACTGTGATCTGCAACAATGTCGCGGACTGCCATATTGCACTACACTGGGACAGCGGAGACGGCAAAAATTATGACAAGGGATGCTTCTACATCTCGGTGCCGGAAGCACTGAAAACCATGGAGCCGGTGGCATCGCACTGGCAGCAGCACTGAAAACCATGGAGCCGGTGGCATCGCACTGGCAGCAGCACGATACCCTGGGAACGGATCTGGTGGAGGGACTGCGGGAGCAGGGAGCTATGATTTATGGAAAAGGAAATATGAGTATTGATCTGACACAGACTTCCTATAGTACGATCCCCTCTGTGGATATGGAACTGGGAAATGCGTATTCGGATCACAGCGATGAGGTATTGGAACAGTTAGCCACAGGGCTTCTTGCCGGAATCAATACTTACTTTGAACAGTAGGGACTTTGCAAAGAGTGTGAGGTATGCTATAATATTATTTCGGATTCGTCTGCCTCTGCACGGAGGCGGATGGACTTATGAGCGAAATACAGAATAGAAAATACAAGAAAGGCAGACCCTTTTGGTGGGTCTGAACGGTAAATAAATCATGAAGCTGGGTATCGTAGGTCTTCCCAACGTTGGAAAGAGTACACTTTTCAATTCCCTGACCAAGGCGGGAGCGGAATCCGCTAACTATCCTTTCTGTACCATCGACCCCAATGTGGGTGTGGTGACAGTTCCGGATGACAGATTAAAGGCACTG
>Ga0129310_1002495_pt1 | contig 13606 bp, 9 predicted proteins | sample Go1ome_2_FD_94433 | JGI IMG/M metagenome (GOLD analysis project Ga0129310, IMG submission 94433) | Western lowland gorrila individual fecal microbial communities from Wisconsin, USA - Go1022A metagenome | ecosystem: Host-associated > Mammals > Digestive system > Large intestine > Fecal | place...
CTTCTGTCCGTTGAACTCCGTTACTTCGGAGATTCTGGTGATCTCTTCCTTCAGCTGTGCTACTTCATCCTGTACCGTTGCACGGTCAGTATCCGACATGGTATCGTTGGCAGCCTTCACGGAAAGTTCGTTGATTCGCTGCAGCATCTCGCTGATCTCCGTCATGGCACCGTCTGCGATCTCTATAATGGAGACACCGTCACTGGCATTCTGGTTCGCCACAGACAGTCCCTCGATCTGGGCATTCATACGCTTGGACATTGCCAATCCGGCCGGGTTATCCTTGGCATGGTTGATCTTCAGTCCGGAAGAAAGTCTCTCCAATGATTTTGCCAGCAGATCATCATTGGTCGATAAGGCATTGTTGGATAACATTGCCGATACATTGTAATTAATTCTCATGTGTTACTCCTTACTTTCCGCTGCTGTCTGTGACAGCCTGCAGGAATCCTTTTGCCAGGCGGTACAGCTGCGCTGCATCTGCCCGGTTCTCTATCGTTTCTGCGTTTTGCGTCTCACCGGCTGTCATCCTTGTCATATCCCGGGAACTGACGATGGAAAACTTCTCCGCTTTCCAGTCCGCAGAGGTATCTGTCTGAATCCATTCAAGAAATATATCGGAGGTCTTCTCTAATTTCGTAACCTCTTCCGGCGTATTTCCCACGAGATAACCTTCGATCCGCTCTCCGGTTACCCGGAAATGAGCTTCCAGCTGTTCGTCGCCTGCATCCACCCGGATGTCTACCGCTGTAGTCTCTCCCAATCCCTGCCGCAGGGTAAGATGTACTCCCGCCAGCTGATCCCCCAGATACATCGGCAGAAAATACTCCTGCTTGTCCTGAAGGCTTTCTGCAAGACGCAGCTGCTTATGCACCAGCTGTAACTGCTTCACGTCCAAATGATTCTCCGCCCGTTCCATGCTGTTCGCCTTGGTTTCCTGCACGGCATCCTGAAGCATGGTACGGTAGCTGTCTGCAAAATCCTGTCCATCCAGTTGTTCCCATAATTCCAAAGCTTCCGCCACCGCAGGCTCTTCTCCGGCTTCCGCCACAGGCACTTCCTTCTCTCTGCCGTACTTTTCCCGATAGCGCCGCAGATTGCCGAACATCTCCGCAGGATCCTCCAGCAGTGCCTGTGCCGCCAGCAGATTGGAAGCGCTGGTATTCACTTCGCCCTTTTGCAGTAATTGTACTGCTTCCGGTTCCGTGGCTCCTGCCTGTCGCATCTCCTGCATGCTTTCCTGATAGTAGGCTTCCCTGCTCTCTGTATCTTCTGACACATCTGTCAGTAGTTCTTTTGCCATTCCCACAGAAATCTGTTCCGAAATACTATTCTCCGAAAAACGTACTTCCTGCGTCAGTCCCGTATCCTGTGACACCTTCCAGTCCATATGAGAGGTTCTTCTGCTTCTGGCCGCTGCCAATAATGTGGAAAACTGTAATTCCGCTCCGGTATTTACCACAGCACCTACGGCAGCACCGTCTTCTCTCTTGATCTGGTGTACCATACGGTAGATGCCGATATAAGCCTTCCGTTCATTCTCCGTAATGTCTTTCTTCTGTTCCAGCTGATACAGGAAGCGGCTGTAATCCTCCGCCGCTTCTTCATAGCTCTGCGGATTTTCGGCAAAATAGGTCTCCAGTTCGCCAAAGGTCTTCTCCAGAGGATTTACACCATCACGAATCATCTGTAAGACATTTTTCGGTGTCAATTTCTCCACTACTGTAGTGACCTGACTGTCCGCTTCTTTGACTTTCTCTATATTTTCCGGAGTAAGTTCCATCCGGTTATAGGCAAGGATCCGGATTGCCCTCTGATTTTCCGGCGTTTTCTCTAATGACATATCTGTCAGAATATCATCCACATTGGAAAAGGCCTTGCGGATGCTGTCTCCCAGGTCTCTTCGGGGAGCTGTCATTAAAGTCTCATAGCGTTCGTTCGCTTCTGTATAAGCGGTCTGCAGCGCTTTGCCCTCGCTGTGGAATTCTGCCACGGTCTCCTGCGAAGCTTTCTGTTCCAGACTATAGGGACCCAATACGCTGACCGGCAGGCCCGGCAGTTCCTTCACCACCTGTGCCGTCTGTGTATAAGTCTCATATTTGGCCACGGCATCAGTATCCCCGGGGAAATACTTGTCCGCAACCTCTGCCTCCGCCTTCCGCAGCGCTTCGATCAGCTGCTCCATCGGAGCCGTATCAATGGAAAAATCACTCTGCAAAAGCTTTACATTCACCTCTGCTGTCATGCGCAGCCGGATCTCTTCCAGCTGTTTTCTGGCAGACAGATTCTCCGCGGCGGCATCCCATCTTGCATCCGAGAACCAGTCCTGTACCATTCCGACTGCTTTCTCGTAGATGTTCTCCTGTCGCCCCAGATTCGCATGGACGGGAGATTTCCCCTCTGTAGCTGCAGATGCTGCCGCCTGCGCAAAAGCATCCTCGCTGACGGGATAGGTAATGGTGTCCAGTTCGGCCAGCTGCTGCAGGGTATCGGTGGTAAGTGGCAGTCCCGCTCCTACAAGCCACTGTGCTTTCTGCCGGTTCTCCTCGTTGACCGGCAGTCCGGCCTCCGTAACCGCCTTGTCCATCTGCTCCTGCAATTCCTGTGGAACAGCATTCTGCTGCACTTTGGCTCCGCTGTTCTCTGCCACATACAGGTTCCAGATCTCTGGCTCCAATGCATTATCTACCAGGTATCCGACCTCCCCCTCCTGTGGCTGTTGCAGAGAAGATGCCAGATCCCATGCAGTTTTCAGTTCCTTCACATTCTCCGGAGTCAGGGGAACATCCGCTGCCTGGAACTGTTCCCGGATGCTTCTGGCCAACGTATCGCTGCCCACTGCTGCCGCCAGAGTATCCATATCCATATCGTCTGTATACCCGGCAACATTCTGTCCGGAACGCACCAATTCCGCCTTGATCTTATCCACGATGGTGACTGCGGTATCCTGATCCAGTTCTCTGGGATCGAATCCGTCTTCACAGGCTTTCGCATAATCCTCCTGCGACATAGTATGTGACAAAAGTGTCATATAGTTCTGCTGTAATGCCACGTTGGTATTCGCCGCATCCTGCTGCAGTTCAATCAGGGATTTCCCCTTGTTATTCTCTTCATTTCCAGCGGGCACCACCATCTGTCCGCTTTCATAGATTGCCCCAAAGACATTTCCATTGCTGCTTTTTTTACTGCGCTGTGTCTTATCCTTACCCCAGGTATTTTTATCTGTCCGGATGTTCTCTGTTCTATTGTCTGTTTCGTTTACGGTCTGATTCTGAAATGTTATCTTCACGCTTGTCGTCCTTTTCCGTACAATCCTCAAAGCCGTCGGCTCTGAATTATTCTGAATACAATACTGAAATCAGTAAGAAAAAAGATGAGTGCACCCTTTACCCTTTGGTCACACTCATCTTTTATTTCGGTTGTTTCTTACGATTTCTTAACCGGCCTTAAAACAGAAATACAGCAGCACCGTATGGCGGCAGGTCAAAGCTGATGGAATAGTTCTTATAATGAAAAGGCTTTTTCTCCGCCATGATCTCTGCGGGGATCTCATTGCCCCAACCACCGAAACGCTCCTCATCACTGTTGAGCAGCAGCTTATATTTCTTCTTTTTCGGCACCGGCACAGTATAATTCTCCCATTTCATGGGGGTCATATTCAGTACAAACAGCAGATTATTCTTGCCACTGGAACATTTTCTGACAAAGCAATAGGTGCTGTGCTCTGCGTCGTCCGCATTCATCCACTCAAAACCGTCCCAGGTATTGTCGATCTCATACATTGCAGGATACTTATGATACAGTTCCAACAATTCTTTTACATAGGTATGTACTCCCTGGTTCCATTTCTCGCCTAACAGATACCAGTCCAGCTCCCTCTCTTCGCTCCACTCCCGTTCCTGTCCGAAATCCTGTCCCATGAACAGCAGCTTCTTGCCGGAATGTCCGAACATATAGGTATAGCCCACACGCAGATTTGCGTATTTATCTGCGGTATAACCCGGCATCTTATTGACCATGGAGCACTTCAGATGTACCACTTCGTCATGCGACAGAGGCAGAATGTAATTCTCACTGTCATTGTAACTCATGGCAAAAGTCATGGCATAATGATGACCCTTGCGGTACAGCGGATCCAGCTTCATGTATTCGCAGAAATCATGCATCCAGCCCATGTTCCATTTAAAGGAAAATCCCAGTCCCTCTTCCCCGATGTCACTGGTCACATTGGGCCATGCCGTAGATTCCTCGGCAATGGTCATGAAACCGGGATAGGTTCCGCGGACTACGGAATTCAGGTGATGGAAGAATTCGATAGCTTCCAGATTCTTGTTACCGCCGAATTTGTTCGGCAGCCACTCGCCGTCTTTTTTACCGTAATCCAGATACAGCATGGATGCCACCGCATCTACCCGGATACCATCCACATGGAACTCTCTGAGCCAGAACAGGGCATTGGCCACTAGGAAGTTCTTCACCTCATTCTTACCGTAGTTAAAAATCTTCGTTCCCCACTCGGGATGCTCTCCCAGACGGGGATCGGGATGTTCGAAAATACACTGCCCGTCAAACTCCGCCAGACCATGGGCATCCGTTGCAAAATGGGCAGGTACCCAGTCCAGGATCACACCGATTCCGGCCTTGTGAAGTTCATTGACCAGATACATAAAATCTTTCGGGGTTCCGTAACGGGAGGTCGGTGCATAGTATCCTGTCACCTGATATCCCCAGGAGCCGTCAAAAGGGTGCTCCGCAATACCCATCAGTTCTACATGGGTATATTTCATTTCCTTCAGATATTCCACAATACGATCCGCAAACTCGCGATAATTGTAAAAACCCTCCGCAGTACCGTTATTGGGATGTTTCATGAAAGAACCGATATGGCATTCGTAAATTGCCATAGGTTCCTTGTTCATGTCCTTTTTATCCCTGGCTTCCATCCATTTGGAATCCTTCCAGCCGAATCCCGTGATATCGGTAACGATGGAAGCAGTCCCCGGTCTGTATTCTGCATAATTGGCAAAAGGATCGGCTTTATAAAGCTTTCTGCCATCTCTGGCATAAATCAGGAACTTGTACATCGCCCCCTCTTCCGCTCCGGGAACAAACAGGCCCCAGATGCCTCCCTCTCCCAGTTTCTGCATGGGATGGGACTCCTCATTCCATTCATTGAATGTACCAATGACATTCACCTGTGCTGCATTTGGTGCCCATACTCCGAAATAGACTCCCTGCACCCCGTCTTCCACAGACAGATGTGCGCCCAGTTTTTTATAAATATCATAATGGGTCCCCTGGGCAAATAGATATTGATCCGCTTCGGAAATAAATACCTTCTCCTTCGTCATGGCTGTGCCTCCCGCTATACAAAATCTTTTTCGGTAAGGATGATCATATCCTCATCGTCATATCTCCTGGCAAACAAAACATCAAAGAAATGCTTTAATGTCTTCTTATTTGCGTGGTATATTGCCTCATCCACGATCTCTTTTACATCTACTACCGTAACCACATGATCTATAGTCTGCATATCCTCAATTCTGGTGTGCAGTGCCAGTACGCCGAGTTCATCAATGGAGTACTCCATCTCCCGGGCATATTGTCTTCCGAATGCTACCAGAGTATCATTGCTGAGTGCTTCCACATCCATTCTTGCGGTAAAGCTTTCTCTTAATTTCTCATGCTTCTCCAGGAATTTATCGATATCCTTCTTCGTATCTTCCAGGATGATGACGATTCCCTGACTCTCCTGCTGTAATGCCTTATGCAGGGCATTCACGGTAGCATCGTTCATTTCGGATGCCTTACAGATAATAAGAGCACCGTTTTTCAGCTTGGATAAAGTATCCGCAGTATCCTTCTTATTCAAGGCCTGTCCGGAGATCTTGGCTGCTTTTCCGGAGAAATTGCTGTCTTCCGCCTGAATCTCGCGGATCATGTTCTTAGCAAGAGACAAGGTGTCCATACCCTCTTCTCCGGTGATGATCACATTGCCGGTGTAAGCTGCCAGACTGATGTTATCTATGGCCTTGACCAGCTGTTCTCTTGCAGATCTGCTCTGGATAAAGGGAGCATACAGTTCTCTCTCTTCTCTGGTAAGCGCACGAACCTTTGCCTTGTCTCTCTCTACCGCAGGGCGCTCCGGCTGTTCGGATTCTTCCTGAGGTTCCACGGTTGCAGATTCTTCGGCGGGTTCTTCCCCGGTAACTTCCTCATCCGCAGGCTCCGCTGCTTCTGTCGTGAGTTCTTCTGCAGGCTCCTCGTCTGTCATTTCTTCCGGCTCCGCCGGTTCCTCCTCTGCGATCTCTTCCGATTCGTAGTTTTCTGCTTCCGGTTTTTCCGTCTCTTCGATCACTTCCGGCTCCGGCTCATATGCGGGTTCTTCCTCAAGTTCTTCTACGGTATCTTCTTCCGCATCCTTTTCCGGAAGTTCTGCAGGCTCCTGCGCCGGTACTTCTTCCTCTGCAGGGGCAGCCTCCGGCACCTCTTCTGCCGTCTCTGTCACAACAGGCTCCTCTGTGATCTCTTCCAGTTCTTCTACCTCGTCGGTATCTGCAATATTGTCTGCCACAGCTTCGGTATCTGCCGTATCCGCCGCTTTTTCTTTCTCCAGCTTCTCCAGCAGGCCATCTCTTACCGCCTGTTCAAACTCTGTGAACATGGCTCCGGTCTGCTGCAATACATGCTGTCTGACCTCTTCTTCTCTCTTCTCCAGGTTCTCTTTTTTCTTACGCTCCCACTCTGTCAGAATATCCTCGATATTCATCTGTCCGGTGATCTGCTTCTCGATGCTCTCCGCTTCCGGCATTACCAGGCTGATCTGACCGTCGGATTCCTGTGCCAGTACATTGGCCAGTTCCTTGGGTGGCTCCACGGGAGCAGCCGGGGTTACCAGTGCTGCAGGAGCTTCCGGCGCCTTCTGTACTTCGGATATCTCCGGTACTACATCGACTTTCTTTGCAGAAACCGGCTCCTCGGGCAGAATCTCTTCCGTCTCTACCTGAGGCACCTGTGACAGATCACCGATCTCTCCGGTCTCCCCAAAGAATACTTCCGACCCCTCCATCTGTTCCGTCTCCGGCTCCAGATCATCCTCGCTGACATCCGCGATCTCCGGATAGTCCAGAGATTCCGTGTCAGAATCCCCCGGATCGATCATCGGTGCCACAATGGAACGGGTGATGGACTCCGAATGGTCTTTCGTATGATCCTCACCCAATACTTCCCGCAGTCCTGCTGCCAGTTCTGCCTGTAAATTGATCGTATTATACTGACCCACATCCATGGTCTTCACATGGATATCAAAATCATCCTCCACCGGCTGTGCAGGAGTCTGCTGTACCGGCTCATAGACTCTGGTATCGTCCGGCACCTGATCATAGCCCGGATCCTGCACGTAACTCTGGTTCGGATCGTAGCCTCCGTCCTGTGCATAACCCTGATTCGGGTCATAGCCTCCATCCTGCGCATAGCCCTGGTTCGGATCGTAGCTTCCGTCCTGTGCATAGCCCTGATTCGGGTCATAGCCTCCATCCTGCGCATAGCCCTGGTTCGGGTCGTAATTTCCATCCTGTATATATCCCTGCTGCGCATAACCGGGATCCTGCGCGTAGTTCTGGGAATACTGCTGCGTACCGGGCGCATCAAAACGATGATCGTATTTTTCCTGCTGTTCCGGTGTCAGCGGCTGATGGAGCATCTTTAACTCCATGGCCTTAATGACATATTTGCCCTCACCAAACCAGAGAATGAGTTCATCACATTCCTCTACACATCTGGCGGCAAGTCCCACTCTGTGATACAGATAAGCCAGTTCATAGGCCCATTTTTCCCTGTAATCTCTCTTTTTCAGTTCTTCCAGAACGGCAATGCGTTCTTCCAGGCTGACGTCCTGTGCCTCGTATAATTTATACTGTAAAATATATCTGCCGGGATCCTTGGGTGCCACCTGCACGAACTCTTTATAATATTCGATAGCCTGTACATACTCTTCCATTTTAATGGAAAGTTCACACAGGGAATAGCAGATCGTTCTGCCTCCCGGCCGTCTCTCATATGCCAGAAGCAGCATATCCCGGGCATCTTCATATCTTCGGTTGATCTTGTAAAGGTCACTGATGGTGCACAGCATCATTACACTTTTTACTCTGCGCCAGTCAATGGTATCGGCGATCTCTGCAGCCTGTGCATATTCCCCACGGCTGATCAGATCTTTGATTTCTTCCGCTCTTACTTTATATTCACTCTTATCCAAGGTATTTCGCTCCCTTAACCTTTTCTTGTCCTACGTTCCTTATTTTCCCCAAAGCAGACTATCCCACTTTTTTCTTATTCAGTGTACCATAGTACCTATTGATATGTCAAAATCAAACTGGGCAAAATGTATAGAAACCGCCCCGTGGGATGCTACCCACGGAAGCGGTTGGATTTTTTTGTTTTCTGACGTTTTTTCGCCTGTCGGATCGCTTCTTTGCGTCGATTGCGAAGATCCTGATCCACAGAGCAATACCGGGATCTGGAACGATTCCTTCTGCGGTTGAATTTCCAGGTCAGGCGCGTGCTGCGATGTGCGAAATGATAGTTCTTGAAAAACGCCCGCAGCAACAGTGCAAGGAAAATCAGTACCGCTATTCCTACAATGCAGAAAAATACCTTTACCACGTTAATGAAAATAACGGCCGGACCATCGGAAGTGTTATTGTCTTCCTGCGGGGATGTCTCCTGCGCAGCCATCGGTATGCCGCCGTTGCTGCCGATTTTATCCCCTGCCTCTTCGGTTGTCTCAGTACTGTTTTCCTCTATGGCTGCTGTGTCGGACTGCGTCTCACCGGCAGCACCGCTTTCCGCTGCGGTCTCTGTCGTATTCTCACGGAAGACACTGCTGCCTTTTTCCGTTGCTGTAAAGTCCAGAGATGCCGTTCCCAGCACAACATCATTGTAAGTGTAGGTGATCACTGCCACCTGTCCCGGCTCCGTGTCATCGTAGGAAATACTGGACTCCACATCCTGAAAAGCAATGGTATTGGGCAGGGTAATGCTGTCCGTCTGATTCAGTTCCAGAATCGGCTTGGAATTGCCGAAAATATCGTTGCCACTGTAAAATGACCCTGCATTTTCAATGTTATATCTGGTCTCCGTCTGAGAGATGTTCACTCTCTGGAAATTGCTGAAACCATAGTCGAACAAAGCAATCGTATCTTCATAATAATTCGGATTCTCGTCTTTCATGACCACGCAGATCAGCTTCATGCCGTCTTTTTCCGCGCAGGATACCAGGGTGCTGCGGGCGGCATCGGTGTAGCCGGTCTTACAGCCCACCAGATACGGGTATGCATATTTGCCGCCGGGAATCAGTTCCATCTTGTTGACTTCCATAATGTCATCCGGCTGACGTTCCGAAGGGGAAATATGCAGCATATGAGTCATCGTCATCTTGCATAACGCTTCGTTGGCAAAAAAGGCCCTGCCGATCATGGCCAGATCGTAGGCACTGGTGTAATGATTCTCATTGGGAAGACCGTTGGGATTGACAAAATTGGAATCCACACAGCCCAGTTCCTTCGCTCTCTCATTCATAATGGAAGCAAAATCCTGCCAGGTCGTACCGGAAATATGTTCTGCTACCGCAAAAGAAACTTCATTGGCGGAACGGATCAGAATGGCGTTCAGGCATTCCTCCATAGTCAGCTGCTCACCGGGGTCAATGGCGATATGGTTGCTTCCCGGATCAATGTCGTGTACCGCATCATAGGAGAAATCTACAATCTCGTCCATGCTGCAACGCTCGGAGGCAATCAATGTTGTTAAGATTTTGGTGGTGCTGGCAGGGTATTCCTGCTGATGAATATTCTTGGCATAGAGGATTGCTCCGGTATCCGCATCCATCAGAATCGCGGATTCCGCGCTGACGACCGGGCCTGTAGGCCAGTTCTCCACAGCGTTGGACTGAACAGCCAGTGACTGATTGCGGGCGATATTCTCCTCCTTGATGGTCGCTGCGCAGACGCTCATCCCCTGAGATGCAAAAAGGCAGAGGGCGCTGATTCCCATCACTGCCTTTGTTAAAAAACTTCTATATGAAAAATGCCTGAAAAGCTGCATGTATAAATCCTTCCTGCTATCTAAAAAATAAAATGGTGTATGATAATGCGTATTCTTTATCATACACCATTTTACTTAAAAACCAAAGTCTTATCTCTATTTTTTACTTCTTTTTAAGACCTTCCGCGATCAACGTTATTTTCTATACGGAATGCCGTATATGTTCCTGTCCGTCGAAGTCCTTCCACACAAAATCTTTCCCTTCCCAGATCATGTAGCCATGCCAGCTTTCTTCCTTTGGGATCGACACGGAACCAGGATTCATGCAGATATACTGTTCTGTCTCGTGAACGACGCATTTCGGTACATGGGTATGTCCGTGCAGTAAAATATCTCCGGGGTGCAGCGGCGGCAGCTTCTGTTCATTATAGACATGGCCATGAGTGGCATAGACCGCCAATGTCCCTTCCGCCAGAACGCAGTAGTCGCCCAGCACCGGGAATTCCAGCACCATCTGATCCACCTCCGTGTCACAATTACCGCGGACACAGTAGATATCATTTTTCCGCTCGTTCAACAAAGCGATCACTTCCCTGGGGGCGTAATCTCTGGCAGATCGTTTCTGGGACCGTGGTATAAAATATCTCCCAGTAAAAGCAGCCTGTCGGCCTTTTCCTCCGTATAAGCTTCCAAAAGTTTCCGGCAGTAATATGCCGATCCGTGAATATCCGATGCAATCATCCATTTCATAAGTCTTCTCCTCCTGCTGTCAGTATAATCCCCCGCCCGGTGACTTGACAAGCTTTCTCAGATAAAGTACATTGACAATACAGATTACTATAAGAAAGGCTGAGATTACCATGAGGTTACGAAATATTACCGGTTCCCGGGAAGTCATTGCGGAAAGTCCCTTTGTCGTACCGGAAGATACTTTGGAGGCATGCCCCGGAACCTGGCATGAGATTTTCGGAAACGATCATCCGATCCATATTGAGATCGGTATGGGAAAAGGACGTTTCCTGCACACCCTTGCCAGTCAGAACCCACAGATCAATTACGTGGGAATTGAAAAATATTCCAGCGTATTGCTCCGCGCGATCCAGAAAATGGAGGAGGACGAGCTTCCGAACCTGAAATTCATCCGTATGGATGCAGAGGATATCGATAAGGTATTCGGAAAAGGGGAGGTGGACCGCATTTACCTGAATTTCTCCGATCCCTGGCCCAAGGACCGCCACGCGAAGAGAAGACTTCCTTCCAGACAGTTTCTGGCACGCTACGATGTGATTCTGAAAAAAGAAGGCACACTGGAATTCAAGACGGATAATCGCCCGTTGTTTGATTTTGCGGTAGAGGAGCTGGAACCCGCCGGATGGAAAGCACAGGTGATCACCTACGATCTGCACAACGATGCGGCACTGATGGAGGGGAATGTCATGACCGAATACGAGGAAAAGTTTTCCTCCGTTGGCAATCCCATCTGCAAGTACATTATTTACAGATAACAGCCGGAATATAGAATCTTATTTTTGAGATACTATCAACAAATGACAGAAAGGAAGGATACTATGGAATATACGTTTACCGTTGCTAATTTTGAGGAAGAAGTTCTGAACTCCGCTCTGCCCGTTCTGGTAGATTTCTACGCAGACTGGTGCAATCCCTGCAAGATGATGGCTCCTGTCGTGGCAAAGCTGGCAGAAGCTTACGAGGGAAAAGTAAAGGTCGGCAAGATCAATGTGGATGAAAACATGACCATCGCCCAGAAGTACCGCGTGGCAAGCATTCCGAATTTCGTTGTTTTCAGGGACGGACAGCCCGTGGCAAACTTCGTCGGTGCCATGTCCGAAGCAGACTTCCGCCAGAAGCTGGAGCAGGCGATTCTGTAAAAATCAGTTTTTTAAACCCGGGTACGGTGAGCGGATGCCTCTGCCGTGTCCGGGTTTTTGATTTTTTACAGATATTACAGATATTTTCCCGTAATGCTGTTGGCATCTGCCCTGATCTGCTCCTTAGTTCCCACGGCAACGACCCTGCCGCCGTCTGCTACACAACTGATTTTGCCCATTTATGGGGTGGTGGTTCAAATAATCAAAACAGATCCAGCATATTATCCAGATAGATTTCTTCTCTGACCTGCAGCTGGTACTCCGGTTTCGTCATATAGTAGAGTAAAAATTCCAGAACCAATGCACTGCCCAGTCCCCGGCCCTCGATCTTATAATTGGAGAATCCCATAGGCAGATAGATCTTCGGAATATCTCCTACGCTGATAAATCCGGGATTTTTCATGGCTTTGGAGAAACGATAACCTTCCTCCGCCCCCGGCGAGGTACAGCTAAAATCCGGCTCCTCTCCCAGATTCCTGCGACTGACGGCTTCGTAGCATTCCTTCCTGTCCTTACAGCCGAAATAGCAGCACTCATTGCACAAAAACTCCACTTTGTCTTTCTGTGATTCTGTCAGCGTATTTAATTTTTCATAAGCCTTGTTCAGGCGGAAATCCGGTACAACATAGCGAAAATCGTCTCTGTCGGTCTCCTTTTTTAACGCTTCAAAATCCGTCAGGACTTTCGTAGTGGAGGATACCGGATAAAGCTCCGGATAATGACTTTTCAGATACTGTAACAGCAGTTCCGAATGGACGATCACGCCGTTCTCCGGGGTTGCATTTTCCGCAAACAGGGCACAGAGTTCATTGCATTTTCTGTCCGAAAGATGTTCCTCGCGAAGAAGGGAATTACTAAAGGTCAGACGGGCTGAAATACCGTATTCCTGTAACAACGCCAGTACTTCTCCTGCATCGTGATCCTCCAGTGAGACGCGTCCGCCGCCCCAGATACAGTCCGGCGGTGCTCCGTAGATGGAGCCGATGTCGCACCAGTCGTAAAAATATTCCCGGTGTTCCCGGAACAATGAAAGAAATATCCGGTATAGTTCATAGAATTCAAACAGACCGGGAAGATGGTAATAAGCTTTTTTGTTATTCATCCTACATCCTCCATATCATTTCCGGTTTCCTAATATGCCTTCGTTATATTCTCCACAAGCTTCTGCTACTTCTTTCACCAATCGAAGCTTTACCAACTGCTCTTCCTCGGTCAGCTTGTTGCCGATCTCGCAGGAGGCAAATCCACCGGATCTCTCGTCATCAAACTCCAGGAAATAAGTGTTCACATTCTCTATGATCTCATAGGTCTGTGTTTCCCGCAGTCTGAAATCGTATTCTTCCTACCCGTACTGCTTGATCAGATCCTCGAATGCATTGACCAACAATATTCATTTCCTTTTCCCGAAAGCCTCACAATTCACAATAATATCGCCATTCTCCTGAATGGTAATATTCTGCCAGTGAAATGTATTTTCATTTCTTTCCACGAAACGCCATTTTCTATTGGGATTTTCCAAAACCGTTCCTGTCAATATTCCATTTTCCATAGTAAAACACAAATTTGTAAATTTACTCTTGCATGCATATACCATATCATAGCAATGGGTCTTTGAATTATATATTCTAAGTCCGACACCATACTCACCATCCGGCTGTGGAGAAGTCTCCCTC
>Ga0129310_1002496_pt1 | contig 13593 bp, 14 predicted proteins | sample Go1ome_2_FD_94433 | JGI IMG/M metagenome (GOLD analysis project Ga0129310, IMG submission 94433) | Western lowland gorrila individual fecal microbial communities from Wisconsin, USA - Go1022A metagenome | ecosystem: Host-associated > Mammals > Digestive system > Large intestine > Fecal | place...
GTACGTGGAGCACGCCAGCACTCGGTGAGCGATAGAATCGCGAACCTTAGTACTGCTGCGTGCGAGTCGTAGCGCGAGCGTGCCTGCACCATCATGACACCTTCGAAGCACCGGATTCATAACATTCAGGCATGCGCCCACATCAGCCGGAGACTTACGCTGTAGAAGAGGATAAGTGTAGAAAGGAGTCTATATGTATAGATCGTTACAGGAACTATGTGAAATTGCAACAGAACAGAACAAGAAGCTTTATGAGGTCGTGTTGGAAGAAGATTGCCATGAACGGGGGATTCCGGTGGATGATGGCTTTGCACAGGTGACGAAAGTGTATCAGGCAATGAAAGAGGCGGATCAGGAATATGATGCCGATATTACTTCTACCAGCAAATTAGCAGGCGGCGATGGGGAAAAGTTGAGGAAGTATCGGGAAAAGGAACAGTCCCTTTGTGGCGATTATGTGATCGGTGTGATGGAGAAAGCGGTGAAAATGGGTGAGTCCAATGCGTGTATGAAACGAATTGTGGCTTCGCCGACAGCGGGATCGTGTGGGGTAGTGCCGGCGGTGTTGCTATCGTTACAGGAACGTTTCTCTTATTCGGACGAAGAGATGACCAAAGCATTATTAGTGGCGGCGGGAATTGGTGGAGTGATCGCAACGCGTGCATTTATTGCAGGAGCAGCAGGCGGTTGTCAGGCGGAGATTGGTTCGGCATCGGCAATGGCAGCGGGAGCCGCAGCATTTTTGCAGGGTGGCGATTCGGATATGATCTGTCACGCAGCGGCGATGGCGTTGAAGAATCTGTTAGGACTTGCGTGCGACCCGGTTGGTGGATTGGTAGAGGTGCCTTGTGTCAAACGAAATGTGATCGGAGCAACAAGTGCTCTGACTGCGACAGATATGGCTCTTGCAGGTATACGTTCGAAGATTCCACCGGATGAAGTGATCGATGCGATGCGAAGTATCGGGGTTGCAATGCCTTCGTGCATTAAAGAGACGGGAAAGGGTGGACTTGCAATGACACCGGAGGGGCAGAAATATATGCCGGGAGTATAGTCAGAATAAGAGAACAACACATTGTATAAAATGAAATTCATTCATTTACAGAACGGAAAAGGTTCATAAAAATCATATTTTTCATAGACAATTGTCGGAAAACTTAGTATAATTATATTGCTTTGTTTTTCGACTTTTTGTTATGCAGGAATCATCATTCCCTTATAGGGAAGAAGTAGATAACAGAAAGAAAATGTGGGGAATAGGAATAAAGTATTTGGGCATATTTTAAGGGAAGGGAATTATGGATCAGGTTAAGGAAACGTTAACGGGGTTACTAATTGGAATGGGAGTATATTCTGTAATCGTAGAGATTATCGGAATCATTTTTTCTGAAGATATTCTATCATACACGTTAGGACTGCTGGCAGGAGTGGTCGTGGCGGTTATTCTTATTATTCATATGACAAGGACATTGGATGATGCCCTGGATTTACCACAGGATGATGCAACTCGATATATGAGAAAGAAGACGGTGTTTCGCATTGTGTTGATGTTAGCAGCATTGCTTGGTGCGATGCTGGTACCGCATGTGAACTTTTTTACGGTGCTGCTTGGTCTGCTTGGTATGAAGGTTGGTGCACTGATGGCTCCGTTTTTTTTGAAGCGAATGTATCCGGATGATTTTGTGACAAAGGAAGATGCCATGGGACCATTTGAGGATGAAGAAGAAGCAGATGAAGACCTTGCGGACGGTAAAGATTCCGAAGTAGGAGGAACGATTACAGAGCGGTAAACAGAAGCGGTTTGGGATACAGCAGGATACTGGTTGTAACATGATCAACAGGAACGCAAGTTTCCGGTTGCCGGAGATTTCCGCTCCTGTTGATGAAATGAACATATACAACAATACGACAGAAAGGAAGGTGAAAGAATGGGGTATGGAATGATGCCAATGCTTTTGGCAGCGGATAAAGAAGTGGATTTCTCAATCCATCATTTAATCGGGTATCAGTTCATGGGACAGACGGTATATATTACGACGTCGCATGTATGTATGATCCTGATCATGGCAACGATCATGATATTCGCAGTGGTTGCGCGTAAGAAGATCATGCATGCCGAGGAAGTGCCGACCGGGCTGCAGAATGTAGTAGAACTTGCAGTTGAGACTTTGGAAGGCTTTGTTAATTCTTCTATGGGTAAGAATGGCAGAAAGTATATCTGTTATGTAGGAACATTGTTCCTTTATATATTGTTATCCAATATATCCGGTCTGTTTGGACTTCGACCGCCAACGGCAGACTACGGAACGACCTTTTCTTTAGCACTGATCACATTTGTTATGATTCAGTATAACAATCTGAAGTACAATAAGATCGGCGCATTTACAGGTTTGTTTCAGCCAATCTGGTTTCTCTTCCCGATTAACCTCATTGGAGAGATCGCCACACCGGTATCCATGTCACTGCGTCTGTTTGGTAACGTAATGGCAGGTACGGTTATGATGGCGCTATATTATGGATTGCTGCCACTCTTTGCCAAGATTGGTATTCCGGCATTTTTACATGTCTATTTTGACTTGTTCTCCGGAGTAATTCAGGCGTATGTATTCTCTATGCTTACGATGGTATTCATTACCGATAAGATTGGAGAGGCATAAGATGTACAGACTGACAGATTGTCTGACAGTGGAATCAGCGGGCCGGCTTCGTGAGGAGGCTGGAACCGCACAACTATATATTTAAGAAAATGGAGGAAATGTTTATGTCAAACATTACAAACGAAGGTTTAATTTTAGCATGTTCAACAATTGGTGCAGGTTTAGCTATGATCGCCGGTATCGGACCTGGTATTGGACAGGGTATTGCTGCCGGACACGGTGCTGCAGCAGTAGGACGTAATCCGGGTGCAAAGGGTGATATCATGTCTACGATGTTACTTGGTCAGGCCGTAGCCGAGACAACCGGTCTGTATGGTCTGGTAGTTGCATTGCTGTTAATGTATGGTAATCCAATGCTTGCGAAGTTCTTGAAACTGTAAGGATCAACGAAGTCTGATGAAAGGAGGATAGTTCCTTGATGGGTATGTTATCAGGAATGATGGGTGCGCAGACAATGCTGCTCACCGAAGGACATATATTTGAATTAAGTCCGCAGTTAATCAGTGACGTGATCATTCAGGGAATTGCCATATTTATCCTCTTCTTTTTCCTTACCAAGGTGTTGTTTGAGCCGGTGCAGAAGCTCCTGCACAATCGTACCGAGAAGATTCGGACGGATATTGATACGGCCAAGCAGGATCGGGAAGATGCGGCAGCATTGAAGGCGGAATATGATGAGAAATTGAAAGCCATCAACAAAGAGAAAGAAGAGATATTAGAGCAGGCCCGTAAGAAAGCGAAGAAACGTGAGGAACAGATCGTGGCAGAAGCAAACGCAGAGGCCGATCGGTTGATCGCCCGCGCGAATCAGGAGATCGAGTTAGAGAAGAGCAAGGTTTCCGATGATATGCGCAAAGAGATTGTACGGGTTGCGACGGCAATGGCTGCAAAGATTATCGAGCAGCAGATTGATGAGAGCAAGCAGGATGCTTTAATTGAGGATACTTTGAAAGAAATGGGTGGTAGTACATGGCTAAGCAGGTAAGTAAGACCTACGGAAGTGCGCTTTTTGAAGTGGCAATGGAGAATCGGTCATTAGATGCCACATTAGAAGAGGTACTTTTTGTAAAGCAGACGTTTCTTGAGAACGAAGAATTAAGCAAGTTTCTGCTTCATCCGAATATCGAGAAGGAAGAGAAAGTCAAGGTCATTGAGAATATTTATGCCGGCAGGGTATCCGATGAGCTGACCGGACTTATGACGATGTTGGTGTTAAAAGGTCATCAAAAGGATTTTCTTTCCGTATTTGATTATGTGATTGCGGCGATCAAGGAAGAAAAGGGAATCGGTATTGCCTACATTTCTTCCGCAGTAGAGTTAAAGCAGGAGCAGAAAGAACGAATTGAACAGAAACTGATCGAGACAACAAAGTATCGGCAGATCGAAGGGAATTACAAGGTAGATCCATCGCTGATCGGTGGACTTGTGATCCGGGTTGCGGATACTGTAGTCGATAGCAGTCTGAAGACACAGATTGCCGAATTATCGAAGAGTCTCATACAGTAAAAGCTAGACTATAAACAGAGAGAAGGTGCTAATTTTCCATGAATTTGAAACCAGAAGAGATTAGTTCTGTGATCAAAGAGCAGATTAAGAATTATTCAAAGAAATTAGAGACCTCCGAAGTTGGTACAGTAATACAGGTAGCCGACGGAATTGCCCGTGTGCATGGATTAGAGAATGCGATGCAGGGTGAGTTGTTGGAATTCCCTGGGGACGTTTACGGAATGGTAATGAACTTAGAGGAAGACAACGTAGGTGCGGTACTGTTAAGTGCAAACAAGAATATCAGCGAAGGAGATACCGTCAAGACAACGGGACGTGTGGTAGAAGTTCCGGTAGGTGACGCAATGCTTGGACGTGTTGTCAATGCATTGGGACAGCCGATTGACGATAAAGGTCCGATCAATACTACCAAATCAAGACCAATTGAGAGAGTGGCATCCGGTGTTATTTCCAGACAGTCTGTAGATACTCCGTTACAGACAGGTATCAAGGCAATCGATGCCATGGTTCCGATTGGTAGAGGACAGAGAGAGTTGATCATTGGTGACCGTCAGACAGGTAAGACGGCAATTGCCATTGATACGATCATTAACCAGAAGGGACAGGGCGTTAAATGTATCTATGTTGCAATCGGTCAGAAGGCATCGACTGTTGCAAGCATTGTGAAGTCCTTAACTGAATATGGAGCAATGGATTATACAACGGTTGTAGCATCCACAGCATCCGAGCTTGCTCCATTACAGTATATTGCACCATACGCAGGCTGTGCGATCGGTGAAGAGTGGATGGAGAATGGAGAGGACGTACTGGTTGTGTATGATGACTTGAGCAAGCATGCAACTGCTTACCGTACACTTTCTTTGCTGCTCCGTCGTCCGCCGGGACGTGAGGCATATCCGGGTGACGTATTCTACTTACATTCCAGATTGTTAGAGCGTGCTGCCCGGTTAAATGATTCCTTAGGCGGAGGTTCGCTTACCGCACTTCCAATCATTGAGACACAGGCTGGTGATGTATCTGCATACATTCCGACCAACGTTATTTCCATCACAGATGGACAGATCTACTTAGAGACAGAGATGTTCAATGCCGGTTTCCGGCCAGCGATCAATGCGGGTCTTTCCGTATCCCGTGTAGGTGGTGCGGCACAGATTGGTGCGATGAAGAAGATTGCTTCTCCAATCCGTACTGAGTTGGCACAGTATCGTGAGCTGGCTGCATTTGCCCAGTTTGGTTCCGAGTTGGATGATGATACGAAGGAACGTTTAGCACAGGGTGAACGTATCAAAGAGATGTTAAAGCAGCCGCAGTATAAGCCAATGCCGGTAGAACGTCAGGTTGTGATCATCTATGCGGCAACAAAGAGATATCTCTTAGATGTTCCGGTAGATCAGATCCTTGATTTTGAGAAAGAATTATTTGAGTTCGTCGATGCGCAGTATCCGGAGATCTTTACAAAGATCCGCGAGGAGAAGAAGCTTACAGACGAACTGAGTCAGATGTTAGACGAGGCAATCACCCAGTATAAGAGTCAGCGTGCATAATGAATGATACGCGGAGCTTATAAGGGGCAGATGGAAAGAGGAATGTGTCTGTGTGGCACAGAAGAATTTGCATCTGCTGTGAGAATATAGAAGAAAGAGGTGATATGTCTTGGCATCGATGAGAGATATAAAAAGGCGCAAAGAAAGTGTTGCCAGTACCGGTCAGATCACGAAGGCAATGAAGCTGGTATCTACCGTCAAGCTGCAGAAAGCGAAAGCCAGGGCAGAGAGCAATAAGCCGTATTTCACTATGTTGTATGATACGATCTGTTCCATCTTAGCGAGAACCGGAACGATCGATCACCGTTATCTGCGGGAGAGCGACTCCAAGCGCAAAGCAGTGATCGCAATCACATCAAACCGTGGACTTGCCGGTGGATATAACAACAACATTGTCAAAGAGATTACGGCAGCATTTGCACCGGAAGATACGGATGTCTATGCATTAGGTAAGAAGGGTTTAGAGGGCTTAAGCCGGAAGGGCTACCACATCATCGAGGATTATTCCGAGGTGATGAACGAGCCGCTGTATGCCGATGCGATCCATATTGGCAAGAACGTGTTAGCGTCTTATGAGAATGGCGAGGTTGGTGAGATCTATCTTGCATATACCGGATTCAAGAATACGGTAGTGCATGAACCTAAGCTTATCAAATTATTGCCGATCAGTGTGGAAGAGATCATGAAGGATGTTGAGATCGATACGCTGACGCTTATGAATTTTGAGCCGGAAGCGGACGAGGCACTTGATATGATCATTCCAAAGTATATGAATAACATAATCTATGGAGCATTTGTTGAAGCAATTGCCAGTGAAAATGGTGCCAGAATGCAGGCAATGGATTCGGCAACGAAGAATGCGGAAGATATGATTGATGATCTGTCGCTGAAATATAACCGTGCAAGACAGAGTTCGATTACACAGGAACTTACAGAGATTATTGCGGGAGCAGAAGCGATATCATAAAAGAAGAGTAGAAGGAGATAGAATATGGCAGAAAAGAATGTCGGTAAGATTACCCAGATCATTGGCGCCGTATTGGATATCAAGTTCAGTGAAGGCAAACTTCCTGAGATCAATGATGCCATTACGATCGCAACCAAAGATGGTGGGGAATTAACCGTAGAGGTTTCCCAGCACTTAGGCGATGATACCGTAAAGTGTATTGCCATGGGACCAACGGATGGTCTGGTTCGAGGAATGGAAGCGGTAGCAACGGGTGCACCGATCACCGTTCCGGTTGGTGAGAATACACTGGGTCGTATGTTTAATGTGTTAGGTCAGCCGATTGACAATAAGCCGGCTCCGGAATGTAAGGAACATTTCCCGATTCACCGGAAAGCACCGGAGTTCTCAGAGCAGGCAACCGATACAGAGATATTAGAGACAGGAATCAAGGTCGTTGACTTACTTTGTCCATACCAGAAGGGTGGTAAGATCGGTCTGTTTGGCGGTGCCGGAGTAGGTAAGACGGTATTGATTCAGGAGTTGATCCGTAATATTGCAACCGAGCATGGTGGATATTCCGTATTTACCGGTGTTGGAGAGCGTACCCGTGAGGGTAATGACTTATATAACGAGATGACAGAATCCGGCGTTATCAATAAGACGACCATGGTGTTTGGTCAGATGAACGAGCCGCCGGGAGCAAGAATGCGAGTTGGTCTTACCGGACTTACGATGGCGGAGTACTTCCGTGACCAGGGTGGTAAGGATGTGTTGTTATTCATTGATAACATTTTCCGTTTCACACAGGCTGGTTCTGAGGTGTCTGCGTTGCTTGGACGTGTACCTTCTGCCGTTGGTTATCAGCCAACATTGCAGACAGAGATGGGTGCATTACAGGAGAGAATTACATCCACAAAGAACGGTTCTATCACATCCGTTCAGGCGGTATATGTGCCTGCGGACGATTTGACAGACCCGGCACCGGCTACGACATTTGCGCATTTGGATGCGACAACGGTACTTTCCCGTTCCATCGTAGAGTTAGGTATTTATCCTGCGGTAGATCCATTGGAGTCTACTTCGAGAATCTTAGACCCTAAGATTGTCGGCGAAGAGCATTATGAGGTTGCCCGTGGTGTACAGGAGATCTTGCAGAAGTACAAAGAGCTGCAGGATATCATTGCGATTCTTGGTATGGATGAGTTGTCTGAGGAGGATAAGCTTGTGGTATCCCGTGCAAGAAAGGTACAGAGATTCTTATCCCAGCCATTCTTCGTAGCAGAGCAGTTTACCGGAACAAGTGGTAAGTATGTACCAGTATCTGAGACGATCCGTGGATTTAAGGAGATCATTGAAGGTAAGCATGATGACATTCCGGAAGGTTATTTCCTGAATGCCGGAAGCATCGATGATGTACTTGCAAAGGTGAAATAAGAGAGGGTGAATACGCATGGCAGATACTATGAAATTGAAAATTGTGGCGCCGGAGCGTATCTTTTACGAGGGCGATACCACATTTTTGGAATTCACCACGACAGAAGGTGATATGGGTATTTACCCGCAGCACATTCCTCTTACTGCGATCATTGCACCGGGGATCCTTCGTATCCATGAGGGAGATACCGTGAAAGAGGCAGCATTGATGTCAGGCTTTATCCAGATTCTGAAGGAAGAAGTTACCATTCTTGCAGAGAGCGTGGAATGGCCGGATGAGATTGATGCGAACCGTGCAAAGGAAGCAGAGATTCGTGCAAAGCGGAGAATTGAAGAAGGAAGCGGAGATCTGAATCGTGCAGAGCTGGCATTAAAGCGTGCACTCGTTCGATTGAGTCTTACGAGATAATGTAATATATGGTAAGAAAAGGTTGCATAGTGATATGCAGCCTTTTTCTTTCCGGGGTATTTTTTCTTTCAGAACTGTGGTAAAATAATAGAAACATAAATATTTAGAGAAATATAGTAGAAGGGAGATTGGTATATATGCCTGCAATTGATGCAATTAAAGCTATTATACAACCGGATCGCTTTGGAATATGGATTAAAAAGAATATATCTTTTTGGTTCATTTGCAAAGGGTACAGCAAATAAAGATAGTGATATTGATTTATTGATTGAAAAGGGTAAGCCAATGTCACTTTTGAAGTTATCTGGTTTTCGTCAGGATGTAGAGGAGAAAATGAATCGATCTGTTGATGTAGTGACGGCTACGGGGATAGAGGAGGCATTTAAATCAGCAATACAGGGAACGGAGATATTATTATATGAAGAGTAAGGATATTAGTATTCTCAAAAAGATATTGGATTATTGTAATTATAATTGCGGTGATAAGCTATAGATGATAGCAGGAGGGTCAGAGTAATGTCTGCCCCTCTTTTTTGTATTAAAAATATTCGTAAGAAATTCTTAATAATTATTGTTAGAAAAATCTGTTAGAATGTATATAGAAGAAAATATGCAATCAGCATAAGGGGAGAAGACATGAAGATATTAGTATGTGATGATGATAGAGAGATTGTAGAAGCGATTACCATTTATTTAGAGAAAGAGGGATATTCCGTTATAGCGGCATACAATGGAAAAGAAGCACTGGACACATTAAGAAGGGAACAGGTGCAGCTTATCATTTTAGATATTATGATGCCGGAGATGGACGGAATAGAAGCACTGCTTCGTTTAAGGGAGTACAGCTCGATTCCGGTGATTCTTCTTTCTGCCAAATCGGAGGATGCTGATAAGATCAATGGATTAAATGTTGGTGCGGATGATTATATAACGAAGCCGTTTAATCCATTGGAACTGCTTGCAAGGGTGAAATCACAGCTTCGAAGGTACACACAGTTAGGAAGTATGCAGGAAAGTGATCGGGACAGTGTATTGACCAATGGGGGAATCACTCTGAATAAAGAAAGTATGGTAGTGATGGTAGATGGGGAAGTGAAAAAATTCACACCGACGGAATTTCGGATTTTGAAGTTGTTTATGGAGAATATTGGAACGGTATTTTCGTCTGCACAGATTTACGAACGGATATGGGATGAGGATGCCTATGCAACGGATAATATTGTGTCGGTGCATATTCGGAGAATCCGTGAGAAGATAGAGATCGATCCGAAGAACCCGGATTATATCAAGGTGATCTGGGGTGTGGGTTATCGAATGGTCGGAAAGAAATGACGGAAAGGAGGCAGGGAGTGAAGAATCATATTCAGGAAAAAGAAGGTGCGCATCGTGATCATTTAAGAAAGCTGGTAAGAGCAGGTCTTTGTCTGCTCACTTTTGCACTTGGAATGGGAGCATTTGGAGCAATAGTGTACATTGTAGAGCAGTTTGGAACCGGGATCTTGTGGGATCCGGAACAGGGATATTATGCTACGTCATATTATGAGGATGCCTTAAAACAGGATGTCGGAAAAGTATTAAATGATGCAAAGACGGGATATTGGGATAAAGGTGCGGGTAAATTCTCCGTGATTGAGATTGGAGAGAATGCACATGTGTATGATTATGATATGTCTCTGGTGAAGAATGCTTACGAACGGGAAGAGATGCCGACTACGTTAGCAGCCTTAAATGTATATGAGAAGTATATTGGAAGTGAGACCAGAGCGCTGGACGGACTGTTCTGTTATTACAATAAGGCGTATGCGTTACTTTCCAGCAATAAGAATAAGAATGCTTATCTTTATCTGACCAAGGATACGATGCTCAATCTGTTTGCTCTGCGGGGATACCGGAACACAGATTATTGTGTATCGAGCCGGTTTCCGGAGGATGCAATCTTCCTGTTTACAGATATTCAGAAATCAGAGGATACCGATATACAAAAGACGGATTCGGTTTCTGATAATTCTTACTATTCGTATTCTATGGTAGCAAAAGGAGAGCAAAACGGAGATGGGGAAACAAGGGTATATACGACGGGACAATTTCCGGATCTTGACCGGGTAGGGTATCTGGTGTATGAACCATCGACACAGATGTTATATACACCGTGGAATAATTATTTCAAGTGTGAGGATGAGTATATATACAGTGTAGACGAGCTGCTCTCGCTGATCGCAAAGTATAAAGTAACAACCGGAAATACCGATAGCATGCTGATTCCAATGACGTGGGCGAAAAATTATACGGTGCAGGAGATATTTACAAAGGAAGCAGAGAAGCAAATAGCTGTGGATGAAGCAAAAAATACTTTTGTAAATAACAATGCATTTTTGTTTCGGATAATGGATAACACGCAGATGTATTCTAATGCAGAAAGTGTGAAACAGATCAAAGAAGCGTCGGAGAATTACCTAATCCAGAATGGCGTATCACAGGAAACACATAGTGCTTACCCGATTGCAAGACTGCTAAAAGATAGTGATATTGCGGCATTGGTAAAACAGCTTCCGTCGAATATCGAAATCCGGATAGGAATCAATGACAAAGAAGCTGATGAAACAAACGAGAGCAAAGTGGTAAGCGGATTGGCGTTATATTCATTTTATAAAACATATGGTGGGGCATTGGAAGCAGGAATGATCCTATGCCTGATTCTTGTCATTGTGCAGGCAGTCTGTGGGATTCGCTTAGAGAAAAAATGCGGAGATAAGACACAGACAAACCGGTTAGGGGTAGCAGATCGAATTCCGATTGAATTGTGGTGTGTTCTGTATCTTTTTGGAATTGCGTGTGCGGGACTGGTTGTATATGCATGGTGTAATTATTTTGCAGAAGGGCAAAGTCGTTCTTTATGGGAAAGTGCATATATAACGGCAGGCAGTTGGTTGTTGCTGGGAGTGATTGTTCTCTTACTGGTAAATGGTATCATCCATAGAATAAAGAGAGGGAATCAGATTGGAAATTCCTGGATACGCAAGGCAATACAACATTCTAAGATAAAACGGAATGCATTAAATGGTATCGAACGGATTATGCTTGCAACCGGTCTTTATATGGTGTGTAATGGCGTATTTATATTTGTGTATGCATCGTGGGATGGAGAATATGCATGGATCTATACACTGCTGTTGCTAGGTTTTGTGGTGATACAGATTGCTGCAGTGATTGGTATACGACGAATTCTGACAGACGGAAAGCGATTGCTTGACGCAATGAATCTTATGCAAAGCGGGGAACTGAAGAAGGCAGAAATGATCAAGGAACGTACCCGGTTGTTTCAGGAATTAGCGGAAGGGTTGCAACATATCAATGACGGTTTGCAGACGGCGGTAGAGAAATCCTTAAAAGATGAGAGAATGCGGACCGAATTGATCACAAATGTTTCCCATGATCTGAAAACACCGCTGACTTCCATTATTAACTATACCAATTTGTTAAAAGAACAGGAGATGCCGACATCGGAAGCGAAGCATTATGTTGAGGTGTTAGATGGGAAAGCACAGCGCTTGAAACATTTGACCGAAGATCTGGTGGAAGCAGCAAAAGCAACCTCTGGCAATATTGAATTAGAGATGATGCCGCTTGCATTGGATGAATTGATGAAGCAGAGTATTGGGGAGTTTGAAGACAAATATAAGAAACGGGATCTGACGCTGGTAGCATCTTATCCTGAACAGACGGTGATGATCTTAGCAGATGGCAGACGTTTGTTCCGGGTGATGGAGAATATATTGCAAAATGCATACAAATATTCCATGGAAGGAACCCGGGTGTATGCGGATCTTGTATGTAGTGGGCATGTGGCGACATTTACTTTGAAGAATATATCGGCGGTGGAGTTAAATATTAGTGTCGATGAGTTGATGGAGCGGTTTACACGAGGTGACTTAGCAAGAAGTACAGAAGGAAGCGGATTGGGACTTTCCATTGCAAGAGATCTTACCCGGTTGCAGAATGGACAGTTTGAGATCATATTGGATGGAGATCTGTTCAAAGTGGTGATCACATTTCCGGAATATATGGAAAATGGGGAAAAACACACATAAAAGACACATGGAACGAATATAATGATAAGTAGTGTTACGATGGAGAAGGATAGGAGGCTTGTGTATGAAAGTTGGATTGACGCAGATGGACATTGTTTGGGAGAACAAGGCGAAGAATATGGAGAAGGTCACAAAATTAATGGAACAGGCAAAGCAACAGGATGTGGAGCTTCTTGTGTTTCCGGAGATGACACTTACAGGCTTTACAATGAATACGGCATTTGCAGGGGAAGAGATGCTGTTTTCAGAGACACTGCAGTTCTTTAAAGATTGCTCGCGTAAGTATGAAATGGCGGTTGCGTTTGGATTTGTAGAGGACTTTGGAGAGGAATATTATAATAAGCTGATGATCGTGTCCAAGGGGCGGATCGTCTATGATTACGATAAGATCCACCCGTTTAATTATGGAGAAGAAGGGAAACATTATATTGGAGGGCATGAAGTGAAGACGACCAATCTGCAGGACGTTTGTCTTTCTGGATTTGTATGTTATGATTTGCGGTTTCCGGAGATATTTCAGGCGGTAGCAGATCAGATCGATGTAATCTTAGTCATTGCTAACTGGCCGAAAGAACGTGTTCTACACTGGGAGACGTTGTTACGCGCCCGTGCGATCGAGAATCAATGCTATGTAGTGGGCGTCAACCGGGTGGGACGCGGCAATGGATTGGAATATGTGGAAAGTTCGATGGCATTTGATCCGTTGGGAGAGCGAATGACAAAAACACATAGTAAGGCAGAAATCCTCACTATTGATGTTGATCCGGATGTTGTGCATGAAGTTCGTCGGCAGTATCCATTCCGCGAAGACCGGAAGCCGGATCTTTATGAGACGTTCTACGCCCCAAAGAACAATCAACACCCTTGCACAGCGTAAGGAAGGCGCTGGAGGGCACTGAAAAAGTAGATAGTACCGCCTATATTTGATATAATATATATATATATCAAATATAGGCGGTGTTTTTTATGATTGAACAACAGCAAAAATTAGTACTAAGTCCGTACA
>Ga0129310_1002501_pt1 | contig 13563 bp, 10 predicted proteins | sample Go1ome_2_FD_94433 | JGI IMG/M metagenome (GOLD analysis project Ga0129310, IMG submission 94433) | Western lowland gorrila individual fecal microbial communities from Wisconsin, USA - Go1022A metagenome | ecosystem: Host-associated > Mammals > Digestive system > Large intestine > Fecal | place...
GCGCAGGTTGAGCAGCAGTTCCTCGATAGACCGACCGATCTTGATCCATGGATGGCCCCAGGCATTATAGCGATACATGCGCTCCTTATAGGTCACATCCTCGATGACATAGTGGGGATGGCGCAACGGAAACTCTATCTCGTGGCTCTTCATGGTGAACTGACGACGCACACCGCGTGGCAACGTCTTGAAAGCAGAATAGTGGGCTGACTCATCGGTGGCCCCTACGTTGCTAATCATATTCTTCACAGGCATGACAGATAGTCCGGAATTGAACAACATCGATGCCCAGAAGATGGTCTCAAACTGAGGAACACCCGAACTGCGATGCAGTTGACAGGTGCGGATGAAGTCTTTCTTTATCTTGCGACGCTTGATGAGGTTGCGCAAGAGTTGCATATCATACTTGTCATCCATAAACGTATAGTGCTCATCCCACTGGTTGACCACACGACTCCACGATGCCCAGCCCCAAATGGAGAAGGCTGAAGTGAAGAAATAGTCGTTGGGCACGTTGGGTGTGACCTCGTCCATGTTGTAACCGGCAACCATGGTAATACGCTCATCATGCTCATATCGGTCGAGCATCTCCTTGCAGAAACGGAAGAAAGAAACGGTCGGTACGACATCGTCCTCTAATACAATACACTTGTCGGCAAGCGAGAAAGCCCACCGGTGGGATGTGAATCCTGCTGTCATGCAACCCAAGTTATGCTCCTGATAGTTGCGGTGTACATCACAATCCCAGTCTATTTCTGCCACTACCTCACGACATGCCATGATGGCAGGAAGGTCCTTCTTGTTGCGAGGACCGTCTTGAAAGAGAAACAAGCGAGTGGGGCGTGCCTTACGTACTTGTTCAAATACCACTCTCAAACTGTCGGGACGGTTGAAAAACAGCATGAGAACGGCAACGTCTGTCTGTGCGGGATACTTCATAATCGATGTTGTTTGATTAGTATGATGGTTCGATAGAGTTTGATAACAGGTCGGCTGAGCAGCGGAGGCAATGCCCATACCACACGGTCGTAGAGCGGAATGCCTGCCGGCAGTGTGCCGATGGCCTTGATATAGTAGTTGTGGCGGACCTCCATGTGTCCGTCGCAGATGAATTTCTCGTATTCCTTCAACTGGTGAAGCACAAAGGCGCTGTGCAGTTCAGACCATTGCGGGGCAAGCGTCTGACGCAGCAGACGGTCGTAGAGCATCTCGCGTTCCAGAGTGCGGCGCCGTGTGTTGGGCACGCCCAGCGTATAGCGATAGACGCAATCGGTGATGAACCACACCCTGGGGCGCTTCATCAGCACCATCACCTGCATCAGTTTGTCCTCGCCCTCAATGATGTCGCGCGGTGTGTCGAGGCATCCTTCCAAGATAGTACGGCGGAAAATGGCTGCCCACAGCACGGGAAACCGATTCTTGCCGGCTATGATGGCACGCACCAAATCGGTGGGATTGACCTCACCCTGATAGACCACAGGCGACTGAATGCCGTTGTGGGTGCAGAAGGTGGCTATCACTTCATCGGCTGAAGTCTGGCTAATGGCATCGTAGAGTGTGCGAAGGGCACCCGGAAGGAGCTCGTCATCGCTATCCACAAAAACGATATACTCGCCTTGCGCTTGCTCCACACCATAGCGGCGGGCGGCTGTCACACCTTGATTAGGCGTGTGGAACACCCGAAGGCGGGCATCGCCAGAGAGTTGGTCGCATAGGTCGCCCGACCCGTCGGTACTGCCGTCGTCAACAGCCACAACCTCTATATCGTCCATATCTTGGGCGAGCAACTGGCGGAAACAGCGTTCGATGTATTCCACCTTATTATATATAGGTACGATGACGGATATTTTCATGCCTGATGATGTTTATGTGTGACATAGTGCAGACACTCGTCGAGTATCTGTGCATGGGCGAGTTTCATGACGACAAGATAGAGTATGCCTGCCACAACAACGCGCGCCAACAGCAGAAGCGGGGCGATAGTCATCCACGATGTGGCATAATGGGTGGCTATCATGACAAAGGCTGCGGCAAAGAAAAACGGTGTGAGGTCGGCAAACACCTGCATGAAGCGAAGGCCTGTCAACCGATGAGCTGCCATCTGCCAAACTCCCAACCATACGATATTAAACACAGTGTAGGCTGCTACCATGTGCAGTACGCCCATGTGGCTGAGGGCTATGATGATGCCCAGTTGTATGGCTATCTGCAGAATGTTGAGCCACATGTTGATATCTGAACGTCCGTGACTGATTACGAGATTCTGATAGAGCGTGTAAAACGGCATGAAGGCGCCGCCAATGCAAAGAATCTGTAAGATGGGGACAGCATCAAGCCATCCTTCACCAATGGTGGTCACAATAAATTCGCGACTCACCAACGAGAGACCCAATAGGGCGGGAAAGGCGAAAAAGGCTGTGAAGCGCAGCATTTTGCGGAAGATACGGATCTCGCGTTCCTGCTCGTTGCGGATTTCCACCAATACAGGTTGAGCCACCTGCATCACGGTATTGCTGATGAGCGAATGGGCCATCGTGTTCCATTTGCTGGCTTGAAAGAAGTTGCCCGTAGTGCGCATGCCCAACATATTACCGAAGATAACGGTCAACATATTGTTGCTAACGGTGGTGATGACCATCGTGACGAGGATTTTCATACTGAAACTGAAGGTCTGGCGAATGGGCGTGAAGTCAAAATCAAACGTCGGACGCCACTTGATGAAGAACAATCGACCTAATACCAATACCAGACTGTTGACAACCTGTTGGGCAGCTATACTCCAATAGGTCATCCCTGCCAGTGCCATGCTGATGGCGGTGATGCCCGAAATGATAAGGGCGGCTATAGAAACAATAGCCATCTCGCGCTGCATCATATTCTTGGTCATGTAGGCATTCATAGAGATGCCAAACGAAGAAATGAAGAACGACAGAAAGACCACGCGCGACAGCACCGTCAACTCTGGTTGATGGAAGAAAAGGGCAATGAGCGGAGCACAGAAGAATAATACACCGTAGAGGCAGGCACTCATCAACACGTTGAACCAGAATACCGCATTGTAGTCGCGATGTTGCGGCGCTTTCATGTTGACAACGGCAGTGGAGAAGCCGCTCGACTGTAAATTGCCGGCAATGAGCGAGAAGATACTCAATACACCCACCAAACCATAGTCGGCAGGAGAGAGCAGACGACCGAGAAAGATACCGAAAAAGAGGTTGAGCAGTTGCGTTGTGCCACTGTTCAGCGCTCCCCACATGAGACCCTTGGCGGTCTTGTCTTTCAGTGATTCTGCCATGTTGCGTCGGTTTTATTATGCAAAAATACGCATAATTGTTTTAAGTTCAAAATATTTATAGTACTTTTGTCCTATAATATAAGGCAATGACTATGCAACAAATCACAGATATCAAAGAACTGCGAAGTTTGCAGATGGGAATACTCGACGACGTCGATCGATTCTGCAACACACATCACCTGCGCTATTCGCTATCGAGCGGAACGCTCATAGGTGCGGTGCGACATGGGGGATACATACCTTGGGACGACGATATTGACATCTATATGCCGAGAGAAGACTATGAGCGTTTCCTTGCCAGCTATGCTGATCAGGAAGGACGATATCGGGTGCTCGATCCCAACAAGGAGCCGCATTATTATTATACCTTTGCCAAAGTGGTGGATCAGCGCACACGTATGGTGGAGAAAGAAACAAAGGGCTACGAGATTGGCGTATATATCGATGTGTTTCCCGTGGATTATGTGACGGATGATATGAAGCGGCGGCAACGGGTGTTCAAATGGAAAAAACTGCTCTATAAAATACGCCGTTGCAAGATTTCAAACGACAATCCGCTCCATTCGCAACTCGCCTATTGGGTCTATCGGCTGTTGCCCATATCTGTGGCGATGATAGAACGATGGATCAGACAACTTATCGTGCTTAAAACGCCTACGGCAACGCTATGCAATATGACCGAGGCGGGACCGAAGATGAAGGGATGTTTCCCCGCAGAAGATATGGCTACGGTGGTCGATATGCCGTTTGAAGACCGTACCTACAAGGCCATGGTGGGGTATCGCGACTATCTGGAACATACCTATGGCGACTATATGGCTCTCCCACCAGAGGACCAGCGCGTCACCCACAAGTTTGAAGCCTATTGGTTGTAACACCCTTATGTCGGTGGTCGATGGATGGTCGATCAGTTAACTATCGACCACCAGCAATCTATTATACCACAGATGGTTATCGTGATGTGTGGTCGAGTGGTCGAAATTTTTAGAAAAACTGAATTTTATGTGCTTCTCTCTTTACGCGTTGGTAAAGACTGAAAGGCGTAAAGGGTCAGTTGCTGTATCTGCTGATGAGGCTCATGCCCCAGTCATAGACTTGGTCAATATGGGGCGCAGGGATGTTGTGCTCATGTATCAGCCGATGGATAATGGCAAGACCATAAGGGAAATCTTCTGTGAAATAACGGCTGTGAAAGTCGGGGATATAGGTAGTGCCGACTTTTTCCATCGGTGACATAATGCCCTTGAAGGCTGCTATCGACTGTAGTTTGTGAGTGAGTGATGGTGCATCGGTACTCTCGTAATAATCGAGAATGGTGGGGATGGCACCCGGTGTCACATGCAACTTGTCGAGCAATTGCATGAACTCGGCATCCATCGCTATCAGTAGTGATGAGGCATTGTCAGTCCAGTTGGAATAAAATTCTGGTATGCTTTCGTAGGTGATGCCCTCTTGCCAGTTGTGCCACAGGTCGTAAAGACGTGAGGTGTGGAGCAATGGATTGCTGTTGGTCAGACTGGCTTCGTAGTGGGATGCCAATAGATGTGTGGGGCAATGGAATAGTTGTTGTATCTCGCTGGCAATGCGGTTGGCATCTTCTCTACTTGCCCTTTCTACGGCAAGATTCAGCGACGACTTGTAACCCAACAGGTGGGCACTGTGTCCATAGACCTCAGTACGGGCGATGAAGGGCACACGCTGAAAACCAAAAAGGGGAGTGGTGGAAGGAAGAAGTGACATGGCTTCGAAAAAGAAACCTGTGCTGCTGACGATACTTCCCACGGGGATGCCGGGGCGGAGAACGTCGCGCAGTTCGCTTAACACACTTCTGATGGCAAAACCTGGTTGGGCAAGAAGTAGCATATCTGCCTGCGGTACCACATCGGAGGCTGTGGAACTGATGATGGAAAGTTGTCCTTCAAGGGTTGTCCCTTCAGGAGTCGTGATGTGGAGGGTATGGCTCCAGCGTTCGGGATGACGGGTGAGTAGAGTGACCTCACAGCCGTTGGCAGCCAGAAAACCAGCCACTACATGTCCGAGATTGCCACCGCCACAGATACAGATGCGTTTCATTGTGCGAGAATATGGAATGCTTCGATGAGCCGGTCGTTATCTTCGGTAGCGCGTACCGACAGGCGGATGAAGTTGCGACCCTTGAGTCCGTTCTTCGAATCGCAGTCCTTGATCATGATATTGAAGCGCGACAGGAGTTGCTTGGTCAGTTCGGCAGAAGAATAGCGGTCGGTCACCTGGCAGCAGAAGAAGTTGGCTTGAGTGGGCAACACACGCAGATAGGGTATCTGCTGAAGCAACTTACCGAAGCGGTCGCGCTCGGCAATGAAACGGTGGCAGGCTGCCATATAGTCTTTCTCGTATTTGCCGAATATCTGCATGTAGAACTCGCCAAACGAGTTGATGTTCCAGATGCTGACATCGCGCTTGATATACTGGATGAGGCTGCTGTCGGCAGATGCCAAGATGCCTAAGCGCAGTCCGGGAACACCATACGATTTGCTGATGCTCTTCACTACGATAAGACTGTCGTACTGCTCCAACAGGTCGTTGCGCAATAGGGTATTGTGCTCGAAATCATCGCTGAAATCCACAAACGACTCGTCGATGACCAGTCGGATATGTTTTTGTTTGGCCCACTCGATGAGTTGCAGCAAACCATCCATTGGGATGAAATTGCCAGAAGGGTTGTCGGGATTGATGAGCAACAGATTGTCGATGGGATGCTCATCATAGAAGTTGATGAGGTCGTCGGCAGTATATGATAAGGTCTGTGGGTCGGGCTGATAAGCCACAACCTGTTCGGGTTGCAGGCGGTGGGGATATTCCTCAAAGGTGGGATAGACCACACCGATGCGTCCTTCCACATGTTCCATCATGCTCTTGATGAGTTCGGCTGCACCGTTGCCCACGACAACATACTGTTGGCGGATGCCGAAATACTTGCCGGCAAGAAGTGAGTTGACAAACATACCCGATGGGTATTCGGTCAGTAGCGTCTCGAAATTGGCACGCAACTCATCTTTCATGCGAGCGGTGGGGAAGTAGGGATTGACCAGATAGCAATAGTCGAGCATCTTAGGGAAGCGCCAGTGACCACCGTAGCGATAGTTGAAACGATGGAGCATCTCGTCGCCTTCGGCAAAAATGGTCTCGGCAATATCCAAATCTTGAATATCGTCTATCTCGTACCACTTCTCGTTGCCGATGGGTAAAGCCTTGAGCTCGGCATTGTCGAGAAGGGTAATGACGCGCAACACTTGCTCGTAATACTCGTTGTTGCCTAATGCAGAACAGTAGGCTTCAAGGAATGGCACGTATTTATGGCATGAGAACTCGCGCGAGAACTTATAGATATTGACCGTCTTGTAGTATTGGTCAACATCGGCATAGTTGAAGGCTTTCTTCGGCACGAAGTTCACAATGTTGTGATCGCTATCCATCCTTACCATCGTACCGTCCATCCATGTCTCGTATTTGGCAACGAGGGCAAGGTTGGGGTAGGGGTTGTCGAGAATCATTCGGAACAACTGGTCGCTGAAAATGAGGTCGCTCTCGATGAGCAACGTGTCGTCTTCAGTCATCTGTTGCTTCACCATCGACAAGGAATAGATATTGTTGGTCTTGTCGTAAATGGGGTTCTCGGCATATTCGATGTTGAGGCGTCCGTCGTATCGGTGGCCGATATACTGGCGCAATTCATCGCCTTTGTAACCCACCACGATGATGACGCGAGTGAGCGACAGCGTGGCAAGTTGACCGAGTAAACGGTCGATGAGGCGCACACCATTGACAGACACCATACATTTGGTGTTGTCGCGGGTCAGTTCGCCAAGTCTGCGGCCCATGCCAGCCGCCAGGATGATAGCCTGCATCTGTGGAGTATTAGGGAGTGTTGATAGAGATTATTGGGCAAGCCAAAGTGGGATTATCCCACCTGGCTGCCTGGTTTAACGTCTTTGCTGGTAGTAACCACGCTGAGACTCTCGTCGAAATCAACGGCAGAGAGTATCATGCCTTGGCTCTCGATACCCATCATCTTGCGTGGTTCGAAATTGGCTACAAAGAGGATGCGCTTGCCGATAAGGGCGGCAGGGTCTTCGTAGAATGCGGCAATGCCACTGAGGATGGTGCGGTCGGTGCCTGTTCCGTCGTCGATAGTAAACTGAAGGAGCTTCTTCGACTTCTTCACTTTCTGGCAGTCTTTGATGAGGCCGACGCGGATGTCGAGCTTCTCAAAGTCTTCAAACGATACGTTGTCCTTGATGGGAGCGGCTTTATAGGCTGCAGCCTCGTTGGCTTTCTTGGTGGCTTCGAGCTTGTCGAGCTGCTTCTGAATGACATCGTCTTCAATCTTTTCAAACAGCAGTGAGGGCTCGCCCAGTTGATGGCCTGCCTCAAGCAAATCGGTAGAACCGAGCTGTTCCCAGTCGAATGAGGTGATATTGAGCATATCGCGCAGCTTTTTACTTGAGAATGGCAGGAACGGTTCGAAGGCGATTGCAAGGTTGGCTACCAGTTGGAGAGATATGTTGAGGATGGTTTCCACACGTTTCATATCTGTCTTGGCAACCTTCCATGGTTCGCAGTCGGTGATGTATTTATTGCCGATGCGTGCCAAGTTCATAGCCTCTTTCTGTGCTTCGCGGAATTTGAACTGGTTGAGCAATGCCTCTACGCGACCTTTCACGTCCTTGAATTCTTCCAATGCCTGGCGGTCAACATCCTGCAGTTCGCCACAGGCAGGTACTACGCCACCCCAGTATTTCTTGCTGAGTTGTAGTGCACGGTTGACGAAGTTGCCATAGATAGCCACCAACTCGTTGTTGTTGCGGTCTTGGAAATCCTTCCAAGTGAAGTTGTTGTCTTTGGTTTCTGGTGCATTGGCAGTCAGTACATAGCGCAGCACATCCTGTTTGCCAGGCATATCAACCAAGTATTCGTGCAACCATACAGCCCAGTTGCGTGAGGTAGATATTTTGTCGTTTTCCAGATTCAGGAACTCATTGGCTGGCACATTATCGGGCATGATGTAGCCGCCGTGGGCTTTCATCATAACGGGGAAGATAATGCAGTGGAATACAATATTGTCTTTTCCGATGAAGTGGATGAGGCGGGTGTCTTTGTCTTTCCACCATGTTTCCCAGTTGCCCCAGCGTTCTGGTTCTTTCTCGCAGAGTTCTTTGGTGTTGGAAACATAGCCGATGGGGGCGTCAAACCATACATAGAGCACTTTACCGTCGGCTCCTTCGATGGGAACGGGAATACCCCAGTTGAGGTCGCGTGTCATGGCGCGAGGCTGGAGATCCATGTCGAGCCATGATTTGCATTGTCCATAGACATTGGGACGCCACTCTTTGTGCTCTTCCAGAATCCACTGTTTCAGCCAGTCCTGATATTTGTTGAGGGGAAGATACCAGTTTTTGGTTTCTTTCATCACAGGTGTAGAACCGCTGATGGTCGATTTTGGATTGATAAGTTCCAGGGGCGACAGGTCGCGTCCACATTTCTCACATTGGTCACCGTATGCTCCTTCGCTGTGGCAATAAGGACATTCGCCGGTAACGTAGCGGTCTGCCAAGAACTGTTTGGCTTCTTCGTCGTAGAGTTGTGTAGAGGTTTCCTCGGTCAGTTTGCCTTCGTCGTAGAGCTTGCGAAACCATTCTGCTGCAAACTTATGGTGTGTTTCCGAGGTGGTGCGGCTATAGATGTCGAATGAAATGCCGAACTCTTGGAATGAGTCTTTAATCATTTTATGGTAACGATCTACCACGTCCTGTGGGGTAATGCCTTCTTTGCGGGCACGGATAGTGATGGGCACACCATGTTCGTCGCTACCACCGATAAACATCACATCTTCTTTTTTCAGTCTCAGATATCTTACATAGATGTCTGCAGGTACATAAACTCCTGCCAGGTGACCGATGTGCACACCGCCATTGGCGTAGGGCAGTGCAGCTGTCACCGTTGTTCTCTTGAATTTCTTGTCTGCCATTATATAATATGTTATTTTAATGCAAAGGTACGATTAAGTGAGCGAAATACAAAAGAAAATTCCATTTTCTTTTGTATTTCCGAACGTGAGTACCTTAGACGCATCGCGTCAAAGGTAGTGCAAACTGAGTGAAATACAAAAGAAAAAATCCCATTTTTTTTTTGTATTTCCGAACGTGGAGTAAAAGAAAACCGCCTGTCGGCAGGAATCTATATCCTATCGACAGGCGGTGGTGGTATGTGAGTGTTTCTCTTACAGGGTATCGAGCGAAAGACCTTCTTTGGGCAGTTTCTTATAACTCTTGCCGTTGATGGTGATATCGGTCGAATTGTTGGCCTTGAAGATGTGACCAGTGGTTTGAACATGAATGTCGTTGAGTGTCACACCTTTCGTGTGGTTGACTACGATACCTTCTTTCACGTTGTTTACTTCAAGATCGCGGATGTTGATATTGCTAACTGGCATCTCTGGCAGACCGTTGAAATAGGCTGCACGGCGAGCAGTGCGACAGATGACATGCTGGATGTCGATATTGCGGAAGCATGGTGTGGTTTCGTCAACCTTGAATACAGGCACACTCTGCTGCTTCTTCTCGTCGCCATCGGTTAATGCTTCAACGGCAGACTTGCCACCATAATAGAGGTCGAAGGTGATGACGTCGGTCTGAATGTCGAACATAGACATGTCGCGGATATAGATATTTTCAACCACACCGCCACGACCACGGGTGCTCTTGAAGCGCAGACCTACATCGGTGCCGAGGAACTGGCAGTCGCTGACCATGATGTTTTTCACACCACCGCTCATCTCGCTACCTACTACGAAACCGCCATGCCCCTTGAATACGGTGCATCCGTTGACGATAACATTCTCACAAGGAATGCCACGCTTGCGACCATCGGCATCCTTTCCGCTCTTGATGCAGATGCCATCGTCGCCTACGTCGAAGGTGGAATTGACAATCAAAGCATTCTTGCAAGATTCCAAATCAAGGCCATCGCCGTTTTGTGCATACGATGGGTTGCGTACCAATACATCCTCGATGAGCACATTCTCGCACATCAACGGATGGATATTCCAGGCAGGAGAGTTCTGGAAAGTGACACCTTTCAACCATACATTCTTGCAGCTCACCAGGCTAATCATCACAGGACGAAGGAAACGCTTCATAGCATTCCATTCGGCTTCGCTCGATGGAGTGGCTGGCACGTTCATATTGGCATTGTTGTCTGCATTGAGTGCACCTTCGGTAGGAAACCAATAGTCGGCACGCTTGAAAGCACCACCACGTGAGGTAATGGCTTTCCACTGGGCTTCGGTCACCTTTTGTTTCTTCAAAGGACGCCAGAACTCACCATTTCCATCAATGGCACCTTGACCGGTAATAGCTACATTGGTGAGGTTGTTGCCTGAAATAGGCGACTGACAACGACGGGTGTCGAGGCCTTCAAATGAAGTCTGTATAAAAGGATAGAGGGCATCGTCTGGTGAGAAAAGGATGATGGCTCCTTTCTCCAAATGGAGGTTGATGTTACTTTTCAGTACGATAGGACCGGTAAACCATACGCCCTGAGGTACAGTCAGACGACCACCGCCTTTAGCAGAGAGTGCTTCGATGGCTTTGCGGAAGGCATCGGTACAGAGTGAAGAACCGTCGCCAACAGCACCGAAATCGCGGAGGTTGGCCTCATTATTAGGGAATTGTGGACGTGTCACCTTATTCATCTCGAAGGGGAGATTGGTGTACAGTTCGTCGTAGTTGTCGCCACAAGCGGCATTGGCGCCCATGCTCATAAGGCAGGCGGCAACAATGGCAAATAGTTTTCTCATGTTTATAATCTGTTGTTTAGTAGATGGGTATTGTTGTTTCGTGTGCAAATTTAGCGACTATTTATCACAATACAAAATATTCGGGCGGAAAAGTCGTTAATTACCTGCATATCTCACGAAAGTGTTCGGGATGTGTTCGGGATGTGTTCGGGATGTGTTCGGGATGCACTTGGAAAGAGTTCGGGATCTAACCATTTGCAGAACCATGAATTTTTTAGCATGCCTCAAATCCGCAACTCAGCCCTTCAACGTCCTTCTTGCGTCTAAACATCCTCTCATTACTGAATTATCAGATAAATTGAGGCTGAAATACCTACTTCTGCCTACAATATCCCCTTACCCCACAATGCGACTTAAGGCAATACGCTGTATGACCCGAAAATATTCCTCCACAAGGAGTGAGTTTCTCAGATTTTATTTGTACTTTTGCCATGTCTATCGTCGGATTCTCTTGTTTATTTTTTTGCAACACTAAGATAAGTGAATTCTTCGATATGGCAAAATCCTGAGCCGCTCGGCTCTGCCGCTTGCCAAAGCAAGACCTTTTTGTTGCTCAGGTACTTAAAAAGTTTAATTTATAATAGTGTTGCGGAATTAAGGGCTATATGAAATTCTTCGAAAAGTTTCTGGAGCAGTTTGCACTCAAACATACGAGCAATAAAGACATCTTAACTGTCAACTCCCACAATAGTGGAAATCCCATATTATTTCACTATTATGAATGACTATAATAATTCTTGAATAAACTCACATATAAAAAATATAAACCTATAACAATAAGTGGAATAGACAATATTTGTCCCATATCAAGAAACATGTTGTGTTCAAAATCTACTTGTACTTCTTTCAGAAATTCCACAAAAAATCGGAATGTAAAAATAGTAGAAATACAGTATCCAAAATAAAAACCAGTACCCATGTTCTTAAAAGTTGTCTTACGGTATAAAATGAAGCCAAAAACTAAAACACAACCATAAAACAAGGCTTCGTACAATTGTGCCGGATGACGGGGAACCATATCCACACGCTCGAAGATGAAGGCCCAGGGTACATCAGTAGGACATCCTATAATCTCAGAATTCATTAAATTACCGAACCTAATCATCATAGCACAAAAAGGCGCAGCAAATGCAACCATATCAAGTACAAAAAGGGGGTGGAACTTATTTATTTTACAATACAAACATAGAGCTAATACTAAACCTATAACACCTCCATGCGATGCAAGACCTGCATACCCAGTATAAATCCAATCTCCAGCTGGGAGGATTTTAAAAGGAATAAAAATTTCCAAAAAATGAGGCCAACTACTTAAGAAATAAGATGCATCATAGAAAATACAATGACCAATACGTGCACCGGCCAACACGCCTACAAAGCAAAAAGAAAACAGTTGTTCTACCAATAATTTTTCCTTTTGATACTTATTTATTTTATTGACAATAATTGAAGAACCAAGCAGTCCTACAACCCATAGTAATCCATACCAACGTATAGTAACACCCCAAATTGAAAATATTTCTAAAGAAGGATTCCAATGAATATAGTCCATTTTTCACTAGTGTCTCTTAAAATTGTTAAAACTCAAAATTAAATATCTTATGCACAACGTTTTAGCCCTGCGATACCCTGTCCGGGTTTTGAAATCAACTTTCTCTAGCTTTATTCCACATGGTAGGGTTATTACTTCCCTCATTTTGTTTGGAAATGCAACTTCGTAGTGATTCCCGATTAAGGATATGTCAGTTGTAAAAAGAGGTACTTCCGAATTTTTCTTTTCTTTTGATATAATAGAAAGAAGATAACAATTATATGATGGTTGGTCAGGACCAGGGTTCTCGTTCTTGTAAAACCTTACTTTTATAACATATTCATATCCACTTTCGTAATTGAAATTATAGATACCTTGATGCATTAGTCTCCAATTATTTTCTTTACTTGTTTTTACCCAATAAGCAATGCCTTCCGTTGTCTTAACGTTTTCGGATGCAACAACTAAGGTTTCATCATACGAATTTTCTTTATCAGAACATGAGATGTAGAAAATAACGGTTATTGCTAGTAACATCGCGAAAAGAAAATTTAAATTTTTCATAAGCTTATGTTTTGATTTATGGACAAAAGTATAAATTCTCTTTGATATATTTGATTTTTTTTGTTTTTAAAAAGGTTTCTTAATATTAATTATGCAACGTGGCGCCCGGGTGATTGGCAAGAGCAACCAAAAATGCATATCTTTATGAAACATTCCGAAGTGTGGTCGAATCACCATATCTTTTAGGCTTCGAACACACTTTAAAGCTTTGACCTACTGTATGTTATGCTATAGGTGTGGTCGTGTGGTCGAATTTTTCGACATCGCGTGTGCGCGTACGTGTGATCGTGTGCGCGTATGCGTGTGTGAAATAATAAGGTTTTTAACGCTCTCCGC
>Ga0129310_1002502_pt1 | contig 13560 bp, 27 predicted proteins | sample Go1ome_2_FD_94433 | JGI IMG/M metagenome (GOLD analysis project Ga0129310, IMG submission 94433) | Western lowland gorrila individual fecal microbial communities from Wisconsin, USA - Go1022A metagenome | ecosystem: Host-associated > Mammals > Digestive system > Large intestine > Fecal | place...
CTCCCGGCAGGATTTACAGAAGCAGGAATGTACATATCTGCTATTGCCTGTGCAGTAATCGGGTTTATATGTGCACGGCAGTCCATGAAAGAAGATGGACAAATAAAATAGGATTCCCCACCGTACAAAGTCAGGAATCCTAAAAACAACACTGTTAATGCTATTTATGTGCCTATTATACGGCACGGAAAGGAAAAATGCAATGAAAAAAACAATACTGATGTATGAAAGTGACAAGGAGAACCACATTGGCACAACTAAGGCTGAAGGAGAGTTATTAGAACTTATAGCTGGAGCAGGTACGATATTAATGAACGTATCTAAGATGGCAGCTAAAGCATTGGATGAGGAACCGGAAGATATGGTAACTAGCATTGCCTGTGCCACTCTTTATATACTCACCCATGAGAAGAAGGGAGAAGCCAATGAGTAAATTAACGAATGACGACAAGCACAAAGTTAGAAATTTCATGACAGCATCATTACCGGACCTGGAAAATATCTGTAAACACATCACTCAGTGTGGACTGGCTCCTGATAAGATCGTGAGCATTGCCATGACGGGAGATGGGTATATCAGCATTGATTTCCACGAATTTAGTGGAGCCAGTGTATATAGAGGAGATATCGGCGGACCCGTAAAGCTGAAATTTGAGGAAACAGAAACACTGGAAGCCCAGAGATAAGGGAGACGAAGATGTATCAGTATAGATGTTATGGATGCGGCGGGATGTGCGATGCCGGAGAACTGGAGAACGGTGTCTGCTATGACTGCCGTCAGGAAGATCTCCGTCGGATGGAAGCCCGTAGCTTGCAGAAAAGGAAGGAGCTTAATCAGCTGATCCGGGCGAGATATACGGAACAGGCTGACGGGCAGATGGTGATGGTACATGGGTGATGTGACGGAACAGGAACTGGTGGAGCTTGGTCTCCACCGGGAGAACCTTTATAAGAGACAGCGTAAAGCATATGAAAGTGAGGAACAGAATGATAGAGAAAATCGAACAGTTGTTACTGAGTACGGATCGGCATGGGATATGTGATCTGATCGCACACATGGAAATGGAAGGTTTTTTCGAAGCACCTTGCAGCGGATCAAAGCATTTAAGTAAGGTTGGTGGACTGGCAGAACACAGTCTGAATGTGTATGAGATCATGAATAGACTGAATAAGACTCTGGATACCAGATATACGGATGACACCATTATCTTATGTGCTATCCTGCATGATCTCGGGAAGATGGGAGACCACGGTAAGCCTAACTATGTGCCGTACATTTTGAAGAGCGGGAAGCAGTCGGATGCTACTCCATATAAAACAAATCCTGATCTGCCGTACGTGGATCATGAAATTCGTTCGGTGACCATTGCAAGAATGTATATTCCTCTTACGGAAGAGGAAGAACAGGCTATTCTGTGGCATAACGGATTGTACGGCATTTTCAAGTATGAAATCTCCGGCAAAGAGACACCGCTGTATCTGCTGTTACATATGGCGGATATGTGGGCAAGCAGAGTAGTAGAAAAGGAGGACAACACGGATGAAACAGTTTAGAGCACTGACAGCTGATGATATTGAATGCCGTGTGTCAACGGTATCGGATAAGGGATGCAGTTTATTACTCTATAAAGATGCCAGGTGCGACATGAAGATTCTGGACGAGACCGTGGGACCGGAGAACTGGAAGAGATCACATGAACTGATCAACGGAAATTTGTTCTGCAATGTGTCTCTCTGGGATGAAGGTAAGAAAGAATGGGTGACCAAGCAGGATGTCGGTACGGAATCTTACACAGAGAAAGAGAAGGGACAGGCTTCGGACGCATTTAAGCGTGCCTGTTTTAACTGGGGGATTGGCAGAGAGCTTTATACTGCACCATTTATTTGGATCAAGTCAGAAAACGTTACACTGACTCAGAAGAACGGCAAATCCACCACATACGATAAATTCAGAGTTACTCAGATAATTGTTATTAATGGTGAGATTAAAGCCCTTGCAATAAAAAATGATTCCCTTGGGAAAATGGTTTTTTCCTATGATGTAAGATCTGCAGAGGAGAAAGGAAAGAAGTAATGGAATTTACCGGGAAAGTGGCTGGAATCACAATGGATTTCATGTCGGGCAAATATAACATATCGTTTCAAGTGGACTCAGCCGATGCCGTGACCAGCCAGTTTGACGGTATCAAGGATGCGGAGAAGCTGACCATTACTGCTGTTAAATTCCGTCAGAAGCGATCACTGGATGCGAATGCATATTACTGGCAGTTGATCACAAAGCTGTCAGAAGCAATGCATATCTCCAAGGGACGGATGCACAACATGATTCTGAGGAAGTACGGACAGAGGGAATACATCGAGGGAAAGCTTGTCACTCTAACACTCCCGGACACGGACAAGGCAGAGAACACGGCATTAGAAGCTGAGACTTACCATATCGGTCCGACATCACAAGTGCGTGAAGGCAAGGACGGAACCATGTATCGCACATATGTCATGTACCGTGGCTCTCACGATTACGACACCAGGGAGATGAGCGAACTTATCAATGGACTGGTATCCGAATGTAAGGAAGTTGGAATTGAAACCCTTACACCAGCGGAACTGGACGAGATGATGAAAGCGTGGAAGTCATGAAGAAGTGTTGGAGTGTTCTGACGGATGATATGGGATCCTGCTATATCACCCATTTGGGAGTAGTCCATATCCACCATGTGTTTAACGGCAGCCGAAAGAAAGCCAGTGAAGAAAGAGGATTTCTTGTCCCTTTACATCCGACCTTGCATACATACGGACCGGACAGTGTGCACATGAAACCGAATCAAGGACTTGACCTGAGATTGAAGCAGGAATGCCAGCGGTATTATGAGGAGCATTACGGCACCCGTGATGAGTTTATAAAAGAATTTGGAAGGTCTTACCTATAAGGTTGCAACACCTGTCCTGCGGGGCGAAAGAAACCGTTCATGTAGTGGTGTCTCACAAACAGCCATTATTAGTGTCAGGGCGGACGGTGATCCGCCCGGGAGGTGGTCTATATACTGATTGAGAATTACATACCTTTTGGCTATGCAAACAGAATATCAAGACAAAAACTTGTATCAGATACAAACATGAGTGACCGGAAAATCCGCCAGGAATTGGAAGATGCGCTACTGCTCAGAGGAACATTGGTTATAAATATTGACAACGGATATTTCCAGCCGGATGGCAGCATGGAAGACCGGCAGAGGGCAAAGGAATATCTGTTCCGGGAGCAGGCAAGGACAAGCAGTTGCAATAAGCGTTGCAAGGCTATACGGCAGTGTCTGACACCAAAGGTCGAGGATACCGGGCAGATGTCACTCAAAGAATTTGGAATAGGGTAGAAAGAAGGTGAAATGATTGGCTGGCAGACAAAACAAAGTAGGACTTGACTACTTTGAATTGGATTGCCACATGGATGAAAAGGTTAGATTGGTACAGGCAGAATATGGACTGAAAGGCTTTGCAGTATTCGTCAAAATCCTCCAGGAGATCTACGGAGGATATGGTTATTACTGTGAATGGACTCAAGACCGGGAGCTTTTATTTGCGTCAGAAAATGGTTTAAGTAACGGCTCTTTACAATTACTTAAGGATATCGTGTCTGCCTGTATCCGAAGGAACATTTTTTCAGAGAGACTTTTTACAGAGTACGGTATTCTTACGTCCTCCGGGGTGCAGAAGCAATACCTGAAAGCTACAGTCAAGCGTGAAGTCGTAGAGCTGAAAAAAGAGTACCTTTTAATTTCTATACCCGAAAATACTAAAAATGTGGTAATAAATTCAATTTCTTCCGGAAGAAATGTAATTTCTGACACCGGAAATGCACAGAGAAGAGAAGAGAAGAGTAGAGAAGATATAAAAGAATATGCTGGCGCATATAAAAAACACTTTGTGCCACCGACTGTTGAAGAAGTGAAGGCTTATTGCCTGGAACGTAATAACAAAGTGGATCCACAGAAATTTGTTGATTTTTATGAATGTAAAGGTTGGATGGTTGGGAAAAACCGCATGAAGGATTGGAAAGCAGCGGTAAGGACCTGGGAGAAATCCAGTAGGCAGAGCAGAGAGGCACCAGCGCAGAATAAGTACGATGCCAACAAAGGGATGATGACATCGAACTACGGAGATATGTCAGAGTTTGAAAAAGCCATGTTGGCAAATTGAAGGGAGAACGATGAGCAATCAAAATTATCGAAAGGCAATGGCCATTGAAGCTAAGAACAAGAAACGAATATTGGAGGTCAATCCCAACGTTGATGATGGCAGTGGGATATACGTTCTGACCCGGACAGACGAGGACGGAATCCGGTATGCGTACATAGGGCAGGCTAAACATCTGCTGACAAGACTGGCACAACACCTCTCAGGATATCAGCACATAGACCTGTCACTGAGAAAGCACGGACTGTATGCTGTGGACAACATATACGGGTGGCGGATTGGATTCCTGAACTATCCCATTGATCAGCTTGACGAGATGGAGCAGAAATATATCCGGCAATATGCCCAGTCTGGTTACCAACTTAGGAATAAAACAGCCGGCGGTCAGGGCGAGGGCAAGAAGCAGATTGATGACTACCGTCCCTCTAAAGGTTATAGGGACGGCATAGAGCAGGGTAAACGGATGTTGGCGAGGGAATTACTGTCTATCGCAGAAAAGCACCTTAAAATCGATCTGAGAGAGGATAAGAGGGGGAATAAGATCTCCCAAAGGCAATACGAGAAATTCATGGCACTGATCCATGTGGAGGGCAATGATGAAAGCGTACATGATAGTGACGAATGATGAATTTGAACTGCCGGTGAAGATGGATATCTTTGGGGCAAAGGCCGCGGCTGATTATCTTGGGATCCCGGAACAAACGCTGCGGACATGTCTGCATAGGGATTCGTGGTGCCGGAAAACGCATAGGTATAAGGCTGTGGTTGATGAAGATGCCACGATAAGGCTCCGGGCAGAGCGCAAGGAAGAAATGGATGCACATTGGAAATATAAGCGTGCATTTGACCCTGCATACCGCGAGAGAAGACATAAATACGACAGAGAAAGGTGGATAAAGAAACGTGAGCAGAGGATTTCACAGTGAGGATGAATTGCGGGAGATGGAAGAACATCCAGGAGAGATGCCAAGGCATATCGGACGAACGAAGCCGTATGACTGCAGCTATCCTCAATTTGCAAAGAGACCGAGGATCAAGGAAAGGAGCAAGGATGGAGAGACTGACATTTGTGACGGAAGACGGTGAGGTATTATTTCATCCAGAGGATTTGCCGGATGATGAGGGTGTGACAATTACACAGCTTGCGGTAGCCAGACGGTTTTGCGCATTAGAGACTATTGCAGAAAGACTTGCCAACAGGGAACAAGCCGAGGAGCAGGGATTGATTTTGCGGTTGCCGTGCAATGAGGTCTGGTTCATCTGTGATAAAGGTACAAAATACGCAACCGTAATGAGCAAAAGTATTAATGGTTTAACAGTCTATGAAATTAGAAAAATAGATAAAGATGGAAGATATTGGTCATCCAAGAAAAAAGCTGAAGCCAAGTTGGCAGAAATGGAGTGTGTGGAATGAAGAGAGAAGAAGCTATTTACTGCTTAAAGGCTCAGAGTGAACGGTACTCAGAGGTTTGTGAAGAATGTCCTCTGTACGGACAAACTGGAGTGGATCATTGCTGTGAGGATGTATTACAGATGGCAATCACCGCATTGCAGAATCAGCCGGTGTGGATTCCAGTAAGCGAGAGACTGCCGGAAGAATATGGAAGCTATCTTGTGGCATGGAGAAGTGTTCTACAAAGTAAGGAAATGGTGGAAAAATTAACAGGTGGATTACCACATTTTTTTGAAATACTGGAATATGATCCGGATGATGAATCTGGATGGATTGAAAGTATTGAGCAGGCAACGGGTGAATATGAAATTTTAGCTTGGATGCCACTGCCGGAGCCGTACCGGGAAAATGAGGAAGAGAATGGCAAATAGGAACACACTGCATAGCAACAAATTGGATGCTTTTCGCAAATGGCTTATCAAAACCGGATGGACGATTGAAGAACCGAAAGGTATATGGGAAGTATTAAGAGCGAAAAAGGCAGGAAGACAGAATCCCTTGATTGTCTATCAAAAAATGAACAAAGAGCATTTAAGCGTGCTGGACAGAGATATTGATGTCATCAAGAGATTTTTGCAAGAAAAGTAGGTGGAAGATGGTGAAATGTAATAACTGCAAGAATTTAGAAACAAAGGATAACGGGTTTGATGCGTACTCATGGTGTGAGAAAATTAACGACTGTCCGCAGGAAGATATCGAAAGAAACTGTGATTTCTACGTACCCATGACCAACGCAGACCGTATCAGAAGCATGACGGACGAAGAACTGGCAGATTTTATTATCAATTTTGACAACCGTTTTGGTGAGGAATATGAGGGAGAACAGAGTTGTCTGTCATGGTTACAAAAAGAAAGCGAGGAACAATAATGAAGACAGTAACGATCGAACTTATTGACGGATATTTTATCGAGGTGGACGAACTGAACCACACTCTTAAGCAGAGATACCAGGGAGAGACCAAGGATGGCGAGAAAAAGTCTGCGGAAAGAACCATAGGATATTATCCCAGTGTCAGAGCGTGCGTGGAACGCATTGTAAAGCTTATTCCATTGGATGAAAACGATGGCAAGGTAATTTCTATGCGAGAGTATGTTGACGAGGTTGAAAAAGCCTTTAAGAGAGTTTCGGAGTTGAAGTTGTAGGAGGAATGAGGATGTAGGATAGATATTTATTCCGTGGAAAGCGGATTGATAACGGAGAGTGGGTTATTGGAAATTGTATTGATGATGGTGTAACAGGGCAAGTATTTATTCATACAGTTGGTAACTCGGTAAATGAGAGTGATAAGGTCGGAGAAGAAGGATGTTTGCAGTTTGTGGCATTTGAGGTAGCACCATCCACAATCTGCCGGTGTACCAGACTTAAGGACAAGAACGGCAATCTGATTTGGGAGAATGATATTGTAAATGGCAGTATTAAGCGTGGAGCGGCATTTTACAGATGTTTGGTTCTGTGGAATGAGTGCAAGGCAAGATTTGATGTGAGAGCTCAGTGCTGCAATTTCCCAATGACACTTGATGAGTGCACAGATGATATTTCTATGAGTGGTTTTGATTATGAGGTTCTCGGTAACAAGTTTGACAATCAGGAACTGTTGGAGGAGTAATATGGCGACATGCAAACGCAAAAATCGTAATTGTCGGTATGAGTATAATCAAAATTCTTACCAGTGCAAGAAATGTATTGAGGAAAAATTAAATCAATATCCGATTACTTGTGAAGATTGTCATTACGGTGGTTGGGGAATATGCAATAAAAGAGGTAGGCTGTTTAGGTTGTCCGCTTGCTAGAAAGTCGCAGAGGGAGCGTGAGATGCACGATTATCCAAAGTACAGACAAGCTTATATCCATGCTTTTGACAAAATGTTGAAAGAAAGGAAAGCTAAAGGAAAGCCAGTACAGTGGACTTGCGGAGAAGAGGTTTACCACTGGTGGATGCAGGACACGAATGTTTTTGGTCAAATGCAGTTATCGGATTTTATGGAGTTAGAAAATGGTTAGATTAAAAGTAAGAAAGGAATAACGAATGCCCGGTAAACCGGGTTGGTGCGCAGTGAATAGGGGTGTCGTACCGAAAAATTACAACACCGTGGCTATAAGGCTTATTGATAAGCGTATGAAGAGCAAACGAATGGTGATCCACGATACAGCATTTGTAGCGTGGTGTTATGGCGGAAAAGCTAAAGGTGTGTTGGATCAGTGCAGGAGTATCATCCTTTATGGCAGGATACCTTGCAGGAGATATTGATAAGTGGATTTACATAGACATTGCAGACCAGCATGAGGATAGCATGAGATTTATCAGAGATTGCGAACGGGCAATCGGAAAAGAAATTGAAGTACTTAGATCTACGGAATATGGATGTGTTGAAGATTGTGTCCGGGCGTTCGGAGGATTCCGCAGCGCAGGTAACGGATTTGCTCCATGTACGAACTGGTTGAAAAAGCGGGTCCGTAAGCAGTGGGAGCAGGAACACAAGCAATATGACCTGACTTATGTGTGGGGATTTGACCTGAAAGAGCGGAACCGGGCGGAGCGGACGGTAGAATCTAATCCACAAGCGGAGCATGAATTTCCGTTGATTGACCGGAATCTGTCAAAGGAAGAGGTTCACGGACTGTTTGAGCGAACGTTCGATTTTCCCCGACCGAAGATGTATGACATGGGATATCCGAACAATAACTGCATCGGATGTGTCAAGGGTGGTATGGGGTATTGGAACAGGATCCGCAAGGACTTCCCGGAAGTGTTTGAGAGCCGGGCACAGCTAGAACGACTGGTTGGGTATTCCATTTTGAAAGAGAGTGACGGGACGCCGTTATATCTCGATGGACTGGATCCCAACCGTGGAGACATGAACACAGAAATATTCCCGGATTGTGGAATCATGTGCTATTTAGCACAGAAATGATAGGAGGGTAACAAAATGAATAACAATGTATGTTGCGAAGAAAAAACCGCAAAAGTAATGTGTGTTGCTGATTATGAGAAAGAAATCACAGAGTGTTTGGCTGAAACAAGAGAAATATTATCGTCTATTTATGGCACCATTACATCTGTTAACAACAGTGGTGAAGATATAGGAACACCTGTTAGCCTCGTGGAGAATGTAATTGCAAATAAGGAGCTGGCAACACAGATTCGTTCCATTGCCAATGACATTAACAGAGTACTGTTTAATCAATAATACAGAGAAAGGAGCCGAGACTCTGGCCAGAGTGAAGCATATGCGGTCTCCTTGAAAAAAATGAAAAAATTAAAATGTGAGATTTACAGAGATTCAATGCAGAATTACAAGAAATACGCCATACCTCCGGCACAGCTTATCATTGCCGATGTTCCGTATAATGTCGGCAAGAACTTCTACGGAAGTAACCCTATGTGGTACAACGGCGGGGACAACAAGAACGGTGAGAGCAAGCTGGCAGGCAAGGCGGCATTCAATTCAGATTTCAACTTCAATCTGTATGAGTATTTCCATTTCTGTTCAAAGATGCTGAAAAAGGAAGATAAAAAGAGTGTTACCAGGGGAAGAAGCAGCAACAGCCCTTGCATGATCGTGTTCTGCTCTTTTGAACAGATGCCTACGCTGATCGATGCCGCCTATAAACATGGATTTATCCATTACATACCGTTGGTATTTGTTAAAAATTACAGCCCGCAGGTACTTAAGGCAAATATGCGTGTGGTTGGTGCTACTGAATATGCTCTTGTGTTCTACCGTGACAAGCTGCCGAAGTTCCGTAACGGTGCCAAGGTTGACGAGGAAGGAAAGACGATCCGTGGCACAGGGAAAATGATTTTTAACTGGTTCAGCTGGGAGAAAGACGGAAAAGATGTACCGAAAATCCATCCAGCGCAGAAGCCGGTAGCGGTGCTGAAAAAACTGATAGAGATTTTTACAGATCCCGGTGATGTAGTGATTGATCCTTGCTGCGGAAGTGGCAGTACCTTAAGAGCAGCCGCAGAGATCTGGAGAAATGCTTTCGGCTTTGAGATTGATCGTAACTTTTATCAGAGAGCCAAAAATGAAATGATTGTCTTTGAAAGAGATAATCAGATTAGTTTTGAGGATATTCCGGGGGTGATGCCGTAATGGATTTTGGATATTACAACATGGATTGCATGGATGGGATGAAAGAGTTCCCGGATGATTACTTTGACCTTGCGATTGTAGATCCACCGTATGGAATCGGAGAAAACGGGGATAAGAACCATACAAGGTGTTTATTAGCAAAAGCAAAAAATTACAAGGCTTTTAGCGGAATGGATAAAGAAGCACCAAACACAGATTATTTCAATGAACTTTTTAGAGTTTCAAAGAATCAGATTATTTGGGGGGCAAATCATTTTATAAGCAAAATGCCGCTTGATAGTAGTTGCTGGATTGTTTGGGATAAAGATAATGGCAATAATGATTTTGCTGATTGTGAACTTGCATGGACTTCATTCAGTACTGCAGTAAGGAAAATTAAATATAAATGGAACGGAATGCTTCAACAAAATATGAAACATAAAGAAAACCGCATCCATCCTACACAAAAACCAGTGGCACTATATGAATGGCTTCTGAACCGCTATGCAAAGCCCGGAGACATTATCCTTGACACTCATGTAGGCAGTGCCAGCAGCTTGATAGCCTGTTACAGAACCAACCATCCATATGTTGGGTTTGAACTGGACAAGTACTATTACGATTTATCCAAAAAGAGATTAGATGCAGAAATGGCACAAATGCGATTATCTGATATTATGCCGGAGGTGATGCCATGATTAATGGAGAACTAATCGTTGACAACTTTGCTGGCGGCGGGGGCGCGTCCACCGGAATAGAGATGGCAACCGGATACAGTGTGGATATTGCCATTAACCACGATCCGGAAGCTATCCGGATGCACAAAGCGAATCACCCATACACGAAGCACTATTGTGAGGATGTGTGGCAGGTAAATCCGGTGGAAGCCTGCAATGGGCATCCGGTAGGTCTTGCCTGGTTCTCGCCGGACTGTAAACACTTTTCTAAAGCTAAGGGTGGGAAACCCAAGGACAAATTTATCCGCGGTCTTGCATGGGTAGCCTGCAGGTGGGCGGGGCTTGTCAGACCGAGGGTTATCATGTTGGAGAACGTGGAAGAGTTTAAGACCTGGGGACCACTAAACAGAGGGCATCATCCCATTAAGAGCAAGCAGGGCAAGACATTTGAACGGTTTGTCCAGCAGCTTACAGATCTGGGATACAAAGTGGAATTTCGTGAACTGATTGCCGCCGACTACGGCGCACCTACCATGAGAAAGAGATTTTTTATGATCGCGCGGTGTGATGGCAAGCCGATTGTCTGGCCGGAGCCGACACATGCACCGGCGGACAGCGAGGCGGTTAAGGCTGGTCTTTTAAAACCGTATGTGGGTGCATACACACAGTTGGATTTCTCATTGCCGTGCCCCAGCATCTTTGACACCTCGGAAGAGATCAAAGAGAAATACGGCATCCGAGCGGTACGACCACTGGCACCTAAAACGATGGAGCGGATTGCACGTGGAATCAAGAAATTTGTTGTAGATAATGCAGATCCGTTCCTTATTGAAATAGGGTATGGCGAATCAAAAGGGCAAAAGAATCCGAGAGCATACAGCATTGAGAAGCCTTTGCATACCATTGTAGCAAAAGATAAGAATTTCTTGGTTGCTCCGATACTCACACAATACCATTCTTATGAGAAAGACGGAGTGAGAGGTCAAAGTACAGAAGATCCTATTATGACAGTGGATGGTTCCAACCGGTATGGACTGGTTACCTCATTCCTGCACAAGTACTATGACGGCGGTTACAAGGGAGCAGGAGAGAGTATGGAGAAGCCATTGCCGACAGTTACCTCATGGGATCATAACAGCGTGGTGACGGCAAACCTGATCCAGATGAATAATCACTGCGACGGCCGGGACGTAAGAGACCCAATACCTACAATCACAGCAGGTGACGGACATTTTGGAGAGGTCAGAGCCTTTTTGATTAAGTATTACGGGCAAGGTACCGGGCAGGATATCAAAGAACCGCTGGACACGGTTACAGCGCAGGATAGATTCGGATTGGTGACAATTGAGGGCGTGGATTATCAGATTGTGGACATAGGACTGCGGATGTTGGAGCCGCGGGAACTGTACGGATGCCAGGGATTTCCGGACGATTACATAATCGACCATGATTACACCGGAAAGACCTATCCGAGAAGTGAACAGGTCCGTAGATGTGGCAATGCGGTATGCCCACCGATTCCCGCGGCACTGGTTAGAACCAATCTGCCGGAGCTATGCGTGGCAGAGCGTACACCGAACATGCAGATCAAAGCAGAGCAGACCGGTCAGCTCCGGTTTGCATAGGAGGATATATGGGAAAGAGACATTTAACACCGGCAGAGATCAAAGAGCAGTGCAAGCGGATCGCCCGGGAAAGCCGTATGGCTGACCGGACACCCTGGACCGCTATGGGAATCATCTGCAGCTATGTGATCATGCGCCGGGAGGGATTCAAGGGGCAGCGGATCTCCCGGCTGGCGAATAAGGTAAATGAAATGGAAGCGGACTGGTCCGCGGGCAAGATCGACCTGAAGGAGATTAGCCAGCGCCTGATGGATAAGGCTGGATGGTCCATTGAGTATAAAGCCTATACCGAGGATGACATCACCGCCCGCAAGGGATCCTATCAGTACTGGCTGGATAGGCAACAGATCGGACCACAGAACATCATCAATGAGCAGGCTACAAGGTATATGCTGTTTTTCTTCACGGCGCTGATGGACGAATATGGATTCGGCAAAGACCGGCTGACCCGGGTCGAAGAATACATAATGATCTGATTATTGCCACGAAGAATAGGTAAAAGAAAGGAGATAGGAATGGCGAGACCGAAGAAAGAGGACGGTAAGAAGAACATGCGAAAGGATATCAGCATGGATCCGGAGCAGTACGAGAGATTAATTGATTACTGCCGGCAGCAGGACAGGCCTATCTCCTGGGTGATCCGGCAGGCGCTGGATGTATATTTATCGGAGGTGGAATATGAGAAGAATACGGCTTGTTAAGGTATTAGCACCGGAGAGCGTGGCAAGAACGTATGACAGTGCAGGAAACAGAGTAGACGAAGATTTCCGCTGTGTGGAATGCGGCATGGGAGTTGCCCGGGAATATGCCTGCTGTCCTTACTGCAAATGTGAACTTGACTGGGACAGGGTTATAAGTTCTTCTGATTGCGCATTTCGGAAATTGTTTGGTTGATTATTTGTGTAATTATGTGTAACGTTACACAACAAAACTGAAATTTAACCTAAAAAATATATATGTAAGAAAAAGTTGAAAAAATAAAAATATTTTTCAAAAAAATGCTTTTCTTTACGGTTTTTTTTGACATATCCATATGTAAGACAAATCTGCTTAAAAAAATATGCAAAGGAGAGCAAAATAATGAAAGAGTGGAGTGTAGTATTATTTGGACATGAGTATTTAATGGCAGCAAGATCTTACGCGGAAGCTGTGAGACAGGTGTGGGAGCTTTTTGACGAGTGTGGAATTGATCCGGAGAAAGATTGCCTGGCAGGAGCAGATGCGGGACCGATTTACGACGCACCTGATTCGGACGATGATGATTTCTTGCCGCCATTCGATACCAGTAATCCGGATTTCCACTGGTTTTAGTAGTACTCTATATACTACGGTATTTCTGGGAGTGTCGTACATATCTGTGCGGCATTCCCGGAATCCATCTGGACAGTGAAAGGAGTGATAGAAAAAGGAAAAATGTTAAAAGTGTAATAAGTATCATAATACACCGTTTGAAATTCCAGCTGCAGAAGGACTGCAATCGTTACATAAAAACAGCGGTAGACCATCCGACCAAAGATATCATCTACCGCTCAACTGCTTA
>Ga0129310_1002503_pt1 | contig 13559 bp, 7 predicted proteins | sample Go1ome_2_FD_94433 | JGI IMG/M metagenome (GOLD analysis project Ga0129310, IMG submission 94433) | Western lowland gorrila individual fecal microbial communities from Wisconsin, USA - Go1022A metagenome | ecosystem: Host-associated > Mammals > Digestive system > Large intestine > Fecal | place...
CATCGAGCAGCGTAAGGCGGAAGAGGTTACTGAGATGTGGTACAAGGAGCGCATGGCTCCGGAGGGTGTAAAGGTCTACAACCCGGCATTCGATGTGACGGATCATGAACTGATCGCCGGAATCGTAACAGAGTATGGTGTGGCGAGAGCACCCTACACAGAGAGCCTGAAGGAGATCATGGAACGGAAGGAACAGAGAGGCTGATGGTGGAGACATGAAGCGAAATGTAAGCCTTGCGGAGATATCCGATGGTCATTTATATAAAGCAAATGATATGGTAAAAGCTGACTGCGGCGGCTGCGAAGGCTGTTCCCGGTGCTGTCATGGCATGGGGAATTCCATTATCCTGGATCCGTATGATGTCTACCGGCTGACTACGGGCCTTAAGAAAAGTATGCAGGAACTGTTGGAGGCGGCGGTAGAGCTGAACGTTGTGGATGGTGTGATTCTGCCAAACCTGAAAATGCAGGGAGCAGAGGAAGCCTGCGCTTATCTGGATTCGGAAGGACGATGCAGCATTCATCCGTACCGCCCCGGGATCTGTAGACTGTTTCCCCTGGGACGATATTATGAGAACGGGGGCTTTTCCTATTTTCTCCAGACCGGGGAATGTGCGAAGGAGAACCGCAGCAAGGTGAAAGTCAGCAAATGGATCGATACTCCGGACCTGACCAGAAACCAGCAATTTACCTTACAATGGCATGACCTGTTACATGCCATGGAAGAAAGACTGACAGGAGAAGATGAAGGAAAACAGCGGGAAGAAAACCTCCTGCTGCTGCGTCTGTTTTATTTATTGCCGTATGAGGGGAAGATAGATTTTTACACACAGTTTACAGAGAGGATGGAACATTGGAATGGACAGAACGGACAAATTTAACGGTTTAAACAAGCTCCCCATTGAGAAGCGTCTATTGAGAGTATTTCGTAAGATCACGATACTGCTGAGCATGACGGGTGTCATCGCCTGTGTAGCCATGGGAATCGTGAGTTATCAGTATTCCTACGCCTTGAAGCATTACGGCTTTGCGCAGGGTGACATCGGGAAGGCCATGATCGTTATCGCAGAGATGCGGAGCGAGACCCGTGCCGCCATCGGCTATGATGACGATAACCTGATCGCTACAGCAAAAAATGCCCATGACCTGACGGCGGAACAGCTGGATACTTATATCAGTGCCCTGGAAGACGATATGATCACTGATGCGGACAAAGAAATCTATCAGCAGATCAAGGATGGAGCAGCTTCCTATCAGCAGATTGAAGCCCAGGTACTGGAGGCAGGGACTTCCTCCGATGCCGCAAAGAGATTACAGGCACAGCAGATGGCAAGCGAACAGCTGGATCCGGTATTTCAACAGGTCTATGCAGATATGACAAGCCTGCTTGACAGCAGTGTAGCGAAGGGAAATACCATGGAAGCCAAACTGAATGTTTTCAGAGTGGTTATTTTTGTAGTAATCCTTCTGATGATCGGAATCGGTTTTGCATGGTCTGAGAGTGCCGGTAAAAGAATTGCGAGAGGTATCTCCAGACCGCTTCAGGCATTGGCAGACAGACTGGATGGATTTGCAGCAGGTGATCTGTCTTCAGAGTTCCCGGAAGTAAAGACAGAGGACGAAGTGGCAGAGATGAATCGTGCTGCCATTGCAATGGCTGAAAATCTGCGAATGATCATTGAGGATATCAAGCAGGCTCTGAATGCCATGGCAAACGGTGACTGGACGGTAAAATTCCTTTACCCCGATCTCTATGTAGGGGATCTGGATGAATTGAAGGAAGCCCTGAGAGATATCAAATATAAGATGAATGAAGCATTGTACAATGTAAATTCCGTATCCGGCCAGGTATCCATGGGTGCCGGAAGCCTGGCAGATGCAGCACAGTCTCTGGCGGAAGGCGCTACCGAGCAGGCCGGAGCCGTACAGCAGCTACAGGCAACCATTACTAATATTACCTCTATGGTAGACAATACTGCAGAGCATACCAAGAATTCCAGCAGACAGGCTCAGGAATACTCTGCAAAGGCAGATGAAGGCCGTACCGAGATGAATCATCTGATGGAGATCATGGGACAGATCAACGAGACTTCTGAGAAGATCAGCAACATCATCGGTGAGATCGAGGATATTGCCAGCCAGACCAACCTGCTGTCCTTAAATGCGTCCATTGAGGCAGCCAGAGCGGGAGAGGCCGGAAGAGGTTTTGCTGTGGTGGCAGACCAGATCGGTAAGCTGGCAGAGCAGAGTGCGCAGTCCGCTGTCAATACCAGAGAGCTGATCGGTGGTACATTGGATGAGATCCATGCCGGCAATGAAGCTGTGGATCATGCGTCCCAGACGTTGAGCGTTATCGTGGAAGGCGTCCGCAGGATCGCACAGGATTCCGAGGAACTGACCCAGATCGCAGCTGCCCAGGCGGATGCTATGAATCAGGCGGAGAGCGGTGTGAACCAGATCTCCGAGATCGTACAGTCCAACTCTGCGGCAGCAGAAGAATTATCCGCTACCAGTGAGGAACTGCTGGCTCAGTCCGAGAATATGACCAATCTGGTAAAGCAGTTCAAGCTGATCGATGAGGAGAAGATTCAGGCGAGAAAAAAGGAGGCTGACCATGCCGGTATTTGATTTCAGCAGTATCCCGGAAAATGAGAAGAAGCAGGATCCCGTATGCACCTATACCATGTTCCGTTCCAATGAGGCTGCGGCAAGCCCCGAAAAGCCGATCCTGATCCTGGACAACAGCAGCGAACAGTGGAAGCACCATGCTATCGGTGTCTTCGGCAATCAGAGCAAACGCACCAATTTCGAATTCAGGGATGAGGGCAGCAGTGCCTATGCCGATATTTTACAGATCGATGCAAGATTCGTAAGCCTCGTCAGATGGTTAGGAGAAAATCACATCAATGTCCGGCTTTCCGGGGAAAACCGGGAAGAAGGCTATGTGGTATACAAGATCCGTGAGACCGCATTCGGCGGCGGTACAAAACTGTCGGCAGAAGATGGATTTTTACAGTTCATGATGGAAAGACTATTCGCCAGCAGCGCTCCCGCAGAAGAGGAACAGGGGGAGGATGAAGAGGAAGACGGCGATGATATGAAGCTTACCAGCCTTCAGAGTATCTCCGATTTCATGACCTGTGCCGGAAGGACCATGCCGGAAAACATCCGCCTGTGGGCCAGAAGGAACCTGGCGGTGGCCAGGTCCCATGAAGTGTCTCCGGAAGAGAGAAGGCATGCTCAGAGAGCGCTGTCCATCATGATGAACATTCAGTGGAAGGGCAATTACTTCGAGGCCATTGATCCGGTGGAAGCCAGACGGATCCTGGACGAGGAATTGTACGGCATGGAGAGAGTCAAGCAGCGGATCATGGAGACCATTATCCAGATCAACCGTACCCACACCTTACCGGCTTACGGGCTGCTTCTGGTGGGCCCTGCGGGAACCGGTAAATCCCAGATCGCTTATGCGGTGGCAAGAATCTTAAAACTCCCATGGACAACATTGGACATGAGTTCCATCAACGATCCGGAGCAGCTGACCGGAAGCTCCAGAATCTATGCCAATGCCAAGCCGGGCATTATCATGGAGGCTTTTTCCATGGCGGGAGAGTCTAATCTGGTATTCATCATCAATGAGTTGGACAAGGCGGCAAACGGCAAGGGTAACGGCAATCCGGCGGATGTGCTTCTGACACTGCTTGACAATCTGGGATTCACGGACAACTATATGGAATGCACCGTTCCCACCTTTGGGGTTTACCCCATCGCCACTGCCAATGACAAGGAGTTGATCAGTGCTCCGTTAATGTCCCGTTTTGCAGTGATCGACATCCCGGATTACACACCGGAGGAGAAGAAGATCATTTTCTCCAGATTTGCATTGCCGAAGGTATTGAAACGTATCGGTCTGAAAGAAAATGAATGTACTGTTACCGAAGAGGGACTGAAGGAGATCGTGAAAATCTATTCCCAGACCAGCGGTATCCGTGATCTGGAGCAGGCGGCAGAGCATCTGGCAGCAAATGCTCTGTACCAGATCGAAGTGGATGGCTTAAAAGAGGTTGTGTTCGACGCAGAAAAGGTCAGGAAATTATTTTTGTAATCATCAGGAAAGTAGGCGGTCTGAAAAATGCGATTGCCTGCTTTTTGTGCATACTATGCATGGGATTATGGAGAGGAATGGGAGAAGAAAACTATGAGGTTAGCACCGATTATCAACAGTTTATTGGAGAATGATATGTACAAGTTCTCTATGGGACAATGTATTTATCATCAGTTCAGCGCCTACAAGACCACATGGACGTTTAAATGCAGGAACACGGATGTATTTTTTACATCGGAAATGGTGGAGGAGATCAAAGCACAGATCAGAGCTTATTGTGAGTTACGGTTTACCGAGGAGGAACTGAATTATCTCGAAAATGTAAAATGGATCAAGGGTTCCTATGTGGATTTTCTGAGACTGTGGCAGCCGAGATATGAGGATTTTGAGATCGGCACCAATGCCGCCTGTGGACTCTCTATTGAGACGAAAGGCTCCTGGCTGAATACTTCCATGTACGAGATCCCCACGCTGGCGATTGTCAATGAAGTGTATTTCCGGATGAATTATGATTATGAAAAGTTGTATGCTTCATTTCGTGAGCGGCTGACGGACAAGGTGCAAAAGCTTGTCGATGGAACCTACTGTCTCGGCAATTTCAGTGAATTCGGGCTGCGCAGACGTCTGTCTGCGGAAGCACAGGAGCTGGCGGTGAAAGAACTGGTTGCACACAACGGGGAATATCGGGATTCCCGTTGTATCGGTACTTCCAATGTATATCTTGCAAGAAAATGGAATGTGACACCGGTAGGCACCATGGCTCATGAATGGATCATGTGTACCGGACAGGGCAACCACAAACACAACCCGGCCTATTCCAACTGGTATGCGCTGGATGCCTGGGTGAAGGAGTACGGGATTTTAAACGGCATCGCCCTGACGGATACGATCACTACCGATTGTTTCCTGAAAGACTTCCAGCTGACCTATTCTACGCTGTTTTCCGGTGTGCGTCATGACAGCGGAGACCCCTTTGCCTGGGGAGAGAAGATGATCGCACATTATCAGTCCCTGGGAATTGACCCCGGGACAAAGACGCTGCTGTTCAGTGACGGACTGGACTTTGAAAGGGCTGACGAACTGCGGAAGGCATTTAAGGATCGTGTGACGGTGGCGTTCGGAATCGGCACTTATATTGCAAATGATACCTGTGAAGAAGCGTTGAATATCGTTATGAAGACCACCGCCTGCAATGGCATGGATGTGGCGAAGATCTCAGACACGCCAGGAAAGGAAATGTGCAAGAACGCAGATTATGTAGACTATCTTACCAGATGCATTAACTGGAGGCTGGAGCACGATAGATAGAACTACCACAGATAAATACGAACGGCGGAAGATTGTATGGAAGAAAACAGAATAGAAAACAGTGGAATGGAAAAAAGAATCGGTGTGTTGGATGGGATCCGGGCCATCGCCATCGGAATAGTCGTGTGGTTTCATTTCTGGCAGCAGACGTGGCTGACACCTTATATCCATATTCCCACAGAATATACAAAATTTATAGGCATTACAGAGATCAACCTTGCGGGATGGATCAGGTATGGATTTGTATTTGTGGATATGATGATCCTGCTCAGCGCATTCTGCAATTTTTATCCGTATGCCAGAGCTATTGCATTGGACGAAAACTGGCCGGATACGAAGACGTTTTATGTGAAGAGGGCAGCAAGAATCCTGCCCTCCTATTATTTTATGCTTGCCATGAATCTCTTTTTCTATATTCTGCCGGAGCATAAATACCAGGATGGCGGTTTTTTGTGTAAGGACATTGTGACACATCTTTTTTGCATTGCGCCCAACTGGTCGGACACTTATTTATCTTCTTCTTTTAACGGAGTGGTGTGGACGGTGCAGATAGAAGTAATCTATTATATCCTGCTTCCGTGGATCGCAAGACTGTTTCGAAAATGGACGGCTGCCACGTATGGAGTCATGCTTATGATCTCTGTGACAGGTACTGCCGTGATCTTGAACTGCTTTGCGGGAAAAGAGAGAAATTATGCAAATAATATTCTGACATTTATGGGAGTCTACGCCAATGGCATGTTATGCTGTATCCTGTATGTCATGTGGAAAAAATATGTGACAGAAAATAAGTATTCCAGACTTGCCGGAACGATTGTATCTGTTCTATGTATTTTCCTGATCAACGGAGTGATCCATCAATACGAAGGTGATGTGAATATCTATGCCGTGCAGCTGCAGACGAGACTGGTGCAATCTTTTCTGTTTGCACTGTTTATTTTCAGTACGGCCTGTGCAGGAGATTATTACCGAAAAATCTATGACAACCGGCTTGCATCACTCTTCTGCAAATTTTCCTATAATCTGTATCTGTGGCATCAATTACTTGCCATGTGGCTGAAAGAAAAACGAATTCCCTATTGGAGTGGGGAAAATCCGCCGAATATGACAGGAGACCGTGCATGGCAGTGGAAATACCAGATCCTGATTGTCGTAGTGGCGGTTGTAGCAGCAGCAACGGTTACCTTTCTCGTGGAACTTCCGGCAAACAGGTATCTGATAAATCGCTGGAATCGCAGGAAAGGGCATTAGAAGCATGACAGAGTATGAACATATAGAGCACACTTTTGCACCGGTCTACGATGCGTATTCTGAAGTATTGATCCTGGGGACACTGCCTTCGGTAAAATCCAGGGAAAACCATTTTTACTACGGACATAAGCAGAATCGCTTTTGGAAAGTCGTGGCGTATCTGTGTGGGGAACCGGTGCCGGAGACCATAGAGGAGAAAACGAAAACGCTGCTGGCTCACCACATTGCGGTCTGGGATGTGATCCAGAGCTGTGATATCAAGGGATCCAGTGACAGCAGTATCAAAAATGTAGAACCTACAGATATCCGAAAAATTCTGTCGGAATCGCAGATCACACGGATCTACGCAAACGGGAACAAAGCGGGAGAACTGTACCGGAAGTATCAGCTGCCACTGACCGGGATCGAGGCTGTTGTACTGCCGTCTACCAGCCCGGCCAATGCAGCATGGAGTCTGGAGAAACTGTGCGAAGTGTGGGGGAAAAGAATTCGGGAAGAATGAGCCTGCGGTTGTTATTGACAAGATACGTGTCATTTACTATACTATTAACAAATGAGACAATAAGTCTCACAAACGCACACGTATTTTGAATGTCTGCCTGACCGGAAGGGGACAGCAGAAGCATAACGGGTAAAGGGGCCTATGAAATATTTTTTAATGAGTTAGCGGGAAAAGGTATTAGCTCAGGCGGATTGTCTTTATCAGAGGACAACCTGCCTGATCTGAAATGCTTTCAGACAGCTGGCTTCCGGTCCCATGCATAAAAAAGGGGAGAAAAAATGACGAAACGAAGAAAGAATATAAAGAGAATGATCGCTACAGCATTAGCTGTGTTCATGCTTGCCGACACCGTGGATATTGCGGCACTGACCGTACAGGCGGCGGATTTAAGAAATGCGGAAACGGCCATGGCAGCAATCTCCGCAAATGATGCGGCGGCGTACGGAATCGCAACACTGGCGGACACGACGGAGACTCCGGTGCAGGTGAAAAAAAGCGATGGCACGGTGCAGGAATATGCGACGCTTTATGACTATACAGGGGGAAACTGCTGGGCAAATTGCGAGATTACTCTGAATGGCAATGCTTCGTTGGGAGGGAACTGTTTTTTTCATAAAACCGTTACACTGGATCTGAACGGTTATACTCTGGAGACAGCGGAATATGCACTTTCATTTGAAGGGTCAAATTCTGTGGTTAAATCGTCAAAATCCGACGGAAAGATTACAGGCGCGGGATATGGCGGGTGGCAAGGTTATAATGATGTGCTGCATGTAGAGGGATCGGGTGCAAGCTGTACCATTGAAAGCGGCGTGACGATCGAGGCAACAGGAGACAGACCGGCCGTTTATGCATGCGCGAACCTTATCATTGAGGAGGGGGTTACCCTGACGCGCGCAAATGGCAAAGAGGTACTCCGTGTGCGTCCGGGTGGAAATGTAACCATAAAGGGCGGAAACTTTCAGGGCAAGGTATATCGGACATCAGGGGGGACCCTGCAGATCTGCGGCGGTACCTTTCAAAAAGGGATAGAGGTGGAAGGTGGAACCCTTGCCGACTGCTTCAACGGCTACGGTTTAAAGAAGTCGAGTGATAACAGCATTGTAGATCTGACAGCAGCCTCTGTCTCGGATTCCGTGTATGTATACCAGATCCCTCTCCGGATCACAGACCAGCCGTCCCTCGCAGACGATCAGGCCAGCGTGGTGGAGGGCTATACCGCCGAACAGCCGCTGCTTTCCGTGACAGCCACCAAGAATGCGGATGTGACAGGTGAATTATTCTATCAGTGGCGGGTAAAGAAGCAGCTTGCGGGAGCGTCCGAAGTGGACGAGGAGATCACAGGAGCGACAGGACAAACCTTCCGGATTCCCGCTGATCTGCCGGTGGGAACCTACCGCTATTACTGCCGGGTCACCTGTGGCAGCGACAGTATTGATTCGGACGCAGTGCCCTTCACCGTGCAGGCAGGCTTGTACGGGGTAACTGTCAACGGCATTGAGACCCTCTATGCCGACCTGGGTGCCGCACTGGATGCCATCGAGGCGGCAGTAGGGACGGCAACAGGCGCTACAGACATTACGTTTACACTGCGTGAATCCGTAACGAACAGCGCAGCCATCCGGACATTCAGCGCTGGAAATTCTCAGTTTCATCTCACGGTGGATCTGAACGGGCATGCGCTTGGAAAGTATGGTACTACTACATGGCTGAACACCAGAGACCAGTGCTGTATCGGTGTCTCGGGGGAGAACGCAAAGCTGACGGTTACAGATTCCTCAGAAAAAGGTAACGGGGAACTGCACGGTGGCTTTTCGGCTGCAAACGGTGCTGTACTGGAAATGACGGGCGGCAAGTGCGCCTATATCTATATCGAATCCGGCGCAAGGGGTTTTGTAAAGGGTGGCACCTGCGGGATGGGAGCCTATATAGGAAACGCTGATGCTTCCGAGGGAAATGCCGGCACCTCCTGCGAAGTACAGGGAGGACTCCTGTCATCGATAGCTGTATATGGAGGTGCAGCGCTTACCGTAACGAAGGACTACACAGGAAAAACAGATTCACTGGTAGTGAACCATTGGGCGAGAACCAATGGTGCAACGGAAAAGCAGCGTGCGTTGGTTTCGCTTGCCGGAGGCAGCTATGGAAAGATCAAGACAGATCCCTACTGCACGCTGGAAGAAGATTTGGGGGCAATGTTGGCAGATCCAGCGAACGGCTACGCCATCGCCGATATGCTGGCGGAGGGCTATGCATTGTTCAACAACGGCTTCAAGCTGGATCTGGACAGAACCGCGCTGTTCTACAGCAATGTGGAGGTCAAGCCTGCCGACACACCGGACAATCAGGAGCTTGCTGTGGCAGAGATCGTGGAGGACGGCACAAAGAAAACCTACTATACCTCGTGGGAAAGTGTGCTGGACTATCTGCCGAAGGCGGGGACTGTGGACAGCGCTTCGGTGGAGGTCATATTATTAAAGGATATTTCCGGTGCTTCTGCTACAGAGACATTGACTTTGAACAAGGCGGATGAGTATATTCTGCGGTCCCAGGAGGGCAGCAGCTTCAAAATAACCGGTGACGGCGGTGCCCTGTTGAAGCTGGATTGCAGAGAGATATTTATTCTTGACAATATTACCCTTGAGGAAGGCTTTATAGAGGTTTCCGGAGGAAACGTTATTGTAAGGGATGCATTGCTGCAGAATAAGATTTGCAAGGTGCCGGTAATCAAGCGAAGCAATGGATTTCTGACATTGGAGCAGAATGCCCGTCTGGTTCTGGAGGGGGCAGATGATGCTACACGGACAGTGGAGCTGACAGGGGGTGTCGGAATCTTCATTGCAGAGGGCACAGGCATCAACGCTTCTGCTAATGGCAAATATGGCATTCTGGTCTCCGGCACAGATAATTTTCTGGTTGTGCCGGAAGGGGCAACCGGTAAAAACATTGATGCAAAACTGGCAGACGGAGCCGGAATGGAAGTCTATTGGACACCGGATTATCTTACGGACTTTACCGAGGAACTTAAGGCGAAAAAGGCTGAGGGTAAGAACATTACCACCTACTATCAGATCCGGCTGCCGGAGGGCGTTTCCCTGCCGGACGGCGCCAACAGCAATATAAAGGTGCTGAATGACATGTTGTACGGTAAACAAGGAAGCGAAATTACCGTGAACAGCATCACCTGCGCTTATCAGTATGCCACTGACACTACGGGGCAGATCAGCGAAGCGGCGACGACAGAGAATAAATTTATCATGCCGGCAGCTACGGTCACGCTGATCACACACGAGCCCGATGCGTACGGCTATTGTGCGCACTGTGGCAAGACGGATCTTGCCGTTGCTTATCAAAACGGGCATCTGGAGATAGAAGGACTTACGGGGCGTACCTACGATAGCTGGCCCCAGATGCTGACTGGCATAGCGCTGGTTCCCGGGGCAGGACAGACCGCGGTGACGCTTACCATGCCGGATTATCGGTATCAAAATAACATCGGCAAGTGGATGATGTATGCATGCGGAACTCCGAAGAATGAAGAAGCGGACTTTGAGGTGCGCTATGCGAACAACACGGCGGCGTATCCGTACCGTGAGGGCGAAGCCGGTTTTGATGCGGACAAGGCGCCCAAGGTGACGATCACCGGACGCGGGAAGTACACCGGAGAGTTTACCGTATACTTTACCATCGGCAAGGGGACGATGCAGCCTCAGGTCAAGGATCTTGAGGCATGCGGTTCCAGGGCAGCTTGTTACTATGATGGAAGAACAGAGAAGGCATGGAATAACAGTTTAGTAGAATTCTACGGGGACGCTTCCGATGCAAAGCAGTGGAGCCAGTGCGGCGGCGCGGCGCAGCAATATATCCAGCAGATCACTACACCTGACGTTATGAATACTTATGCGCCGGGCAGCGTTGTCATATGCCCGACCACCGTGGAGTACAGTACGGATGAGAAGGCTACCTGGATCATGGAGAGACTCGAGGGCAGTAGTGCCGAGAATATGTACATGATCACCGATGCGGGAGAATATCCCTTCTGGGTCAGAATGACTAATGTAAACTGTGCTGATGCCTATCTATCGGACAAGCTGGTCGCAAGGATCCTGCCGAAGACACTGACGGAAGGGATGGTGGATCCGGTTGCGGATGCTTTTGCATATTACACAGGAAGCGGGGCTGAGTGTACTGCCTATGATGCAGGTGTAATTTCGGACAGTGAGATTACGGTGGATGGCAGTTCCTATGCGTTGGTAAAGGATAAGGATTACACCGTAACCTATGAAAACAATATTAACATCACCACAGGAGCGGACAAGGCGAAACTCACCATCACCGGTATCGGCAACTATGGCGGAGAGGCGACCCCCATTGAACGGGAATTTGGCATCCGGTATGCCTTTACTCCGGCGCAGACCACCGCTTCCAAAACAGGGTGGTATAACGGGGATGTAACCGCTTTATTTGGTACAGCGGACAGTGACACAGATATTAGCCGGGTGGTGTACGCAGGTACTCTGGATGAGAAGCTGACCGGTGGACTGGGCAGTGATATAAGGGTATATGACACGCTTGCCGATGCTGTGGACGGCACAGGTGTGGGCTATGTGTTCACCGGAGAAGGCAAGATCACTAAGACACTCTATGTAAGGGACGTTACCAACGGCTATGTCGGAACACCTGTGGAGGTGACGCTGCAGATCGACAGGTCTGCGCCCAGCTGGGAGGCAACTACAGGAAACAGCGGGGATTTCGGTATCTCCATCAAGGAGAACTGGTGGAAGAAGCTGCTGAATACCGTGTCCTTCGGAAGGTTCTATACTGATACGACGCTGGATCTGGTCCTCCGGGCCAATGATGCGAAGGACGGTGTAAATGAGACCAGTGGTGTCGCAGAGTATTACTATTATATTGATACGGTGGATGCGTCCGCCCTTTCGGCAGCAGCGTCCGGAAACGGTGAAAAGACGGCAGCGGCAAAGACAAAGGCTGAACTGGATGCCTTGAAAGCTGCCGGAAAATTTACGCAAGTGACGGCAGCAGGGGACGGACAGGTGACGATTCCCGGCGCGCTGAGCGCAGAAGAGCATTATATTGTCTATGCCTGTGTGAAGGATAAGGCCGGAAATATGAGTGACTATATCTGCAGCGAGGGCGTGGTGATAGACAGAACAGCACCGGAGATCACGTCTGCAACAGTTCCCACCAAGGAAGCCGGAACACTGACGGATCATACAGCGACTGTTACTTTTGAGGCGCAGGAAGCCGGGACCGTGGTGTACTTCTGTATCGGCGGCTATGATGATGACACGGAGTTTGAAAGTAATAAATCCGCTCTGCAAACGATTCTGGAACAGGAGAAGGTGGTCGTAAAGCAGGTGGGTGGCAGATGGCAGCCGGCGGTGGAAAACGGACAGACGGTGTCTGTAAGTGGTGTTACGCCGGATCCGGTCATCTACCATCAGAGCATGCAGGAGGGTGAGAATGCAGTCAGCCTCTCCGGGCTGGAGGCGAACAGAGGGTATCGGCTCTACCTGATGGCCATTGATGAAGCAGGCAATCTGCAGACAACGTATACCACGGTGGATTTCACTACCCGGAAGGTAATGCCGGCAGTAAGTGTAGCTCCCACATTGAGCGGTATCTACGGTACACAGGCAAAGGATCTGGCGATCGGGGCCGGTACTATGATAGATCCGGGTGCACCGGATACCGTGGTGGCAGGTGATTGGACATTTACGGATACGGCGGCCGGCGGAGAATATCCGGTACCGGGTACAACCAACGAATATGAACTGACCTTTACACCGGAGAATGCCGGGTTTGACAGTGTGAGTGTGAAGGTGGTACCCACGGTGGCAAAGAAGGAGCTTACCGTGTATGTAACAGGAAGTCTGGAGAAGATTTATAACGAGGAGAATCCGGAGATCGGCTATGTGGACGTTACGGAGGAACCGGATTCCTTCACAGGACTTGTAAACGGTGATACGCAGGATTCTGTCAAGGCAGATATGAGTCTGACCACGGCGGCAACAAAGACTTCGGCGGTCGGAACCTATGATTTTACGGTAACTTCCGTGAATGCGAAATATGATGTGAAAGTGAAGTACAGAGTGTCCGGTGCGGAGGGCGTAAGCTATCCCAACCACGGTACACTGACCGTGAAGAAGGCGGATGCAGCATTGACCGTGGGATCGGACAGCTATGCCAAGACCTTCGGGGATGACGCATTTACGCTGGATGTGACAGCGAGCCACACGGACACTGCGATCACATACGAGGTGACGGACGGAACTGATGTGATCGTGGTTACAGCGGACGGCACGGTGAAGATCCTGAAGGCAGGAACGGCAAAGATCAGGGTATCCCTGCCGGAGAACACCAACTATAATG
>Ga0129310_1002505_pt1 | contig 13544 bp, 6 predicted proteins | sample Go1ome_2_FD_94433 | JGI IMG/M metagenome (GOLD analysis project Ga0129310, IMG submission 94433) | Western lowland gorrila individual fecal microbial communities from Wisconsin, USA - Go1022A metagenome | ecosystem: Host-associated > Mammals > Digestive system > Large intestine > Fecal | place...
AAAAGTGTTGTCAAACGTTGGATAAAGGTGTTGTCAAACGTTAGATAAGGGCCTTTTCAGGCTGTGAAACAAGTCGTTTCAAATATCAGAAATGAGTGATGTCAAATATTGTGCAATAGTGTTGTTAAATGTTTGATAAGGGTGTTGTTGAGCATCTGAAAATATAAAGCATAGATTAGACTCTATTGTGGTTTTGCAGCTTTTATGGTTACAACAGCAGATTGGGCGTGGTGGTTGGAGGGTGGTCGAATGGTGGTCGGAAACCATAGTTGTTTAGAATTGACCACCGCTGTAAGTCGTTGAAAATACGAATGATATGCGGAAATGGTGGTCGGTGGTCGAAAAAGTTGAGACTCGCGTGTGCGTGTGCGCGAGGAAATGTTGATTCAGAATAGAGATGTACGCGCAATGGAAAATAATTTGTTTGGGTCGAAAAAAAAATAATGGAATTTGCTTTTTCGTATCGATATATTTCGTAAATTTGCAGTATCGTATTCCTAACGATGATTGCCGTATATAATTATTAATCTAAAAACTATATTGTTATGAACAACATTCCATTAGTGTTTTGGCTGATTCCGATTGCCAGTATTGTTGCATTGGGAATGGCATGGTATTTCTTCCGCACCATGATGAAGGAAGATGAAGGTACAGAGCGAATGAAAGAAATTGCAGCACATGTGAGGAAAGGTGCAATGGCTTATCTGAAACAACAGTATAAGGTGGTGACTATCGTCTTTATAGTGCTTGCCATCGTATTTGCTTTCATGGCGTACGTACTGAAAGTGCAAAATCCATGGGTACCCTTTGCATTTCTCACCGGCGGTCTGTTCTCCGGACTGGCAGGTTTCTTCGGTATGAAAACCGCCACCTATGCATCTGCCCGAACTGCTCACGGAGCACGCACCGGACTGGACAAAGGATTGCGGATAGCATTCCGCAGTGGTGCGGTGATGGGACTCGTTGTGGTGGGTCTTGGACTGCTCGACATCGCCATTTGGTTTGTTGTACTCAATGCCGTTTATGAAGGCGAAAATACTGCACTCATCACCATCACAACCACCATGTTGACCTTTGGCATGGGCGCTTCCACCCAAGCACTCTTTGCCCGTGTGGGTGGAGGAATATACACCAAGGCTGCCGATGTGGGTGCCGACCTCGTGGGCAAGGTAGAAGCCAATATCCCAGAAGATGACCCACGCAATCCAGCCACCATTGCCGACAATGTGGGCGACAATGTGGGCGATGTTGCCGGAATGGGTGCCGACCTCTACGAGAGCTATTGCGGTTCGATACTGTCAACTGCCGCTTTGGGCGCTACAGCCTTTGCCATGAATGGCGATATGCAGTTGCGCGCAGTCATTGCCCCGATGGTGATAGCCGCCATAGGAATATTCCTGTCGCTTATCGGCATATTCTTGGTGCGCACCAAAGAGGGAGCATCGATGAAAAAACTGCTCCACTCGCTGGGTCTTGGCACCAATGTCAGCGCCGGACTCATTGCCGTAGCCACCTTTGTGATTCTCTATCTGCTGGGCATAGAAAACTGGTTAGGACTTAGTTTCTCCGTTATCAGCGGTCTTGTGGCAGGTGTGGTAATCGGTCAGGCAACGGAATATTACACCTCGCAAAGTTATCGACCGACACAAAAGATAGCAGAGGCATCGCAGACAGGCCCAGCCACCGTTATTATAAAAGGAATAGGTACAGGAATGATCTCTACGATGATACCTGTAGTCACCATATCGGTGGCTATCATGCTGAGCTATCTCTGTGCCAACGGTTTCGATATGTCGCTCTCGGCAAAGTCTATCAGTATCGGCCTTTACGGTATAGGTATTGCAGCCGTGGGCATGCTGTCAACGCTCGGCATCACCCTTGCCACCGATGCCTATGGACCTATTGCCGACAATGCCGGCGGCAATGCTGAGATGAGCGAACTGGGTGAAGAAGTGCGTGAGCGCACCGATGCCCTTGATGCCCTTGGCAATACTACTGCTGCTACAGGCAAGGGCTTTGCCATCGGATCGGCTGCCCTTACGGCTCTCGCTCTACTTGCTTCCTACATCGAGGAAATCAAGATTGCCATGATACGTGCCGTGGAAAACGGCAAACAGTATTTTGATGCAGCAGGAAATGTGTTCGACCCAACGAATGCAACGACCATAGACTTCATCAATTTCTTCCAAGTGAATCTCATCAATCCGAAGGTTCTGGTAGGTGCTTTCCTCGGAGCAATGGCTGCCTTCCTGTTCTGCGGATTGACCATGGGTGCCGTAGGGCGTGCTGCCGAATCGATGGTGCAGGAGGTGCGCCGGCAATTCCGAGAAATCAAAGGAATACTTGAAGGCAAAGCCACACCCGACTATGGACGCTGTGTGGAGATAAGCACACGTAGTGCCCAGCGTGAGATGATCATTCCTTCGCTGCTTGCCATCGTTATCCCCATCGTGGTGGGTCTTGTGCTTGGTGTGGCTGGTGTGCTCGGTCTGCTCACTGGCGGACTTGCTGCTGGTTTCACCCTTGCCGTGTTTATGTCTAACTCTGGTGGTGCATGGGATAATGCCAAGAAGATGATAGAAGAGGGCCATTTCGACGGAAAGGGCAGTGAGAACCACAAGGCAACCATTGTTGGCGATACCGTGGGCGACCCATTCAAGGATACCTCTGGTCCCTCGCTCAATATTCTTATCAAGCTCATGTCGATGGTAAGTATCGTGATGGCAGGACTGACCATCATATTCCTGTAACGGCGTGTTGCCGCATCATGACCTATGGACTGATCAATCAAAAAACATCAAACAACTGAATAATACATGAAGAAAACAATTTTATTATCTGTGTCGGCACTCCTGTCTATGATGGTGTCGGCACAGACCGTGGAATGTATGGACAGTCTGAAACCTGAACAGAAGGCGATGGCTGTCAGTTTGAAACTTACCGGCAGACTCTCTGCCAGCGCCAACGGTGACTATCGGCAGATGCGCGACCTCTGTTTCCAAGTGCGCACTATCGATCTCGGTGATGCACAAAGCACCGAAATCCCCAAGAATGCATTCCATTCGCGACATCAACTCGTGAACATCACACTGCCGAAAATACTCAAAACCATCGGCACTCAGGCATTCTTTGCTTGCGACAAATTGCAGCGTATCACTATTCCCACTACCGTGGAACATATTGGCGATGCGGCCTTCTCGCGATGCAAAGCAGTTGCCGAACTGACTATTGAGGGTAATCCAACCATCGGCGAGTATGCCTTCTCACAACTGTCGGGATTGAAAACCGTGAAGGTCAATGCTAAAGTGCCACCCAAGGCTGAAGTTTCTTCATTCTATGGTATCGTGCCGGGAAGCGTACAGCTGATAGTGCCGAAAGGCAGTGAGAAGGCTTATAGAAAAGCTACAGGATGGAGCCGATTCTATACAGCGCCTGCATATGCTAAGGAAGTGGGCAATCCGAAACAGTGCATTGCCCCTATGCCACAGGAAATCAATGTGCAGATGCGTGCTAAGGCATTGCCTGTGCATACGGCATGGCATATCGTAGTGGATAAGATGGATGGAAACGGCACTGCATTGAATAATGAGGTGGAACAGGCTCGCGAGATGCTCACCAGTCGCATCGGCAATATTGTGAACAGTAGGCAGCGCGGCATACAACTCTGTTTGGCTCTCGACACATCACTCGACGATGATGAGGCATACACTATGACAGTCGATGCAGAAGGCGTGTGTGTGAAGGGAAAAACACCACGTGGCGTGTTCTGGGGACTGATGACACTCGACCAAATACTACGTGGTTCGGGCGTCAAGGAGTGTGTTGACGCTATTCCACATCTCACTATTAAAGATGCACCACGCACACATGTGCGCGAACTGATGGTTGATCCTGCACGCACATTCATTCCGTTTGACGAACTCAAAGCGTTCATTCCTGAAATGGCACGCTATAAACTCAATGCGCTCCATATACATCTGGTGGACGATCAGGCATGGCGCATCGAGATTAAGAAATATCCGCAACTGACCCAACAGGCTTCGTCGCAGTGGGGACAGGATGATATCATGGCACCCTATAAGGGATATTACACCCAGGAGCAAATGCGAGAACTGGTGGAATATGCAGCTAAATATCATGTGGATATCGTTCCGGAGATAGAAATGCCTGGTCATGAGGCGGCTGCCATCAGCGTGTTCCCTGAACTTACATGCCATCAGCGTCAGGTACCTATACGTACCACATGTGGTGTGTCCAACGAACTGTTGTGTCCTGGCAACGAGTTTACATACGAGTTTTTGGGAAATGTGTTTAAAGAACTTGTCGATATCTTCCCATCTAAATACATCCATCTGGGTGGTGATGAGGCTGCGCTCGACAACTGGACCGACTGTCCTAAATGTCAGGCATTGAAGAGAAAACTCGGCATCACAACTACCGACCGCTCGGAGAACTGGAAGTTGCAAGGATATCTCTTCGACCGTATGATCGAATTGCTGCGCGATACTTACCATAAGACTCCGATGTTCTGGTATGAGACCTATTTCAAGAAAATACAACCTGGCTGTGTCACCTTTGCATGGCGCGACGGACTGACCGAAAAGGCGCTTCAAGCTGCTGTGGAAAACAATGCTCGCATCATGCTATGTCCAGGAGAACATTGCTATTTCGACTATCCAATGGCCAAGGGCGATATGCCTGAAGTCAACTGGGGTATGCCGACGACCACACTCAAGGATACTTATAGCCTTGATCCTGCATGGGGACACGATAAGAAGTTTGAAGAGAACAACTTGTTTGGTGTGGCTGGAACGCTTTGGAGTGAATGTATCACAACACCTGAGCGCATCTATTATCAGGCTTATCCCCGTGCCATAGCATTGGCAGAGGCTGGATGGAGTCAGCAGGAAAACCGCTCATGGGAGTCGTTCCTCCAGCGCATGCGTCCATTGGCTAATGACATGATGCGTCGTGGCATATCGTTCTCGATGGAATATTGACGGTAGAAACCAATGGTAGAGACAGACCGTCAGTATGGCAGCGGCATCCGTCTCTGCCTCTATCCATGATATGAATTAAACCCAAGTTGGTCACCATGCCGATTTGGGTTTGATTCATTCCTCTGTTTTTAGTATAAGGTGTATTCCCTTTGGGCTATCATGCGTTTCCCTTTTCCGGTATAAAGTGTATTCCATACCAATATCATGCACAAATGAAAAGAAAAACGGATATTCCTTTTGCAGTTCGCGTCTTTTTTACTAATTTTGCAGCCGAAATGCGCCTGTGGCGGAATTGGTAGACGCGCTAGACTTAGGATCTAGTGTTTCCGACGTGCAGGTTCGAGTCCTGTCAGGCGCACGAAATCAATCCCAATTGCTTATTCCAAGCGATTGGGATTTTTGCTTCTTGGTTTTAGAAATTGCCGAGTTATTAAGAGTTTACCTGTATAAGCCTCGGCAAAAGTGTCATAATATCAATTTCAACATATTATTTTCACGCATAAAAGAGAAAACAACCCTATAGTTGTGTTTTTTCATTAAAATAAGTTATCTTTGTAGGCAAAATGGCGAAAGTCCAAATGTAATTGGAACGAAGCGAAATACGTCTAAGTGGATATTCATTTTCTGCAAATGGATGAATAGCCATGTTCCATTTCATAGCACGTTTTCTCGCCATGGCAGAGCTTAAGTAAACTTAGCTCTGCTCATCTGGCTTAACGAAAACCTTCTTATAAGTGTAACGATAAAAAAGATAAGATATGCCTGTACAAAGTGAAGCTGCTCTCGAAAACGGACTTATAGATACTCTTCAAAAGATGAACTACGAGTATGTTCATATTCAAGAGGAGAAGAACCTGTCTGCCAATTTCAAGAAACAGTTGGAGAAACACAACAAAAAGAAATTGGAAGAATTGGGTCGTACCGAATTTACAGAGTCTGAGTTTGAAAAGATACTTATCTATCTTGAAGGTGGTACTCGCTTTGAAAAGGCAAAGAAACTGCGTGACCTCTTTCCGCTTGAACTGGAAAGCGGTGAACGCCTATGGGTGGAGTTTTTGAACCGCACGCACTGGTGTCAGAATGAGTTTCAAGTTTCCAACCAGATTACGGTTGAGGGTAGAAAGAAATGCCGTTACGATGTGACGATACTTATCAATGGTCTGCCTTTGGTTCAGATAGAACTAAAGCGCAGGGGTGTGGAACTGAAACAGGCATACAACCAGATACAACGCTATCACAAGACTTCTTTCCATGGACTGTTTGATTACATCCAGTTGTTTGTCATATCTAATGGTGTGAACACTCGCTATTTCGCCAACAATCCGAATAGCGGCTTCAAGTTTACATTCAACTGGACGGACGCAGCAAACGTTCCGTTCAACGACTTGGAGAAGTTTGCCACAGTGTTCTTCGACAAGTGTACGTTGGGCAAGATTATTGGTAAGTACATTGTATTGCATGAGGGAGACAAATGTCTCATGGTGCTTCGTCCTTATCAATTCTATGCCGTGGAGAAGATTCTTGACCGTGTGGAAAACTCTAATGATAACGGCTATGTTTGGCATACAACAGGAGCAGGTAAAACCTTGACTTCTTTCAAGGCAGCCCAACTTGTATCGGAGTTGGACGATGTGGATAAAGTAATGTTTGTTGTCGATCGTCACGACCTTGACACGCAGACACAAGCTGAATACGAGGCTTTTGAACCTGGTGCCGTTGATAGCACCGACAACACAGACGAATTGGTGAAGCGTCTGCACAGCAATTCAAAGATTATCATAACAACCATACAGAAACTCAATGCTGCTGTCAGTAAGCAGTGGTATAGCAGTCGTATTGAGGAAATACGCCATTCTCGTATCGTGATGATTTTCGATGAATGTCATCGAAGCCATTTCGGAGAATGCCACAAGAACATCGTAAAGTTCTTCGACAACACGCAGATATTCGGCTTTACTGGCACACCTATCTTTGTAGAGAACGCGGTGGACGGACATACCACAAAGGAAATCTTCGGCAACTGTCTTCACAAGTATCTCATCAAGGATGCCATTGCCGATGAAAACGTGCTTGGTTTTCTTGTGGAGTATTACCACGGCAATGAGGATGTGGATAATGCCGACCAAGACCGCATGACGGAGATTGCCAAATTCATCCTTAATAATTTCAATAAGTCAACATTCGATGGTGAGTTTGATGCGTTGTTTGCCGTGCAGTCAGTGCCGATGCTAATTCGTTACTACAAGATATTCAAGAGCCTTAATCCGAAGATAAGGATTGGAGCTGTTTTCACATACGCTGCCAACAGTAGTCAAGACGATGAGCAGACCGGTATGAACACTGGCGGTTTTGCAAGCGAAAGTACAGGCGAGGCAGACGAGCTGCAAGCCATTATGGATGATTATAATAATATGTATGGAACGAGTTTCACTACAGAAAACTTCCGTGCATATTACGATGACATCAACCTTCGCATGAAGAAAAAGAAGGCAGACATGAAGCCTCTTGACCTTTGCTTGGTTGTCGGTATGTTCCTTACAGGCTTTGACAGCAAGAAGCTCAACACGCTCTATGTTGACAAAAACATGGAGTATCATGGTTTGTTACAAGCGTTCAGCCGTACCAACCGTGTGTTGAATGAGAAGAAGCGTTTCGGTAAGGTGGTTTGCTTCCGTGACTTGAAAAGTAAGGTGGATGAGTCCATCAAACTTTTCAGCAATGGCAACCCAATAGAAGTTATTGTGCGCCCACCGTTTGATGATGTCAAAACCCACTATCAAGAACTGACAAAGAACTTCTTGGAGCATTATCCCGAACCACACTATGTGGACTATTTGCAGAGTGAGAACGACAAGATGCAGTTTATTCTTGCTTTCCGTGACATCATTAAAAAGCACGCAGAGATACAAGTGTATGACGAGTTTGAGGAGGATGATCCCGACCTCGGAATGACAGAACAGCAGTTTATGGACTTCCGCAGCAAGTATCTTGATATATACGATTCGTTTGCTGTGCAAAACAAAGAGCAGCCAGCGACATACCAAGTACCAGAGGATAAACCAGGCATGGTTGGTGAACCAGACTCTCATGAAGAAGTAGCAACTGGTATGGGCGATATTGATTTCTGCCTGGAACTCCTACATAGTGATATTATCAATGTTGCCTATATCTTGGAGCTGATTGCAGACCTTAATCCATACAGTGAGGACTATTCAGAGAAGCGTAAGCACATCATCGACACAATGATAAAGGATGCCGAACTTCGCAGTAAGGCAAATCTCATTGACGGATTTATCCAGAAGAATGTGGATGATGACCGTGACAACTTTATGGCTCGCAAACAAAAGGCTGATGGTACAAGCGATCTTGAAGAACGGTTGAACAACTACATCGTCACTGAGCGCAATAATGCCGTAAATACACTTGCTAAGGATGAGGATTTGGATGCTTCCGTGCTCAATCATTACCTCTCAGAATATGACTATTTACAAAAAGAAAAGCCAGAAATCATACAAGAGGCATTGAAAGAAAAGCACTTGGGGCTGATAAAAAAACGTAAGGCATTAACAAGAATACTCGACCGACTGCGTTCTATTATAAGAACATTCAGTTGGGAATAATATAAAAAACGATAAAAAGGAAATAACGATATGAGCGAAGAATTACAACAGAAACTCCGTGACCAACTTTGGGAAGTCGCTAACAAACTGCGTGGCAATATGTCGGCAAGTGACTTCATGTATTTCACCCTTGGTTTTATCTTCTACAAGTATTTGTCGGAGAAGATAGAGAAACACGCCAATGATGCATTGGTGGATGATGAAGTCACATTTAAAGAACTGTGGGCAATGGAGAAAGACAAAGATATAGAAGAACTTCAGGAGGTTGTCAAAACCGAATGTCTGGAGAATATCGGCTACTTCATTGAACCAAACTTCCTGTTCTCGTCTGTCATTGAGAGCATTAAAAGAAAGGAGAATATCCTGCCAATGCTCGAACGCTCATTGAAGCGTATTGAGGACAGTACCCTCGGACAAGACAGCGAAGAGGATTTTGGCGGTCTATTCTCTGACATTGACCTTGCTTCGCCAAAATTGGGTAAAACTGCCGATGATAAGAATACATTGGTCAGCAATGTTCTTCTTGCCCTTGATGACATTGACTTTGGTGTGGAAGCATCGCAAGAGATTGACATTCTCGGTGATGCCTACGAGTATATGATCAGCCAGTTTGCCGCAGGTGCTGGCAAGAAAGCTGGTGAGTTCTACACTCCTCAGGAAGTGAGCCGTATCTTGGCAGAGATTGTAACCATCGGTCACGCTCGTCTGCGCAATGTCTATGACCCTACTTGTGGTAGTGGTTCGCTGTTGCTCCGTGCAGCAAGCATCGGTCATGCAAACGAGATTTTCGGACAGGAGAAGAACCCCACGACCTACAACTTGGCTCGTATGAATATGCTTCTTCATGGCATCAAGTTTAGTAACTTCCGCATAGAGAATGGCGATACTTTGGAGGCTGATGCTTTTGGCGATACACAGTTTGATGCGGTGGTAGCAAATCCTCCTTTCTCTGCTGAATGGAGTGCTGCCGATAAGTTCAACAACGATGATCGTTTCAGCAAGGCAGGACGCTTGGCACCACGCAAGACAGCCGACTATGCCTTTATTCTCCACATGATTTACCACCTCAATGAGGGTGGCACAATGGCTTGTGTCGCTCCTCATGGCGTGTTGTTCCGTGGCAATGCCGAGGGCGTAATCCGTCGTTTCCTCATTGAGAAGAAAAACTATGTGGATGCCATCATCGGTCTTCCTGCCAATATCTTCTATGGCACAAGTATCCCGACCTGTATCTTGGTGTTCAAGAAATGCCGTAAGGAGGACGACAACATTCTGTTTATTGATGCCAGCAAGGAGTTTGAAAAGGTCAAGACCCAGAACAAACTCCGTCCGCAGCATATCAAGAAGATAGTTGACACCTATCGTGAGCGCAAGGAGATAGAAAAGTACAGCCATCTTGCCACCTTGCAGGAGATTGCCGAGAACGACTACAACCTCAACATTCCTCGTTACGTTGATACTTTCGAGGAAGAAGAACCTATCGACATTCACGCTGTCATGAAGGAAATCAAGGAGCTGGAGGCCAAACGTGCCGACCTTGACAAGGAGATTGAAGGCTATCTGAAGGAATTGGGATTGGCGTAACCATATCAACCAAACGGTTGGTATGGTCATGCTTGAAAATAAAGACTTTATATGTGTCCAATGCCCAACTATCCAATATTTTAGGATAGTTCTATAAAGAGAGACAAAAGAGAACGAAAAGCAACCTGTTGTTTTTTTCAACAAGTTGATAGAGAGCAAAAGAAAATGGCAGAAAAGAACAATATACCGCAGTTTGTGAATAGCGATTCTTTCATGGCAGACAAGAACTATGTGAAGTGGTTGTCTGACTTGAAGAAACGTTTCCGCATGTCACAGCTTAAAGCAGCTGTCAAAGTGAATACGGAAATGCTCAAATTCTATTGGAGTTTGGGCGAGGACATTTGTGAGAAGCAGAAGCAATACAAGTGGGGCGCAAAGGTTATAGATAGGCTTAGCCTTGATATGCGTTCGGAATTTCCTCAGAGTGAGGGATTTTCAAGAGCTAACCTTTACCATGTAAAACGCTGGTTTGCGTTCTATTCCAGCCAAATAGAAATTGTCTACCAGGCTGGTAGACAATTACAGGAAGTGGATAATGCCAATACCCCTATACCAGAGATATTGCTTTATGTGCCTTGGAGACATCAAACAGTAATTGTTTCCAAATGCGACACAATAAACGCAGCGATGTTCTACCTCAACAAGGTGGTTGAAGGCAACATGAGCCGCACGGAATTAGAGCATGTTATTAAGGCTCAACTGTACGAGCACACAGGCAAGGCTTTGAATAACTTTGATGTTACATTACCACGACCTCAAAACGAATTGGCAACAGAGATTATAAAAGACCCTTACAAGTTGGATTTCTTCTCATTGCCAAGCAAGTTCAGTGAAATGGATTTGGAGAATAAGTTGGCTACCAATATTACTCGTTTTCTCTTGGAACTGGGTAAGGGTTTTGCGTATGTCGGTCGGCAGATGGAACTTGATACGCCAAGTGGCAAGTCATACTTCCCCGACATGGTGTTCTATCATACTCGGCTGAAATGCTATGTTGTGATAGAACTGAAGATTGTGGACTTTATGCCAGAGTTCATTGGTAAACTGAATTTCTACGTTTCGGCAGCAGACGAGTTGCTTAGAGGCGAAGGTGATAATCCAAGTATCGGTATTCTTCTTTGCAAGGATAAAGATTCGTCTGTGGTAGAATGGTCGTTGCGTGGCATAACTACACCTTTGGGGGTGGCAAGCTATCAGCTGCAAGAGGTCTATGAACGAACATTGCTTGAATTAAAACAGGAAGTCTCTGAAAAAGAGTAAGAGCGTTTGAAATCTGCCACAAGTTGTGGCAGAAATTGTCTACCAAGTTGGTAGACGAATAAAACAATGTAACTGGCATGTAATTGAAAGGCTCGGAAATTTACGAGAAACACCTCTAATCCTTTCTGTAATAGGGAAAGAGGTATGTAACTACCATGTAACTGGTATGTAACTGAGCCATGATTGGTGAACTAAAATTAAGGATTAAAAATGACAATGACAATAAATAACGAACATAAGAAACTCAATGTCCCAAATCTCAGATTCCCTGAGTTTCAGGGGGAGTGGGAGAAGTGTACTTTAAGTGAAGTATGTAAATTTCATAATGGAAGGGCATACAAACAATCAGAACTTCTGGCTGCTGGAAAGTATCGTATTCTAAGAGTAGGCAATTTCTTTACCAATGATTCTTGGTACTATTCGAATCTTGAGTTGGAAGATAACAAATATGCTCAAGATGGAGATTTGCTTTATGCGTGGTCTGCTTCATTTGGACCACGATTTTGGAAAGAAGAAAAAGTAATATACCATTATCATATATGGAAGATAGACTCTTTCAAGAATGTAGACAAGGAGTTTATGTATCATTTCTTAGATTTGGATTCCTCTAAAATAAAAAATGAAGTACAAGGTGGAACAATGGTCCATATCACAAAAGGGAATATGGAAAAAAGAGCTATTTCATATCCTTCCATCAATGAACAAAAGAAAATTGCCAAACTTCTTTCACTTCTTGACGAGCGAATCTCAACCCAAAACAAAATCATTGACAAGTTGCAGTCCTTAATCAAGGGACTTAATCAGAGGGTATTCACGAATAGTGGCATCAATTATAAACTTGGAGAAATCTGTGAGATTAGTAGTGGTTATTCGGGAAGTCAACTTTTGTCAAAGAAAGGATTAAAAGTTTCTCGTATAGAAACAATTTCTGGGCATAAGGTAAATATGGAACGCGTGGGGTATGTTGCACCTTTTGAATCTTCAGAAAATTACAGATTGCGAGTGGGAGACATTTTGTTCAGCAATATCAATAGTGTTGAATACATAGGCAATACCGCATTCATTGATAAAGATTATGACCTGTATCATGGAATGAATCTACTCAGATTAACGCCTAACAACATGGTGGTTATACCATTCTATTTATACTTATTGTTGAATACAAATACAATGCTCAATCGCTTTAAGACAGTCTGCAACAAAGCTGTATCACAGGCAAGCATAAACCAAACCGAGTTGGGAAAAACCGTTGTTCAGATTCCTCTAATAAATACTCAGAAACAAATATGTGAGTTGTACCAAGCATTATATGACAAATTAGAGTCAGAGAAATACGCAAATTCACTTTTCCAAAAGCAAAAGCAGTATCTGCTCCGCCAGATGTTTATATGAACATCTGGCGAAGCAAGTATTGCTTCTGTTTTGACAAATGAGCAGCATAAGCTTCTTCGTCCTCGATTTTTCTTTCAAAGGTCCCAATTACTTTTACTATATATTGCTGGTGCTCTTTTGGCGGAATAGTAATCTTCATTCTGAGCCACTCATCTACATTAATAGAACGTCCATCACGAATACCATATGTCACAAGAACCAAAGACTTTATAAATCTTTGAGAAGTGAAATAATTGGATAAATAGCCATATTCTAAAATACTATTTGGACGCAGTATTGTATATGCAGGACTACACACACCCAACTTATCAGAAAAAGCGAAACCTCCTTGAAATGAACGCAAATGAATAACGTAATCTCCTTTTTTGACGATCTTGTAAGTATTAATATTGCTACGTTCAAATTGAATATCCAAATTTAAGTCATCTCTATTCACCATGCCTTTTTCTTGGCTTGCAGAAAGAATATTGAAATATTCTATTTGTTTGTTACGCTCATTTACAACATCAAACAATTGTCTATATGAGTATTCTTTGCCTTGAATTTCAGAGTACACCTTTTCAATAATTGCGCACTTTAGCTTCTTCAAATCCTCAATGATTTTGTTTTGGGTAGTGATACGCTCGTCAAGAACGGACAACAATCTTGTTATCTTATTCTGTTCTTGAATAGTTCCCAGTGATACTTT
>Ga0129310_1002509_pt1 | contig 13530 bp, 10 predicted proteins | sample Go1ome_2_FD_94433 | JGI IMG/M metagenome (GOLD analysis project Ga0129310, IMG submission 94433) | Western lowland gorrila individual fecal microbial communities from Wisconsin, USA - Go1022A metagenome | ecosystem: Host-associated > Mammals > Digestive system > Large intestine > Fecal | place...
GCCTGACATTCCAACCTTAAAGGGTCTTCCGAATCTGTTCGATTCGGAAGACCCTTTGATTGTTCAAGCGCTGTTTCACATATTAATCAAAAGAGCTTGCAGCCCACGATTCACAGGCTGCAAGCTCTTGATGGGAGCGCTTCAGTTTCTTCAAAGCGCTTTTTGTTTTATCCATTTTTGCGGCGATCAGAACGCTCATCGCGCTTTTCGGGCAGGCCTTTGCGCTCCTTAGCCACGCGGTCGGAGTGCGGCATGTAGCTCAGGATCTCGCACTCGATGCGGCCGTTGTAGACGCGGCGGCGCTTGGTGCAGCGCTTGCCGTACGCCTTTTCAAAATCCCGGCTGGACGTAATCGCCGTCAGCGTCCAGTCATCATGACCTCGCATCAGCATCCCCAGTTCACAATAAATCTGCTCTGCCGCACGCGCATCGCCCAAGCGCTCGCCATAAGGTGGGTTGGTCACGACCGCGCCGCGCTCCGCGGGCAGCTGCGCATCCTTGAGCGCTTTTTTCTCAAAATGAATCACGTCATTGAGTCCTGCCTGTGCGCGGTGCGCCAGTGCCAGATTCAGCACGCGCGAATCGATGTCGGAACCGTAAATCTCGACATTTCTTTCTGCCTTCGCCCTTTCAAAGCGCTCCTGCGCTTCTCTGCGAATCTCGTCCAATGCGGCTTTGTCCACACAGTCCCATTTTTCCATGTCGAAGCCGCGCTTGAGCCCCGGCGCACGGTCCAACGCAATCATCGCCGCTTCAATGGGCAGCGTGCCGGAACCGCACATGGGGTCGTAAAACGGCAGCCAGGGCCGCCAGGGAGAGGTCATCAGCATCGCAGCGGCCAGCGTTTCGCGCAACGGCGCCTCGGCATTGAGCGTGCGGTAGCCGCGGCGGGAAAGCCCTGCGCCGCTGGTATCGAGCGACACCGCCGCTTCATCCTGATGGATATGCACGTCGATATGGTAGCGCGCGCCATCCTCCGGCAGCCAGTTCAGGCTGTAAGCCTTCTTCATGCGCTCTACAATGGCTTTCTTGGCGATGGACTGCACATCGCTGACCGACATCAGCTGGGAGCGCGCGCAAGCGCCGGTGACATAGACCTCCGCATTGCGCGGCAGCAGCTCTTCCCACGGCAGCACTTTGATCTGCTCAAAAAGGCTGTCAAACGTCACCGCCTTAAATCGGCCGAAGTAGAGCAACACGCGGTCAGCGGCGCGCAGCCAGAGGTTGGCTCGGAAGGCGTCCTCCAGCGTGCCGTCAAAGGTCGCGCCGCCGTGAAAGCCCTTTGCGTCAAAGCCCATGCGCTTGAGTTCGTTGGCCACCACGCCCTCCAGCCCGAAAGCCGCCGTCGCGCCCAGATGATAGGTTTTCTTCATGAAATGCTCCGTTTCTTCTCGTTCCCGCCGGTCAGCCCAGCTTCTTCATGGATTCGTAGTAAGGATCGCCGTCAAAGGTGCGCTCGGAGGTCACTTCGCCGCCCAGCGCGCGCACGGCGTTGGCGATTTCCACATAGTCCAGATAGTTGATCGCCGGATCCTCCAGCGCCTGCTTCATGCGCGGCAACGCATCCGGGTCGCCGAACTTGGCAATATAGGAAGCGATCAGCGCCGTGTTGGAAGAAGAATCCATCAGTTCCAGCAGCAGCGGCAGCACGCGCTTTTCCGTCGGGTAATCGCAGAGAATATCCGCAATGCACTCGCGCGCCGCGGCGTTGGCGGTTTCATACGCCTGAAGCAGCGGCTCGATCACCTTGCCGCCCATGTTCTTGAGAGATTCGGCGGCGTTTTCGCACAATTCGTCAAACTCGCCGCTGCCCAGCCAGGAGATGTACATCTCCATCGGCTGCTCGCATTCCATCTCGCGCAGCAGACCGATGGCGGTCATGCGCACCTCGTTGCTGGCTTCCTTGCGCCCGGCAATGGCGATCAGCTCCGGCACGCTCTCCTCGCCCAGCGCCGTGATGCGCTCCATCAGCTGATCCGGCACCGGCACCTTCTTCTTGACGTAATCGCTCAGCCATTTGCACAGGAACTTTGCGTCGTCAAACTGCTCAAAGTAATCGCCGGGCGTGCGGCCGCTGAGCCAATCGCAGGGTTCGTTGAGCCAACGTAGGTAGACCTCCGGAACCTCAGCCTCCATCTCGTCCACGTTTTTGAACCTGCCCATGTTCTGCTGCGTCCACTGCCGCAGATAGGTCTGAAAATGCTTGTCAAAATCCACGCAGTTCATGTTCTTTTACCTCTTTTATTGATTCGACTGGCCGTTTTCCTCGTCCAATATCTTCTTTGCTTCGCGCAACTTTTTTCTTCGTGCTTCCATTGTCCGCAGTGCAATGCCGCTCTCCTGCGCCAGCGCTTCCCAGTCCACTTCTTCTCCGCGGCTTTCACGGAAAGCGCCTTCCAGCGCGGCTGCCCAGCCGGCTTCCTTGGTGATGCGGGAGGGCTTTCCTTCCTCCACATGGAGCAGATAGCCCATCCACAATCCGATGACGAACTCTGCCGCCTCCTGCTCATGCCCGGTGCAGTTTTTCCCCACGCGCTCCACCGCCTGGCGCAGCACGCGCAGGTAGCTTTCGGGCATTGCGCCGGTAACGTCGATAGGCTTGGTGCGCAGCAGTACGAGCTTGCCGTCCCGCAGGGCGTAAAACGGCTCCGACGCCCGCATGGTGTGCAGGGCTTCCAGCGTCATCTGCTTGATGAGCATATTGTGCGTGGGCGAGAGCAGCACTTCACGCAGCAGACGCTCCGCCACGCTTCCGCCGCCGTAGCCCAGCAGCAGCACCGCCTGGCTGACCTGCTGATCGGTTCCCATCAGCGCAGCGTGCAGCAGCAGGCGGACATGCTCGTCGTTCAGCGCCTCCCGCACCTGTTCGGGCGTCATCCGGGTCAGCTGCTCCATCTGTGCTTCGACCTCGCCGTTCATTTCGTCCGTCAGGTCATAAGTATAAGGAATGCGATTCTGCGGCGGCGTTCCGTCGCGCACGGCCGCGGAGGCCAGCTTGAATCCCCACGCAGCCATCAGGCTGTCGGGGTCAATCAGCAACACCTTTTCAAACGCGCGCACGCTCTCGGGATAGCGCCCAAGGTTATACAAGCACGCGCCCCAAAGGAACAGCATGGAGATATCATACGGGCAGGAGAGGAACATCTTCTTCAGCGCCTGCGCAAGCTCCTCATCCAGATCCACATCCGCCAGCGCCAGACAATATTTGAACAGCTCGTCGATCTCTTCAATCTGCTCCAGCCGCAGCTTGCGCACAGCCTGCGCGGCTTCCTCCTTTTGGCCGTCCGCCAGCAGGAACATGGACTCGTTGCACCGCCCGTGAACGTCCATCGGATCGGTATCCAGCACCTGATCCAATTGTTCCCACGCCTTGTCCATGTCGCCCAGGCAATAATAGGCCACCGCCAGATTGTTGCGGACATAGAGCATGGTGGGATCTTTCTCCAGCGCCTTTTGCAGGCAGTCGATCGCATGGCCGATGTCGCCCGCATCCAGCGCTGCCTTGCCGTCCATCGAAAGCTCGTCCAGCTCCCGATCCAGCGGCGTATCGTAATCGCACTGGGCGATATAAGTCAGCGCGTCGTCCGCCTGCGGGACGAATTCGCCGTCCGGCTCCACCTTTTCATAGGTACGATAGAGGTTTTCGGCCTGATCGTAATCCCCCAGCGCCATATAGTTGCTCGCCATGCCAAACAGCGCCTCGCTGGGCATCTCTTTGCGATGAAGCATCAGCTGCAATTCCAGATTGCTGCGCTCATAAAGCCCCATGCGGGCATAGGTATCGGCTAAATCCATTTTATAGGTAAGATTATCGGGCTCCATCTCCACGGCTTTACGCAGATTTTTCAGCGCGGCGGTGAAATCCGCCTTGTCGATGGATTTGATGGCGCGTTTATGGTAAAAGCCGGATTCCGGCTGGAAAGAGAGCACTCTCTTTTCCGTCATCTGCCGCACTCCTCCCTTGACTCACGAAGTTTTTCTGCCCAAATGACATACCACGGGCATTATAGTTTAGTATATCACAAACCCGCCGCATGCGCCACTGTGCCATGTATTTTTCTATTTCCGTGCCGCAGCGCCCTCCGGTAGGCGGGGGGCCTTGAGCGGCCCTCCTTGCTTCGCACCGTCACTCCATTCGGCGTGCCGGTGTTTCGCCCGGCTTATTGGCTCTGCCAAACGCTCGGGCTCCAGGCTCGCTTTGCTCGCCCTCCGGTGGGCGGGGGGCCTTATGCGGCCCCCCTGCACCCCCTGCTCCCACCCCCGCACGGGGAGCGGACAGACAGCTCTTTTCTGCCGCACGGGAAAGACAAAAAGAGACGGTGAAAACACCGTCTCCGAACTACACAGATTCAAAGCCTCCCCTTGAGGGGAGGTGGCGGCTCGGCGCAGGCGAGCCGACGGAAGGGTGGGAACACCACGCGCCAACGACTCATTCACAACAGCCGCGCTTCGCGCTTGACGTATTCGCGGATGCGCTCAAAGGTTTCCTCGCTGACGACATGCTCAATGCGGCAGGCGTCCGCGTCCGCCGCATCCATATCCAGCTGCAAGGTCTGCATCAGGAATTGCGTAATGACACAGTGGCGCTCGTAAATATCGCAGGCCTTGTCCATGCCTGCTTCTGTCAATGTAATCTGTCCGGAATGCGCGATGAGGATATACCCATTTTCACGCAGGATGCGCATGGCGCGGCTGATGGACGCCTTGGTATACCCCAATTCGTTGGCGACGTCCACCGCGCGTACAAAGCCGTTCCGTCTTTGCAGCAACAGGATCGTTTCGAGGTAGTTCTCTCCGGATTCATGTAAGCTCATGCGCACCCCCCTTCCTTCATTTGCTCACAGTCTCTTTTCGTAGCACAGCCAGTGCTGGCCGAAAGCATCCGCTTCGCCGGAAAAATCAAACGCCAACGCACGATAGGCGCTCACCGCCACACGGGAAAGATAGGCTGCCGGTTCGTTTTCCTTTGCCCAGCAGTCGAAGTGCTCCGCCTCCTCGTCCCGCCACTCAATGGATACCGCACCGACAATGCTTCCGTTTTCCCTTGCGCAATACAAGCTGCCGCTATGCAGATCCTCCGCCACAATCTCCTCATCCGGGTACTCCTTGCACCAGGTGCAGCCGGGCTGCCCGATCAGCGAACGATAGAGTGCAAGGATTTCCGCCTGATCCGCCGCCGAGGCTTTTTCAATGGTCATCCGTTTCCACTTTCCTGTTTGATTTTCTTTTACATCTTTTCGCCCGCCAGCGCAAGGATCGTGCGGGCATAGATGCGGCTGGCCGTAAACATCTCCTCGATGAACAGGCGCTCGTCCGGTCCGTGCGCACCGCAGCTCTTGCTGCCGGGCAGCGACGGGCCGAAGGCCACCGCGTTCTTCATCGTGCGGGCATAGGTGCCACCGCCCATCGAGAACGGCTGATCGTCCCTGCCGGTGATCTCCTTATAGACCCTCATCAAAGTCGTGACCAGCTCGGAATCCTTGGGTACATACAGCGGCTCGGAGATATGTGTGCTCTCCGCCTTCGCACCATACGCTTCTATTACGCCGCGCACGCGCGAGAGCACCTCGTCAAACGACGCCGTGACGGGCTGGCGAATGTCCAGATCAACACGCATTCCCTTATCGTCGGCACGCAGGATGCCAAGATTCACCGTGAGCGGGCCGGAGGGCTCGTCCTCCAGCGCAATATTGAGTTTTTTACCGTCCCAATCCTTTTCACCCAGCGTATCGCGCAGCATCTGCACGGCTCTCTGCGCGCCGCCCAGATCGAGCACGGAGAGCGCTTCCATCATCAGGCTGACCGCGTTGCGCCCGCCTGCGGGGAATGCGCCGTGCGCCGCTTTGCCTTCGATTTCAAATTCAATCTTTCCGTCCTTCACATCCGTCTTACAGGATGCTCCCAGCTTTTCGGCCGCCGCGCGCAGCTTCTGCGCATCCTCTTCCGTCCCGCGCAGCACGGCATGGCAGCGATTGGGCACGATGTTGACGGCGTTGCCCGCTTCGATCGACACAATCGGGCTTTCCCCCTCATAGGCCGCGGTCATCGCGATGCGGTGAATGCCCTTTTCCGCATAGCAGACCGGGAACCCTGAATCGGGCGAGAAGCCGTAATCGGGCATCCCGATATGCGACATATAATGCTCCATATCCTTACTGCCGCTCTCCTCATTGCAGCCCATAATGAGCAGCACACGGTCGCTGAGCTTCAGACCGGCCTCCTTGATGGCGCGCAGCGCGTACAGGCAGGAGACGCAGGAACACTTATTGTCGGTCGAGCCGCGGCCGTAGACATAGCCGTCCTTGACGATCGCCTCATAGGGAGGTACCGTCCAATCTTCACCCTCCGGCACCACGTCCAGGTGCGCCAGAATACCCAGTGTTCTGCCCGATCCGCCGCCAAAGGCGACATGGCCGGCATAGTTTTCATCATTCAAGGTTTCAAAGCCGAAGCTTTCGGCCTTTTTCAGCGCATAATCCAGCACCTTGGCGCAGTTTTCGCCAAAGGGCATTCCCTCTTTGGGCTCTCCGTCCACGCTGGGGATGCGCACCAATTCGCGCAGGGTCTGCACCATTTCGTCCTGATAGCTTTCCAGCAGCTGATCGATTCTGTCCATCTTTTTCCGCCTCCACCCATTTTTCTTTCCGAGGTGATTCCGTTCTTATTATACTGATTTTGTTGTCGTTCTGTAAATGGGGGACGAAGAATTTTTCCCCCGGCAGGATTCACAGAGGCAAATGTCGAAATAGAACTGGCTGGACATTGGACGCAAGTCTATCCGCGCCGGGTCCGCAAGACATCGACCTTGGGGGTTGTATCATGACGCCAGAGGAGCTCAAAAAAATTGCGCGCGACGAACGCGCCTATCGATATGCCTGTCAACTGCTGGGCGACGGCAAAGTCAAAAACCTGAAGGTGGAGGGTGAGCACAGCTTTTCCGCACAGGTGGAGGACGCGCCCTACACCTATGCGGTGACGGCGACCTTTACCGGCGGGGAGCTTTCCGCCTGCACCTGCACCTGCAAAACTCCCGTGGCGCACCGCCGCGTCTGCGCGCACGTCGGCGCGCTTTGTTTGGAGCTCTCGCGCGAAGGCCGCACGCAGGTCTTGCTGAGCAAGGCTCGCCGCGAAAACGCCGTGCAGGTTCTTTCCTGGTTTGAAACGCCTGCCGCGCGGGAGCCTTCGCTCAAGCTTCTGTGCACGGTGGAAATTCCGGAGGAAAAGAGCGCCGCGGCAGGACTCCTTTCCCTGCGCGTGGGACAGAAGAGAATGTATGTCGTGCAGGATCTGTCGACCTTCGTCAAATCCTATGCCGCCGGAGAAGAAATCCCCTTCGGCAAGGGACTTTCGGTCGAACCGCAGTGGCAGTGCTTCAATCCTGCACAGGAGCGGCTTCTGCGGTATCTACTGGAATTGATCACCTCCCGCGAGATGGCGCTGGGCAAGCCCGTGCTGCGGGAGAGGCAGTTCCCGCTGACCAACGAGCAGCTGCGCCGCGTGTTCCAAATGCTGGCGCAGAGCATTTTCCAGCTCACCGTGGAGGGCGAAACGTCAACCGTGCGCGGCATTCAGTCGGTCAGCGTCCCAGCGATGTTCTCGCTGCGTTCGGCGGGCAAGGAGCTGGAATTGGAAGCGCGTCTGCCCCCCGACTGCGTCAAGCTCACGCGCGAGGGACAATTTGTCTGGATGAACGGTCATGTGGTCGGGCTTTCTGCAGCGCAGCAGCACGCGTTGATCCCGTTCTTCAGCCGCGACGGCGTCAAGCGCTGCCGCTTCACGCTTTCCGAGGGAGAACAGCTCGTCTCCGAGGTTCTTCCGCTGCTGCGGGAGGTCGCACAGGTGAATCTGGACGATTCCGTTTCCTCGCGCATCGTCACCGAGCAGCTGACCACCACCGTCACCCTCGATACCGTAAGCGGCGATATTGTGGCGCGCATCTGCTTTGTCTATGGGCAGACGCGCATCGATCCCTTCTCGCCGCCCGCAGACCGCCAGGAAAACGTGCTGCTGCTGCGCGATACGCAGGCAGAGCGCGCGGTGCTCGACCTGCTTGGCCGTCACGGCTTCAAAGTACGCCTATCCGAAGCCTACCTGACAGGCAGCGACGCCATCTATAATTTTCTTCAGGAAGGCGTGCCGCTGCTGCAATCGACAGCGGAGGTCTATTGTTCCGAAAGTCTGCTGCGGATGCGCCCGCGGCGCTCGCGTCCCCGCGGCAAGCTGCGGATGTCGCCGGGCGGAAATCTTTTGCAGTTCGAGCTCATGCTCGACGGTGTGGACCCGCAGGAATACGACGGCGTATTGCAGGCGCTGCGCGAAAAGAAGAAGTTCGTGCGCCTGACGGACGGCTCTTTCCTGTCGCTGCTGCCGGACGACGGCTGGTCGGAGCTGGCGGGCTATCTGGACGAGGTAGGCGAGATCAAGGGCGGCGTGGTAGACATGATGCGCTGCCGCGCGGTCTACCTCTCCCAGCTGATGGCAGCCTCCAAGCTGGACATCGAGCAGGACGCCTCCGTCACGGCGCTGGCCGAAGCGATCCGTCATCCGGACGAGGGCGAAGCGCCCATCAAGGGTCTGCGCCCCTATCAGCAGCGCGGCTTTGCCTGGCTCAAGACGCTGGCTCGGCTGGGCATGGGCGGCGTTCTGGCGGACGACATGGGTCTGGGCAAGACCATCCAGGTGCTGGCGCTGATTCAATGGGGATATGAGACGCAGGGCTGCATGCCGAGCCTTGTGGTCGCGCCGACCTCGCTGGTCTACAACTGGCAGGCGGAAATTCAGAAGTTCACGCCGCACATGCGCACCGTGGTGCTTTCCGGCGGCAAGGACGATCGACGCAAGCAGGCAGAAGATATTGAAAAGGTGGACGTGCTCATCGCCTCTTATGCGCAGATTCGCCGCGACATCGAATGGCTGGAGCAGATCAGCTTCCGCTTCTGCATACTGGACGAGGCGCAGCAGATCAAAAATGCCGCGTCGGTGGGCGCGGGCGCGGTCAAGCGCATTCAGGCCCAGTCCCGCTTCGCGCTGACCGGCACGCCGATGGAAAATCACCCCGGCGAACTCTGGTCGATCTTCGACTTTGTGCTGCCGGGATACCTGATGGATCAGGCGGACTTCATGCAGCGCTACGGCGACGGCGCGGACAGCGACCTGCTGGCGCGCAAGATCCGTCCCTTCCTGATGCGCCGACTCAAGCGCGAAGTGCTCTCCGAACTGCCGGAAAAAATCGAGCACCGCATCGTGGCAGAACTCACGCCTGAGCAGAAAACCGTCTATCTGGCGACGCTGGCGCAGGTCAAAAAGGAACTGGACGATACCGTGCGCAACGAAGGCTGGGACAAAGCGCATTTCCGGATGCTGGCGGCCATCACCCGTCTGCGCCAGATCTGCTGCCATCCGGCGCTGTTTCTGGAGGGTTACGAGGGCGGCAGCGGCAAGTTGGAACTGCTGATGGAACTGGTGGGCGAACAGGTGGAAAGCGGGCATCGCATCCTGATTTTCTCACAATTCACTTCGATGCTGGGCATTATCCGCGACCACCTGAGCGAAAGCGGCATCGAATCGCTCTATCTGGACGGCAGCACGCCGCCGCAGGAGCGCATGGCGCTGACCGAAACCTTCAATAAAGGCAGCATCCCGGTGTTCCTGATCTCGCTGCGTGCAGGCGGTTACGGTCTGAACCTGACCGCTGCGGATACCGTCATTCATTATGACCCCTGGTGGAACCCTGCGGTAGAGGATCAGGCGACCGACCGCGCGCACCGCATCGGCCAGACCCGCGCCGTGCACGTCATCAAGCTCATCGCGCACGACACCATTGAGGAAAAGGTCTCTGAGTTGCAAACCCGCAAAAAAGAGCTGATCGATCTGGTCGTCACGCCCGGCGAGGTACTGCCCAGCGCCCTTTCCGCCAAGGATATCCGCGCGCTGTTCGATTAATCCCCCATTTCTCTTCAAAGGAAGGAGCTTTTACCATGGACATTTTATTCAAGCAGGATGACTTCGTATTCTCCTACCGTGTGGGCGGCGTTCTGATCCGCGATGGAAAAATCCTTCTCCAAAGGCCAAAGGGTGACGATTACTCCATTATCGGCGGTCATGTTGCCGCGATGGAAACCACCAAAGAGACGCTGAAGCGGGAATACATGGAAGAACTGCACGCTTCCATCGAAGTCGGCCGCCTTCTGGCAATCGGTGAAATCTTCTTCCCGTGGGGCAATAAGCCGTGCCACCAACTCTGCCTGTATTATCAGGTAGCGCTGACAGATGACAGCATCCCGCCGGACGGCGTATTCCATGGCTGGGATGATCTGGGCGGGGAACGAATCGATCTGGACTTCTGCTGGGTTCCGCTGGATGAGCTTGCGCAGGGCGCAGCGGTCTATCCGCAGGAGCTGATTCCGCATCTGCTGCACGATGACGGATCCGTATTTCATTTTGTTTCAAGGCAGGTTTGAACCATGATGCGCTATTCTGTGATTCTGTTTGATCTGGACGGCACGATTCTGAACACTTTGGACGATTTAGCGGCCAGCACCAACCGTGCGCTTGCAAAAAACGGTCTGCCGACGCGCAGCACAGAGGAAGTGCGCCGCTTTGTCGGCAACGGCATCCGGCTGCTGATCGAGCGCGCCGTGCCGTCAAACACGCCCCTTACGCTGACCGACCGCGTGTTTGACGATTTCCGCACGGACTACGCCGAGCACTGCGCCGACCGCACTCTTCCCTACGACGGCATACCGGAACTGCTTCGCGCGCTGCGAGCCTCGGGTGCGCGCACCGCGGTGATCTCCAACAAGGCCGATTCCGCCGTACAGGAGTTGATCGCGCACTATTTCCCCAGCCTGTTCGACGCCGTTGTGGGGGAGCGCCCCGGCGTGCGCCGCAAGCCTGCGCCCGACGCGGTGCTGGAAGTGCTGCGCGCGCTTTCCGCTGCCCCTGCCGACGCAGTCTACATCGGCGATTCCGAAGTTGATGTAGAAACGGCGCGCAACGCCGGCCTCCCCTGTATCGCGGTGGATTGGGGGTTCCGCAGCCGCGAGATTTTGCTTCAGCACGGTGCGCAGACCATCGCCTCGTCGCCCGCAGAACTGCAATTCCTATTAGCCTGATTTTTATCATTCTCCTATTGATAAGTCAAATAAAACGATTCATATTGTAAGTGACAAATAAAATATTAATATTCTTTAGAAAGATTATATCATGCAAAACAATCATTTTATACACGATCTTTTTATTGTTATCGGAATCTCTCTTCTATCCACGATCTCCATCGCAATTTCGATTTTTTCCCGGTATGGGTTTTTTTATTCTCCAGCTTTCAAACCTGTTTGGATTTCATTTGGAATAACACTTTTGTTTGTCGTTCTGCTCGTTCTTCTTTTTATCAGAGATGTGCGGTCCAAGTGAATTATGCTCATTAAGCGCGCAATGAGTATAAATACAAGGAGGTTATTGTATGAAAAAGGTTATTTCTCTCGTTCTTTCTCTTACTATTCCTTTCTCTCTTGCCATCAGTACACGCTACCAATACTGAATTGTCTTCTCTCACCTACCGAGCACTTTGTCCTTTATAACCCAGAAGGAAATAGACTCGATGTGCTTATTTATCAAAGCTTAATCGAATCACAGGCAGAGGTGTACAAAGATGGTTTGCTAATTCAGCAAGCTGTTGCTAATAAGCAAACCATGACTGTACAAAGTGAAATCTACGATCTGCCAAACGAAAGTAATAGTTTCAATAATTAAAATACAAGTTATAGTAAAGAAATGGGCTTTACAGTAATAACCCAACACAAAGCTCAAAGTACCAATTCACTTAATCTGGTTATTCCGTTTTCAACTCGCTCCTCCTTATGGAATGAACCTGTCGAAAATTCAGGATTGTCCTCTTCTCCCTATGGAGACGGTTATTATCTCATTGGTACTGACGAGTTAACTGTACATCCAGGTATTATTGGTTATCTATACCGCAAATATACTAAGACATATGATGGTGAAACTGCATATTGGACATTTGATGTTCATCAAACAATGGCTGCAATAGCAGCAATAATCGGTGCTTCTGCTTGCGCATCAATTGCAGGTGCTCTTCTCACTATGCTTGTCTTTACTTCATCAGAATATCTTGCTTATCGTCAAGCCCTCCGCGTCGAAACATATACCTTTAACTATACCTATCGTGTGCGTGTTAATGGTTCTATTCAGCTAACAAGTTATCGCGATATAACCTATTGGAAATCCTATAATACCACTGAAAAAACAACTCGTTGGGATGAAAAGTCGTTCAATGGTGGATTTGGCGGTTCAAACTCTGAATTAGTGTCTCAGGGAATTCAGAACTATGTAAACAGCCATAGTTAGTATTGTTTTCCAGACTAATGTTCTGAGCGCTTCAAAAAGAGCTTCCCGTTAAAAACGGGAAGCTCTTTTTTATGATTCAGGAATTACTTGTCCTCTTCGGGCTTTTCCTCTACGGGGAGTTCTTCAGACTCAGGCTTTTCCTCCACGGGAAGCTCCGGCTCGGTCGCAGGCGTTTCCTCGACAGGAAGTTCATCCTTCTTTTCAGGCTTTTCCTCGGTGGCAAGCTCGGTCATCAGGCGCAGGGAGCGGGAAATAAAGGCGTTCATGCGCTCCGCGGGCAGGGACTGCTGCGCCATTTCGGCCAGATCGGTCAGTTGCAGGCAGATGTCCTTAGCGGTGTCGTCTTGCGGACGGTTAGCCAGGTTCTGCACCAGCGGATGCTGCGAGTTGAGCACCAGCGTGCGCTCCAGCGGGAACTGCGGCATGCCGTCGCTGCCCCACAGGCGCATGGCCTCCTGATAGCGGCGCATGTTCTCGTCCAACAGCAGCACGGCGGGCGTCTCCTCGTTCTTCAGCGGCTCGATGCGGATCTTGAGGTTGATGTCGTCCACCGCCCACTTGAACATCTCTTCCAGCTTCTTGGTCAGGTCCGCGTCGATGGCGGCATCGCTGTCGCGCAGCGCATCGGCAATATCCGCATCCACGCGGGTGAAGTGAACGTTTTCGTTCTTGCTCTCGATCAACTGCATAAAGCCGATGTCAATGGGCGTACCCATCACCACGACCTCGATGCCGCGTTCCTCGTAAAGGCCAACGGTGTTGGCCTGACGGTTCTCGTCCTCGGCATAGAATACCTTGTTCTCATGCGTGTCCTTTGCCTTATCCAGGTATTCAGCCAGGGTCTCGTATTCGCCCTTGCTGGTCTTGTAGACGATCGCGTCCTTCATGCGGTCGTAGAACTTGTTGTCGCGCATGCAGCCATACTTGATAAAAGGATGAATGTCCTTCCAGTAGGACTCGTACTGCTCGCGCTCGTTCTTGAACATACCGGTCAGGCGATCGGCGACCTTGCGGGTGATGTAGTCGGAAAGCTTGCGAACGTAGCCGTCGTTCTGCAGGAACGAACGGGAGACGTTCAGCGGCAGGTCGGGGCAATCGACGACGCCCTTGAGCAGCAGCAGGAACTCCGGGATGATCTCCTTGATGTTATCGGCAATGAACACC
>Ga0129310_1002512_pt1 | contig 13510 bp, 12 predicted proteins | sample Go1ome_2_FD_94433 | JGI IMG/M metagenome (GOLD analysis project Ga0129310, IMG submission 94433) | Western lowland gorrila individual fecal microbial communities from Wisconsin, USA - Go1022A metagenome | ecosystem: Host-associated > Mammals > Digestive system > Large intestine > Fecal | place...
GCTCTGGAACTGGCTCTGGAAAATATGAAAAAATCACTGGAGGAAAATGATGTCTTCCACTGTACACGCTGGGATCAGAAATTCCATGAACTTCTGGTCAGCTATTCAGGAAACAAACGTCTGGAAAATATTTACGACCAGTTAGACTGCCAGCAGATGCTTTTCATCTCCACAATTCTGGATGATACAGAGCTGGCCCACCGCTCCTACGAGGAACATGCTGCCATTCTGGATGCGATCAAGGCAAAAGATCTTTCCGCTGCCAAGGACTGTATCCGCCAGCATTATTATCATATCAAACAATACTATATCAACAAACTGCTTAGCAGAATCCATATTTAATTTTAGGAGGTACTGTCATTATGGAAATGCAGACATTACAAAAAGACATGATCGCCGCTATGAAAGCCAAAGACAAAGTGCGTAAGGATGCAATCTCATCCCTGGTATCTGCGGTAAAAAAAGTAGCCATTGACGAAGGATGCCGGGACGATATCAAACCGGAACTCGTTGACCGTGTCATCTTAAAAGAATTAAAAAGCGTAAAAGAGCAGGTAGACACCTGTCCGGCAGAGCGTACCGATCTGAAAGAAGAATATCAGGCTCGTTACGATATTATTAACGAATATGCTCCGCAGCTGTTATCCGCTGAGGAAGTAAAAACAATCCTGACCGAGCGTTTCGCCGATGTTCTGGCAACCAAAAACAAGGGCCAGATCATGAAAGCTGTTATGGCTGAATTAAAAGGAAAAGCAGATGGAAAAGTCATCAACCAAGTGGTTGCTGAGCTCTGCAAATAAAACAAAACGAAAGAATCCCCGATTACAGTAGCTCTGTAAATCGGGGACTTTTTATACTCTGCACGCATTCCTTATCAAATAGTAAAAAATATCACTTTCTTCAAAAAACCTCTGAGCACCACGCCCAGAGGTTTTTATTATCTCTTCTTTATTAAGTTCAATTAGAAAATTCTACGTACTGCAACAATTGATTTACCGTAGTTAACCGGTCCGATTTTAATACCGGTAGACGGTGAACTTGCATGTACGATCTGTCCACCACCGATGTAAATTGCAACGTGACCACTGTAACATACAATGTCACCCGGCTGCATATCGGATGAGGATACAGCACGACCTACACCTGTCAAAGCACCTGAGCTGTGCGGAAGTGATACACCAAAATGAGCATATACACTCTTTACAAATCCGGAACAGTCTGCACCGTTTGTCAGACTCTCGCCACCCCATACATATGGGTTTCCAACGAACTGACATCCATAGCTTGCTACTGAAGATCCTGTACCAGATCCAGAACTGCCTGAACTATTGGAACTGGAATCTGAATTGCCTGAGTTGCTGGAACTTGAGCTGTTTGATTTGCTGCTTGAACTGCTGGATGAGCTTGAGCTGCTTGATTTTGTAGATGCAACGCTGGAAGCACCTGCTGTTACTTTTACAGTCTGTGCTGCTGCAAGCTGCTCTGCAATAATTGCATTCTGCTCTGCAACGGTCTGTTTATACTGAGCTGCAAGGCTCTGTGCCTGTGCAAGCTGGTTCTCAAAGTCTGCCATCTGGCTGCTCTTCTGAGCTTTCATTTCTTCCAGATTTTTCTGCTGCTCCTGGTATGTAGTCTGGTTCTCTTCCAGATCTTTCTTCTCTTCTTCTACCTGAGTTACCAGATTAGCAACTTCTGTCTTTGTATTCTGATATTCTACCAGAAGGTTTCTGTCATAGTCATATACTTTTGAGAAATTCTCTACTTTATTTAATACATCGGCAAAGCTCTGTGCACCAACTAATGCATCCAGGAAAGAACTGTCACCGTTCTCATACATGTAACGAATTCTTTCTTTCATAGAATCGTACTGCTCTGCTTCTTTCTCTTTTGCAGCTGCCAGATCTGCCTCTGCCTGTGCAAGTTCTACTTTCTTCTGATCGATCTGATCGGAGATCAGATCCAGACTTACAAGAACATCTACCAAATCTGAATCTACTTTATCAATCTCGCTCTGCAGACTGGACTGCTGGCTTTCGATATCCTGAATCTGACTGTTTACAGAATCAAGTTTGTTCTGTGCCTCATTCTTCTGACTTCTTGCTTTAGAAAGACTGGTCGCTCCTGCCATCTGTGTACCGGATAAAGCCATCGCAACAACTAATCCCATCGCAATAATTTTCTTCTTCATATATTGAAATACTCCTTCGTAATGTGTCTCTTTTTCGTTACCTAATGGATTATAACATTTCTCTGTCATAATTTCAACCAAAAGAAACGCATTTCAGAAATATTTCACACTTTTTTGTAACATTTTTGTAATATTTTATCAGATTTGTGTGAGTCCCTGCTTCACTACCAGAATTTTTTCCCCGGACAACGGCTCCCGTTCCTCCAGCTGATTCAATTGTCTGATATCTGCGATAGTCGTATGAAATTTTTTCGCAATATTCCATAAATCTGCCGGCGCATCCAGGCGCACTCCGGCAATCCCCGGAATCTGTTCCAGCCATTTCGGATCCAGTTCTTCCACTTCCACACGCCCAATCACTTCCTGTTCCTGCATTCTGGTCACCATAGCAGACACACTGATCACTGCCTGCACTTCCAGTTCCGTTCCTGTTTTCATCAGGAAAGACAGATGTTCCAGTGCGGTCTGCAGCTCCACATCCGCATCCTGCGGCATATGTGGAATGTCGATCTGACACTGAAATGGAATCAGACCATCCACAGCTCCCACCGGTGCACTGTCGGAACTGCTCAGATACAAAATCTTCACACTGACCGTTCCTTCCACATTCAGGCCATCGGACAATATCTGCCAGTGTTCCACCTGTACCTGCCCGGTTCCGGAACCGATCTGCAGGATTTCTTCTTCCGGATTTTGCAGTTTCAGCGTATCGTTTACCCGGCACCTTGCCTCATTTTTCATATGAAGACTGCATAGTTTCACCGCCTCACGTGAAAGCTTTAACTGCTGCTCCAGCGAATAGGCATCCACCAGACGTTCCAGACTTTTTTCCCGATACAGCCGCAGATCCATGGCCAGCTCTGCCTCCACCAGAAGTACCCGCGGTTCGCCATCCGCATCCTCCTGCTCTCTGCAGGCAAAAACCGGCGTTCCGGTAACCACATACGGAATCATATCGCTTTCTGCCTCTGAAATATTCAGGCTGCTCTGACAGGGTACTCTCTGCTCCAGCCACTGCATCCGATTCTCTTCCATGCCCTGATAGATCAGAAAAATCTGAATTTCTCCCTGAATACTGACCATACCGTTTCCTACGTGTGTCTCCAGCCCCATCAACTGCACCTGCTGCCAGAGAATCTGGTGAATATTCGGTTTGTTGGATGGGATCCGCACCTCCTCACGAATTTTGGCACGCTCACTGCCCCGGTAACAAAGCTCCAGATCATTTTCCTGCTGCATCTGCACTTCCAGGTGTTCTCCCTCATTCTGTGTAATTCCAACAGGAATATTCCACTCCTTTCGCTCTCTGGCCTGTACCCGAATTTCCACCAGTGCGCGGATATTCAGCTTTCTGGCATTCATCATACGGATGGTCAGATCTTCCAGCACTACTTCCGTCTGTGCCATATCAAACTCCCCCGCCGTCTCAAGGACCACTGTCTCCTGAAATGGGAATTCACCTTCCAGACTGGCAATCTTCCATTCGCTCTGCCCGGTATGATACAGCACCTTAAACCGCAGCATTCCTTTTACCAGAACCTGCCCGATACTGCATTTGCTTTCTTCTACCTGCACGCTTCCATCACTTAAGATTACCGAAAAAAAATCCGGCAGATAATCCGGCAAATGATACGTCTCATCAAAGGTCACCTGCGTAATGGCAGGGCCTTTTTTCTCCTCCATACATATCGTTTCTGTCATCAGATCCATAACTTTTTCTCCTCCTAATCCTTCTGCTGAACCTATAACATCTGGGAATATGCCTCCCACTACTGACGATTTCACTCACCACCTGTATAAACAGGCGGAAGCCATTTTCTCACCCAATGTATTTTCACACCTGTCATTCAAACACCACATTCTCTTCCAGGCGCTCCGTTTTTACCGCTATGTACGGATAACTGACGGCTTTCTCCACCTGGGATCCGTTATCCGGGCCGATCAGATCCGTCTCAAAGTAAAGGGCATTTTCCGCCAGATACAGATTCTGCACCTGAATGCTGTATCCTCCCGTCTCCTGCATGCCAAAGCCCCGCACGATATACAATGCATCATCCAGCACATAGGTCAGCTTAAAATCCTCAGCCTTACGTTTTTCCACCTCTGCTTTCAATTCTTCCGGCATTTCCTGTTCCGTCACAACGGTATAATCAACATCTCTTATTTTTTCGGTTCCGGTTTTCTGTACCCCACATCCAGTGCACCACAGAAGCATGATCACACAAAATGCCATTCCCATCCGGCAGATGTTTCTCCCTACGCCAGCATTTTTCATAAATTACCTCTGTCCAGCCTTATTTCTTGCTCTATTCTATTTGTGGATTTACAAAAATATGCATGGATTTCTGAAAAACTATCTGCTATACTAGATAGGTCTTTTTAGAGTGAAATGAAAATTTATACATTTTGGAGGAAATATTATTATGATAAGAACAATTCTTGCGGTTTTGTTCGCGATCTGCTATTTGATCATAGGCATTCCGGTACTTTTTGTTGAATGGCTGATCGGCAAAAAAAATCCACAGCTGCGGGACATCAGCAGTCTGCGCATGGTGCAGTGGGCGTTCCGGGTTATTTACCGTATCTGCGGCGTCAAACTGACCATCACCGGCCAGGAAAATATTCCGAAAGACACTCCGGTACTTTATGTGGCCAACCACAACAGCTATTTTGACATTATCATCACATACGCACAGTGTGAAGGCTTAACCGGTTATATCGCCAAAGACTCTCTGGAAAAAGTGCCACTTCTGAATATCTGGATGAAGCGTCTGTACTGCCTCTTCCTGAAACGTGACGATATGAAAGCCAGCCTGAAAACCATCCTTCAGGCTATCGAATATGTAAAACAGGGCATTTCCATCTGCATTTTTCCGGAAGGAACCCGTGGCGACAGTGATGAAATGGCGCCATTCAAAGAGGGAAGTTTAAAAATTGCAGAAAAAACGGGCTGTCCGATCATTCCAATGGCTATTTCACATACCCGTGACATCATCAAAGATCACATGCCATTTGTAAAACCAACGCATGTCACCATCCAGTATGGCGCACCGGTTTATCCGAAAGAACTGCCAAAAGAGGACAAACGTGCCCTTGGCCGTTACACGCAGAACATCATTCAGGACATGCTGGATCAGCAGAAAGCCCTAGAAAGTAAATAAAAAATTGCGCAAAAAAAGACTCATAAAACGTTGATCATTTGATTTTATAAATCATTTGATATTCGTCTTTATGAGTCTTTTGCTTTTCTAATTATACTGCAATCTTTTCCCAAAGAACGTTTAGTCTTCCAGTGCCTCTTCTAATGCTTTCACAATCTTTGGGAACTCCATAAAGTGAGAAGCTTTCACCAGAATCGTATCTCCCTCTTTCGTATAGGAGATCAGTGTCTGGGTCAGCTTTTCGCGGTCATGAAAATGCATTACTTTTGTATGTCCGCGCTGTGCACCTTTTGCCAGTTCCTCACTGAGAGTACCACAGCAGAATAAAATATCTACACCTGTGTTTGCCGCATATTTACCTACTTCGTAGTGCAGTTCACGTTCATTCTCGCCCAATTCTCCCATATCGCCAAGAACTGCAATCTTGCGTCCCTCAGCCTGTGCCAGTACATCCAGGGAAGCTTTCATGGAAACCGGATTTGCATTGTAGCAGTCATCGATCACCAGGACTTCCCCCAGTGTGATCAGATTCGTACGACCCGCAATGGTTTTTGCATGGGCGATACCTTCACAGATTTCCTCATTGGTCAGCCCCATGATCCGTCCGACACATGCTGCCGCACAGGCATTGTATACATTATGTACCCCAGGAATCGGCTCATGGATCTGGCAAACTTCCTCCGGGAAATGCAGATTTGCATTTAATCCGCGAAGTCCTTTATTTTCAATGGCATCTGCAGTGATCTCATACGGCAGATCTGCTTTTTTTGCAGTACCATCTTCCACATAATAAAATATCGGTTTTACGCCTTTTACTTCCTGAACGGTGATCAGTTTGTCATCGTTTCCGTTCAGCACGATATGTCCGTCCGGTTTCAGGAAATCAAAAATCTCTGATTTTGCACGGAGTACACCGTCGCGGTCGATCAGGTTTTCCAGATGGCACTGTCCGATGTTTGTCATGACACAGATGTCCGGTTTTGCCACTTTCGCAATCCGGTGCATCTCGCCAAATTCAGAAATTCCCATCTCAACTACTGCTACTTCATGCTCTCTGCGGATGCGAAGAATCGTCAGTGGCAGACCAATCTCATTATTAAAGTTTCCCTCTGTCTTCAGCACGTTATATTTCTGGCCTAAAACAGCGGAAATCATCTCTTTTGTACTTGTTTTTCCAACACTTCCGGTAATTCCGATAATTTTGATAGAAAGTGTCGAACGGTAAAATTCCGCGATATCCTTCAATGCCTGTTCGCTGGAAGCCACCTGAATGTACGGTCCCGCCGGATTTTCCAGTGGTTCCTCAGATAAAACGGCCAGCGCGCCTTTTGCAAATACATCCGAGATAAAACGGTGTCCGTCCACACGTTCTCCACGGATTGGGATATATAGATACCCCGGCTCTACCTGACGACTGTCAATAACTGCACCGGTGATCTCACTGCCGCGTAATGCATCATCGCCCACATACGTACCGCCACATGCTTTCGCAATATTTTCCAGTGTCATCTGCTCCAATGTATTATTCATGTTTTCCTCCGTATTTTTCCTGAGAAATCTGGATCAGACGCTCACACAGATCCTCGTACTGAATGCCGATAACAGCAGCTTCCTGCGGTAACAGGCTGGTTGCTGTCATACCCGGCAGAGTGTTTGCCTCCAGGCAGAACATCTCGTTTTTGTCATTTAACAGGAAATCCATACGTGCATAAGCGTCCAGACCAAGTTCACGGCAGACTGCAACCGCATGTTTCTGCATTTCTTTTGCAACATCTTCCGGAATGTCAGCCGGACAGGTCTCTACTGCGCTTCCTGCTTTGTATTTATTTTTGAAATCATAAAAACCTTCTACCGGAGCGATCTCGATAACAGGAAGAGCCTGCATATCAATGACTCCAACGGAGAATTCACGGCCACAGATGTAATCCTCAATAACAATCTCATCTTCATATTTAAATGCTTCGTCCAGAGCAGCTTCGTACTCATCTGCGGTGCGCACAATGGTAACACCGATACTGGAACCGCCACAGCATGGTTTTACAACACATGGAAGGCTTAATCCGGTCTCTGCAAACGGAATACCGCGCTGTGCTTTGCTCATGGAAATACCATGCGGAGTCGGGATACCCGCTGCCTCAAACATTTTTTTGGAAATGCCTTTATCCATTGCCAGAGCACTTCCAAGGTAACGGCTTCCGGTATACTGAATGCCAAACAGATCAAAGGCTGCCTGGATTTTACCATTCTCGCCATTCTCGCCATGCAGTGCCATAAATACAACATCTGCTGCCTGACAGATCTTGATTACGTTCGGTCCGAAGAAGCAATCGGACTGGTCTTTTCTCATTGCCTTTACCTGCGCAATATTCGGAGCTTCCCCCGGAATCTGTGCCACTTCCGCACTTGCCTCTTCCGCACGGTCAAAAATGCCTGTGATATCTTCCTCTTCCTCATGGTATCCCATGAAAACATCCAGCATAATTACGTTATGTCCTTTGGAGCGCAATGCCTTGCTTACCATGGCTCCTGTATTCAGGGAAACATCCCTCTCTGTGCTGAGTCCACCAGCTAAAACTACAATATTCATACTTATGTTAATCTCCTTAATATTAATTTCAATTTTTGCATTCTCTTTAGTTTAGCACATTTTTTTTATTTGTGAATGCTACAGATGCAAAATATCATATTTTTTTCGTATTTTCCATTTATGCTATGGTGTATAACTATAAACTACTATAATATATCTTCTATAAACATCTGCAGTTCTTTCTTCACTGCTAACATTTTATCTACCAGACAGGCATACATTTCTGCCTTACCTGCCAACTGTGTATCCCCGAGTTTTGTCATTCCGGTTGCAAAAACTGACAACAGCATCGGCGCAAACCGATACGATTCGGTCTGACTGCACAGTGCAAGTCCGTCCGCACCATATCTGACAGAACCGGGATACTCTTCCATCAGCAGACACAGTGCTGCCATCTGATAACAAACAGAAATCTGTGCCTGCTTCTGCCAGAGCTGTTCCGTGTTTTTGGGTGCCAATACTTTCAGGACCTGCTCCAGCCGTTCCAGACACCAGCTGTGCTCCATTTCATGCTCCCTGCAGGCAGCCATCAGTTGAAAAATCAGGATTTCACCGGAGCTGTAATTGCGCTGTGCTTCCCAGTTCCCATTGTATTCCGGATAAGTCAGGTACAGAAGTTCCAGCAGCTCTTCCTCCATTTTTTCTGATGATGTCCCATTCCACCAGCTAAGGGCAAGTACCGCCAGTTCCATCCACTGCAGATCATCCGCTTTCTTTTCTCCAGGCAAAATACGATACTGCTCCAGGTTCTGTTCCAGACTTTTACGATCCCCACATCGCACAGACTGTGCAAGCTCTTCCCGCAGTTCCTCTTTCTCCATCTCCTGCGCACCTACAAGCATCACATATCGCCCGGTTCGCTCTCCCATGCGTTCCATCAAAGCAGCAAACACCCGTTTCTGCGGATTATGATGGCCATTTTCAATTTTTGACACCGTGCTCACCGCGCAGATTCCGTCTGCCAGATCCTCCTGTGTCAGGCCATGGCGGATCCTCGCTTCCCGCACCACTTCTCCAATCTGTAATGATTTCATAATCTCGTCCTCCCTTTCCTCTTGTTTTTACACATGTCCTATGACACTATTTTTGTTTACAGACTAATTTTATCATTACAGTTTGTTTCAATATATTGTTCATCTATATATAAAATCTGTTCTATTGTATACATTGCGTCAGATTTTACATATTTTTTCAAATATGCTACACTCATATATCAGAAATATATGCATTTCATATGCAATTTTTTTGTATGTTTTTATCGGTTCAATTACGCAAACATACAATCACTTTCACACACAAACAAAAAACTTTTTGGAGGACATTATGAAAACAGCACTGATTACCGGGGCTTCCCACGGCATCGGAAAAGCCATTGCACAATGCCTGGCTTCCCATGGAATACGGCTTTTTCTCAACTGCCGTTCCTCAAAAGAAGAACTGACAGCATATGCGGCTGATCTGACGAAAAAATATCAGGTTCCGTGCACGCCATTGGTTTACGATATCTCAGATCACGAACAGGTGCATGCCATGTTTGACGAAATCCATGCCATGCATGAAACGGTAGATTTACTGATCAACAATGCCGGCGTTTCCCATATCGGCCTTTTGCAGGATATGGAGATTCAGGACTGGAACCGGGTTATCAATACCAATCTGACGTCCGTTTTTTCCTGCTGTAAATATGCGATTCCTGACATGCTCAGCAAAAAAGAGGGAAAAATTATTAATATTTCATCTATGTGGGGACTTTCCGGAGCTTCCTGCGAAGTGGCTTACTCCGCCAGCAAAGGCGGACTGAATCTGTTTACCCAGGCACTGGCCAAAGAACTGGCACCGAGTAATATTCAGGTGAATGCGGTGGCCTGCGGGGTCATTGATACCCGTATGAATGCCTGCTTCGATGCAGACGAACGGGAAGAATTGGAAAATGAAATTCCGGCCGGACGTTTCGCGGCGCCGGAAGAAGTGGCGGAATTCGTGTATCAGTTGATCACGGCGCCTGCATACCTTACCGGGCAGGTCATACCGTTCGACGGGGGCTTTTTATAAAATTGACTATATGAAAGAAAAATCAGAGAAAGTTTCCTCACTCACTAGACGTTCGTTGAGGAAACTTTCTCTGATTTTTTATTTACGTTATAAAATACCTAATTGTAAATTTGCGCATGCATAACAGTGAACATTATACCAATGACTTCTCTGCATGCGTATCACAACGTAAGGGTAATTGTGTGGTTTAAAGCACGAACTAAAATAAAGGGACTCTGGCTATTTTTTCTCAGCGAGCGATTGTTAGCCGCGGAGACAAAATCGCAGAGTCCCTTTTCATAACCTTCAGTTTAAACCACACAATTACCCGAACCTATAACACTTTGGATAAAAATTCCTGTAAACGCGGATTTTGCGGATTTTCAAAGAAATCCTTCGGATTATTCTGCTCGGCGATATTTCCGCCATCCATGAACAGCACACGGGTTCCAACTTCGCGGGCAAATCCCATCTCGTGGGTTACAACCACCATGGTCATTCCATCGTCGGCCAGTTCTTTCATCAGCTGAAGAACCTCACCAACCATCTCCGGATCCAGTGCGGATGTCGGCTCATCGAAAAGCATTACTTCCGGATTCATGGCAAGAGCCCGGGCAATCGCGATACGCTGCTGCTGTCCACCGGAAAGCTGCTTCGGATATGCATCTGCTTTATCCGGCAGTCCGACACGCTCTAAAAGCTCAAGGGCTTTCTGGTCTGCTTCACTGTCAGACATCAGTTTTAATGTCACCGGTGCAAGCTTGATATTTTCTTTGATGGTCAGATGTGGAAACAGGTTAAACTGCTGGAATACCATACCCATTTTCTGACGCACTTTATCGATATCTGTCTTTGGATCTGTGATATCCACGCCATCTACCGTAATAGTGCCGGACGTCGGCTCCTCCAACAGATTCAGGCAGCGCAAAAAGGTTGATTTTCCGGAACCGGAAGGTCCGATGACAACGACTTTTTCTCCTGGATAAATATGTTCATTGATTCCGTCTAAAACTTTGTGATCACCAAAACTTTTTTCCAGATTCTTAACGTCTATCACTGTTTCTCATCCTCCTCTCGAATATAGCAAGTAATTTGGATAATACCATAACGCATACAAGATAAATTACGGCCACACTGATGTACGGCATAAACGGCTGATACGTAACCGCTGTGACCGTCTGTGCTGCCTTCATCAGATCCTTTGCTCCTGTAACTGTCATCAGAGATGTATCTTTTAATAATGTGATCATCTCATTCCCCAGAGCCGGCAGGATATTTTTGATGGCCTGCGGAATAATGATGTGACGCATGGTCTGAGTATAATTCATACCGAGGGAACGTCCAGCCTCCATCTGACCGGCATCTACTGACATAATACCGCCTCGCACGATTTCTGCCACATACGCACCGGAGTTAATACCGAAAGCCAGTGTTGCCACTCCAACGGAATTACGGCTGGAGGCAAAAATTACGAAATATACGATCATCAACTGAACCATCATCGGGGTTCCACGGATCACCGTCAGATAAACCTGACAGATCGCATTTAAAATATTCAAGATCACATTACCGAAGCCATGTGCATTTTTCTTTCTGGAATCGTGTTTTGTACGAACGATGGCAACCAGGATACCGATTACAATACCCATCAGAAGCGCAAGGATCGCCACACGGATCGTAACACCAAATCCTTTTAAAAACAACTGCCAGCGGTCACTGGTTATAAATGTTTTAGTAAAAGAATTTGCCAGATTTGCAAACCATTCCTGCATGTTCATTTCTCCTTTTTGTATTTGTTTTCCATAATCAGTAAAATGGGGCAGCATACTCTACTGCCCCGTTGTATATATCTTTATAAATGTATCATTACTCCGCTTTGATATATTTATCAATGATGGACTGTAAGGTTCCATCTGCTTTTAACTGTGCCAGAATCTCATTGATCTGATTTAATAACTCTGTGTTTCCTTTCTGTACAGCAATTGCATAATCCTCTGTTACATACTCAGTATCAAGAATCTTTAATCCCGGGTTCTCAGCTACAAATGCTTTTGCCGGCTCGTTGTCGATAACAACTGCATCAACTTTACCTGTCAGTAATGCCTGAATTGCGCTTGCACCGTTCGGATAAGCCGTTACGTGATCTTCACCAAATCCACCGTTCTCCGGTGTATCGGAACAGTAGATATGACCTGTTGTTCCCTGCTGAACGCCGATCATTTTGTCATTTGCCAGATCATCCGGGCCTGTGATATCAGAATCTTCCGGAACGATGATTACCTGTACACCTGTTGCATAGCTGTCAGAGAAGTCTACACTCTCTTTACGCTCATCTGTAACTGTCATACCTGCCAGAGACATATCAGCTTTTCCTGTGGTAATTGCAGGAATGATAGAATCAAAATCAATATCATCTACAACCAGTTTTTTACCCATCGCATCAGCGATTGCCTGTGAAATCTCAATATCGATTCCTTTGTACTCATCGCCGTCTACATACTCATATGGCGGGAAAGTAGCATTTGTTGCCATAACCAGTGTATCGCTGTCGGATGAACCGGATGTTGCTTCTGCCTTTGCACTTCCGTCTTTTGCATCTGAACTGTTATCTGTTGTACCACCACATGCTGCCATGGAAAGTACCATTGCTGCAGCTGCCACCAGGGCTACGATTTTCTTTGCTTTCATTTTTTCTCTCCTCTTTTTTACATCCGATCAGAATGAAATACATTCAGGAATGCCGTTTCATTCTGTTCTTTTTCTTTTCACTAACTGTTGTCCATTATAATTCCATTGAGGAAAGATTGCAATGGTGATTGTGCATAAAAATTAATATTATATGTATATTTTTTCAGTCTAACCGTACAATTTATGCAGTTTTAATGTTTATTTATGCATATATACACTGTTCTATTCATTTTTCATGCATAATTATACTATATTTTTAAAGTGAAACTGCTTTTTGCCGGAAGCATAATCATCCACGATCTGTCCGGTTCCGTACAGTTTGTATTTGTAACTTACCAGTCCTTCCAGTCCCACCGGGCCTCTGGCATGAAGTTTTCCGGTACTGATGCCGACCTCTGCACCAAATCCGTAACGGTAACCGTCTGCGAAACGGGTAGAGCAGTTCTGATATACCCCCGCGGAATCCACCAGATTCATAAAGTGCTCTGCCGTCTCCGGATTTTCTGTAATAATACAGTCGGTATGATGGGAACCAAAATGATTGATATGGTCGATTGCTTCGTCTATATCTTTCACTGTTTTTGCAGAAAGAATGTAGTCTAAATATTCTGTTTTGTCATCTGCTTCGGTAGATGGCACACAGTCTACCACTGCTGCAACATCTTTGGTGCCGCGCAGTTCTACTTTTTTCGTGTCCAGTGCTTTTTTTAACATAGGAAGCAGCTGGTCTTTGATCGCTTCGTGAACCAAAAGCGTCTCTACGGTGTTGCAGGCGGACACATACTGTGTTTTTGCATCTACGATAATCGGTACCGCCTTCGCAAGGTCTGCCTCTTTATCCACATAAATATGGCA
>Ga0129310_1002515_pt1 | contig 13492 bp, 8 predicted proteins | sample Go1ome_2_FD_94433 | JGI IMG/M metagenome (GOLD analysis project Ga0129310, IMG submission 94433) | Western lowland gorrila individual fecal microbial communities from Wisconsin, USA - Go1022A metagenome | ecosystem: Host-associated > Mammals > Digestive system > Large intestine > Fecal | place...
GTATCAATATCGATTAAGTTCTTCGGATTAAACTTCACCCAGGACGGGAAGGATGCCCCGCCAAGACCAACCAGGCCCGATGCACGCATTGCCTTGATGAACGCAGGCTGATCCTCAATGACAAGAGCCTTCAGATCCTCCGCCATCTCCTGCTTCCCATCCGGCTCGATGCAGACCAGGGTATCCTGCCCGCCCATGGCATTGCGGATCGTCTCGATTCCGGTCACCGTACCGGAAACCGAAGCATGCACGGGAACACTAAGGAAAGCATCCGTATCGCCGATCAGCTGACCGACCTTCACGTAGTCTCCCTTCTTCACCAGCGGTTTGCAGGGAGCACCGATGTTCTCAGACATGGACAGCTTCACAACAGAAGGAAGCGGCATGACCTCGGTGGCCGAATCGCAAGTATGCTTGTAGTGCCCGGCATCAATACTTGTCAGATGTTTCTTCTGAAATATCATGTATGATACCTCCTCATAAGATAGAGTAAAAAAACCGCGAAGGTCCGGTTTCATAATTCCAGACCCTCACGGGTATCATTATAGCCTTTGTTTCCGTCAAATTGAACAGTAAAAATAAATTGGACTTGCCAGATTTTGTTGGTTTGTGGTCATAAATGAATGAGCTTCTTCAGACGATAGTCTTTCTCAGCGTCAGATCAATAGACGCATCCATACAGGACGCCATCCACAACCACAAGCTGCTCTTCCGGATCAAAGTGATCCCAGTCCTTCCCCTCGAAATACTCTTCATACACCTTCGGATCCATTGTCCCGCGGCCAAGATGCATGTTTCTCCACGAAGCCACTGTCTCCACCAGGGAGTAGGTTCCTACGCCGGCAATTCTGGAATTCGCGGCAGAATGTGCATAATGTACCTGTACGTAACAATTACTGTAATTGCTGTCCACGCAAAATGCTGCGGCCTCTACCTTGCAGCCCGTGCCAGCCTCATATTTCACGACATAATCCAATATCTGATTTGCATAGGCAATATCCAGATTCTCAGACAGATAACGGTTTGCTATGATCGACTGAATAAAGAAACACTGCAGAAGCAGATATCCGATTACTGTGCCCTGCACAACACGCTTCCACTGGCGGAAGCAAAGCTTCTGTTCAGGGACCTTCGTCAGCCAGAAGAGTGCAGCGATTGCATTCATAGCCTGCATGGTATAGAACGGTGCGATCACTCTTCCTGCAAACTCTCCCTGAAAGGATGCAACCGGAATTCCACACATAAGAACAAAGGATACCATGCGGTACAGTACATAAATTCCCGCATCATGCTTCGTACCGAATCGAAGAATTACGAAAAGCGCCGTTCCTGTCATCACCAACGAGAACAGAAGCGGTAGCCACACCGGAATCATCAGGCCAAGTGAACTCTCGTACATCTCGCGGAATTGCCGGAACACATTGCAGACAACCCACCCCAGCGAATTGCTCTGCACCTGCTTACTGGGCAGAATATCAAAACCGAGTCTTCCTGAAATGACTGCATCCATCCGGGATCCCGTCAGATAATTGACCACGCCTCCCATCACAGCAGCGGACAGATATCCAAACTCTCTCCGCGGGATCGCAGAAAAGCTTTGTCCTTGCGTTTCCAGATACGCCAGCGTACATAAAACAAGAGCTGCGTAAATGCAGCACATCTGATTGAACATCGGTGCCAGAAACAGCAGGACCGTGCCTGTAATGTAGTGCCTTCTGCTGAACAAAAAGCATCCCGCCATCGCAAAGAGCAGGGAAGCCTTAAAAACAAGATAGGCATCCGTAAAGTAAAAAAGCTCTGCAATCAGCACATTCACGAAACACAGGGAAGTAACGGCCAGAAAAACCATCTGCCCCCATTTGCTTCTGTCAGCAATGCCGGGGATCCGGACAAACGTAAGCTGCAGCAGGAGAAGTGCAGCCGCGAGAACCAAAAGGAACATCACCAGACTGAGCGCCTGGTGTTCATAAGGATAAAAATGCAGCACATAATAGGATACATAATCTCCCAGATAGCCCAGCCAGCGGAAATTGCTGATTCTTGCGATCAGCGTTGCTCCGGGATCAATATTTCCCCAGAGCGTATCCGAATCCGCCAGTTTGCAATGCACAAAATTTCCCCAGCTAAGGAACAGGAACGCTGCATCCAGAAGATACCATTTGATATATTGAATTGTCCGCTTCAAGGTCATAGAACGCTAACCCCTCACTCTGAAATTTTTACCACGGTCACGCCCCACACATTGGCGGTAGAGCCCGGTGCCGGATACACCGGCATTGCCGCAACCTCCGGTGAATGATAAATTGTTTCCAGCGTATCCCCTTCCGCATAATTGACGTTCACACGAAGCTGCTGTATGAAGAATGCGGACCAGCAAAGACGATTTCCCTCGCTGGTAGTCGCCCATTTGCCAAATTGCGCAAAGGAATTGGCACGATTGAACAAAGGCGTGGCCTGAAACAAGGGGGATTTCATCGGTGTTCCGTAGACCAGAACAACATTTTCTGTGTAGTCCGTTCCCGTTACCGCCCACTGATTCATCACCTGGCCGGCGAGCGTTGTCGCCGCCCTTCTGCCCACACACATCGCGTACTGATCCACAACCGTCTGTGCAATCTCTCCATAGAGCAGCAAAGCCATTCCCACGCCTGTCCCCATGTAAAAAAGCTTGCGAAGGCGTTCTTTCTGAAGATCCGGATGACTGCAGAAAGGCAGCAGGCAGAACACAAGAGGCAGGATCATTGCCATTCCCATCGTCATCTGCATCATGGTCTCCGCGGACACCGCAAGAAGAAAGAAGCTGTTGGCGAATACCGGAATCAGAAGGAAAGCAGCGGCCATCAGGACAGCAGAAAGCCTGCTTCTCTTCCATGTACTCCACACACAGCTAAGAAGAATGGCTGCGGGAATCAGATAGAAAACCGGAAACCAGCTATGAGACTGTAATATGTTGAAATGGTATCCGCCCCCGCCAAAGAAAAAATCAAAGGCTGTATAGGTATGCTTCAGGCTGGATGGAAGTGCACGGATAACACCGCCAAAGGTAATGGCATCTGCACCGTTGTAATCAGAAAGCGTCTGCCCCGTAACCGCAAGGCACAAATGCAGAAAGATTTCATACAGCACCGCTCCTGTCACAACAGAGGCCAGCATACGTCCCGCAAATCTGAGCGCCTTCTCCGGCTTTTCGCTTCTTACCAGCATGGAAATAAAACAGAATAATGCCGTCACGCAGGTAATTCCAAGGGATGCCTGATAGCCTCCCATCATCAGCGCAATCACAAGGCCTGCTGCCAGAATCCAGAGAAGTTTTCTGCCGGAATCCGTCTTTCTCTCCACAATCCAGACAGCCAGAACCGCAAACAGGAAGGAGAGCGCATCATTGATCGACATATGGCTGTAGGACAGCTGACAGAGCAAGGTCGGTGCACTGAGAATCATCATGCCGACAACCCATGCAGAAAGCTTTTCCCGCTGACTTTTCCATTGCACCTGCATGAGTGACAGCAGAAAGAGGATTCCACAGGAAAACAATGCCAGAGCAGCCAATGCAGGCAATGGATCCAGAGATACATTCAGGCGCAGCTTATCGAGAATCGGCCAGAACCATCTTCCCATACGAAGCTCTGCAACACCGGTCACATGATCATCCTGATCCCACATGCCGTCCATGTCATTGGTAAGGCGCAGCAGAATCAAGGGACAGTAGATGAACAGGCTTCCCAGATACAGAGAAAAAAACGGCCTGATATGTTGCTTCATGATTTTCATATGCATTTAATCTCCACACAAAATCTTCATTGTCACGTCGCTGACTCCATCCGGCTGATCCAGAACGGCCGCGTTGATCTCATCGCTGTACCAGTAATAATCTGCAGATACACGAATCAGGTAAGATTGCAGCCCCTGCCTCAAGGTAAAGCACACCTTGTACTTCTCATCGAAGGTTCCATCCTCTTCAAGACTGCCGAGCCGGAGAACCGCACAGGCTGTCCCGTCATCCTCCCCCTCATAAGCTGCTGTGACGCAAATATAATTGCCAAGACTCTTGTCAATCCATTCCGGATGCTCTGTTACGAAGGTGCTCCCGCTTCCTGTCATAGCGGACTGCATCTCGTTGTTCACCGAATCCTGCTCATCGAATCTGGCCCACAGATAAGGAAGCTGGTCCAGATTGTAAATGTGCATGACATCATCATAGCTCAAAGCTCCATTGTCCATATGAGGACCGTCGTAGCCATAGGTAATGGGATAGCAGTATGGATCCAGTCGGATCGAATGAATGACAACGGTGCTCCCCTCCGGAATGTCCAGCCGGAGCTGTGTCTGATCGGTCACCGGAAATTCAAAAGAAGTCGTGCCAGTGCCTTCGATGGACTGGGACACGCTGTTCTCCTCCGTATAGGAATCACCCTCATTCGCGTAAAACAGCTGCATAATTCCTGCAGTATCCGTCGTATAATTCACCGTTACCCTTGCATAGCCGATTCCTGCATAGGGCGCAAGATCTGCTGCATGCTGAAGTCCTTCCATTCCCGGATCGGCTGCCGAAGATACAACGGCAAACCCATTTTCATCGGTCTGATACCTGCAGTTCTGCCAGTCGACGTGATCCGGATTCTGACAAATGAGACTGGTAAGGTCATCTCCGCTCAGGTGAATCTTATCATAAAACTCCTGATATCTCTCCGGCAACACCCAGACCGCAAAATCTCTTTTCTTGCATAACGGCACGTAGTGCTGATAGATGTACTCCGCCACGCGATAATAACGATAGGAATTCGGAACGCCATCCATCTCATAGCAAAAAGCAGTTGTGGTATGCGGCATCAGTACAATCGGAAGACGATCCCTGTTCGCTTCCATTTCCTGAATAAACTGTTCCTGTGTAGCATCTCCGGAAAGATGCGCCGGAGACTGTGCCACATAGACAGGATCCTCTTTGCCGACAGCGGAATAGATAAACGACTGATTGATGAAATCAATATAGGTCTCATCCTCCGAAAGAAGCCCATGAAGCATCCTGTCATACGGCTCAACGGACTGTTTCAGCTCATCACTCCATTGTACGCGCTCTATGTCCGTATCCCCCGTGATCGTCTGCCAGGAATCCACGGCATCTGACATTTCCGACACGCTGTCGTCCATCGGTGCCCGGGCAGAGAAATTTTCGGAATTGAGCAGTGAACCTCCCGCAAGGGTCATCGCCATAAACAGAGGCACCAGTTTCCTGAAGCCAATAAAGGCGGCACAGAAAACAGCCAGAAACAAATATGAGCTCCACACTGTAATGTTACTGCTTTCGACCAGATTGTGCCGCACGATACCCCTCGCATAATTGCCGAAATATGCAAATCCCAAAAGAAGCATGATATCGTACTGTGCATCTGACGTTCTCTTACGGATCACGTCCGTAAACAGACTGACAAGCAGACAGAGAATTACCGTAAACGGCAGGAAGAGATAATACCAGGCGTAGCTCAGCCTGGTATCGTCACCCATTCGGGAGTAGCTCCAATTCTGATTCGACGCACTGATTTTTATGAACTCATACAAACGGGAAAGCGGATCGATATCTCTGCTGATGCAAAGCAGACTCCAGGCTCCCGCCGCGAGCAGACCAAAAACCATCAGCGTCACTGCAAAATGCTTCACTGCTCTCCTGTCTTTCCTGAAAAGAATACGAATAAGAAGCACCGCAGCAAGCCCCATGATAAAGGCAAAGCCGAGATCCAGCCGATACAGCGCACAGACGGCGCAGACCAACCAGACAAGAAAAGCTCTTCTCCACTCGGGCCTTCTTACATAAGCTCCAAAGGCGAGACAAACCACAATTCCCAGGCCAAAGCAGTCCCGTCCCAGATCTCCTGCATCCAAAGCTCCCTCCAGCGGCAGAAGAATCACAGAAAAAAGGCAATTCTTTCGTCCATAAACTGTTTCAGCAGAAAATACAGGATCAGCAGAATCACCGGGATAATGTAATCCGAATAAGGAGCGAAAATGGCACCGACGCGGTCCTGATTTATGATGCCGTAAAGAATTCCTTCTGTCACACCGGTCAGCATATGACCGCCGTAATGTTCCACAATGGGAAGCTTCCCGAAATTCAGAAAGTCACTGATGAGGACACTGCTGTTAGCGGATTCAAATAAATTGGCATCCACCTCAAATTGAAGGGGGTATTGTACCGAAAGAAATCCGATTCCCAGCACCAGTAGTGGGAAAGCCCACTTCTCCCAGTGGCATAAAATCGGCGCACATGGCCTGTTTCTGTATACAACATACAGGCCGGCTGTCACAAGCACCAGAAGGACACAGGCTGCTGCGTAGTACTTTCCGGGAGCTGCCGCAAATACATGATATTGCGTGAGAACATTCAGAAGTTCAATGTAAAAAGAGGTGAAAAGCGGAAGAATTGCGAATGTGATACTGGCAATATTCATTGCCATTCCAAAACTTGAATGAGAAATGGTCTGTTTCTGACACCTGATCAGAAAAACGACCACGCCGGAGCAGGCAAGAATCTGAAGTACAGCAAGGATCTCTCCATTTCCCAGTGACGGAGAAATCAGGACAGCGACCGGAAATACAGAAACGGAAGCAATGAGAAGTGCCTGTTCATAGGGGCGAAGGTCAATTTTCCGATGCAGCGGAGTAAGAATGTATATAAAATGCAGCAGTGCAATGATAAAAATCAGAACCGAGGAATACGAAAACGTTCTGCCGCCCGTCTGTGCCTCTTCCTCGAAGTACGTAATGCCGGAAAGAACCAGGCCTGTCAGGGCAATCCACTGAAACGAATCCAGAAATTCCCATGTCGCTTTCTGATTGTCATCACAGCAATTGCCCTTCTTCTGACGAAGATAGCAGAAAAAGCTGATGCAGAGGGATGCCACAGTGGCAAAAAGCAGGAACCACAGCAAGAAGTTTCTTGTTACCCTGGAGATGTCATAGTCGGTGATCAATCCCCCTCCAAAAGTACGGTCAAAGGAAGTGACCCCGGTCCGGTTTCGGGAAAGCGGATTAAAATGTAAAACATAACAGCCAGCGCAGCAGACACCCCAGATCAAACCATTTTTATTCCATTTCATTGATTTGCTCCCAACCCTTCGTTCTATTTCCCATACTTTACGATGGATTCCACAACATACCGTTGTCTGGTAAAGACGGTCTTTAAAATCAGCGCCGCATACTTCACCAGAATTGTCAGAAGGACACTGATTCCGAAGAAGCAGAATGATAGAAATAAAATGGTCGTCGTCCAGCCCGCCACCGGATGAATGGTCAGATACGTGATCAGGGAATAGATCGCAACACCTATGGTAATCAGCATCATAAGAACGGAAAACCTCATGGCAAACTGATAGGCGATATTCGTATACAGAATAAGTGCATCGGTTGCGGTTTCCTTCTGGTTTGCTCTCTCCTCTGCTCTCGCCACAGGAAGCGGTGCCACCTGCTCATAATAGAGCGCGTCCGTGGGAAGACCACAGTTCGCATAGATGGCCTTCCGATAAGGTATGGTTTTGCTCATCGACTGCACCCGGCTGATGCTCCGTCTGGACAGGATGCGAAAAGCCTCGGTGCGAAGCGGATACTGTGCACTGGAATTCCTGTTGTAAATTGTATAGAAAGCCTTGGAAAGCCTGTGTCCGCTGTCCTTCGGGCACGCAGCCACAATGTCAAACCCTTCCAGACACCGGCGATACACCCTTTCCATCATGTCCGCAGGATAAGAAATCACCGTGCTGTCAAATTCGTAGACAAAATCGCCGATACTCAGGTCTACGCCGGCGTCCATGGACAGCTCCAGACCCTGAAAATAGCTCATGGACAGAACCGAAATCGTGGTTCCCTCCAGATTCTCCGCAAATTTCCGGATCAGCTCCGCGCTGCCATCCGTGGAGGCATCGTTCACGCAGATAATCTCATATTTCTTATAACTATGATTCAGAAATGTCTGAAGCATGTTCAGAAACTGCTCCAGCGATTTCTCCGCGTTGTGTACGTAGACAACTGCGGAAATAAAATTACTCTCCTTATTGATATTCTCACTCATCTTTCAGCACCTCATCCAGATCATAGACAGTATTGATCTTCCCGGAAAGCACGGATACATACGTCGGATTCACACTGAATTTCCGGACCACCGTTGGCCTGGAGTCATCGACTTCCGAAGCCTTCAGAATCGGTTTCATGGAAAACAGTGAGCTTCGATAGGAAAAATCCATGTCATCCTTCATATACTTGCGTGCGAGATGGGACATATACGGCCACGCACTCTCAGGCCTTGCCGGGCAGTCATTACAATTGCCCAGGGCCTGCGGCGTGCAGAAACCGTCCGCCCGCTTCTGCTGGCAGGCAAAAGTCGGGAGCTCCTCATAGCTGGTAGCATGCGGCGTGAAGGTAACCGAGGTGAGGGAGTGGAAGCCTGTTTTGCCAAAGGGCATAATGGAAAAAAAGGGCCCGTCCATCACCGTAAGTCCGACATTCTTAAGCTTCTCTCCCGCATCACACAGAATAATCTCGCACAGTTCATACTTGATCTGAAACGTGTCAAATCCGAGAAGCTTCGTGATCTCATTGGTCGCCGCATAGGTCGCGTTCAGAAGAAAAGGGGTCCGATAGCTCTCTCCGCCTGCCGTGGTAAGCCGGAAGAATTCCTCCCCCTTCCGAATATCCGTCAAGCGGACATTGTACTGAATCGTAACGTTTGGAAACCTGGCAAGCTCCGAAAGAAAGTAATCGCGCAGAATAGCAGCATCATAGGTATATTCCTTTGTAAGAAACGCTCCGTCGCACAAATCCTGCTTAAAATAGCGGCTGGGATTGATTTCTTCACAGGGGATCCCGGCATTCTCGCAGAATCTTACAAACTGATCAGCATTCGTCCAGGAAAACCTCGCACTGGTCGCATAAATCTGATCAAAGTCCGTCAGGACACAGAATGCATAATCATCCATGAAACGCCGGAAATAGTGTGCCGATTTTTCCGCCGTGGAAAGAGACCTTGGATAGTGATAGCCCATATGCACCCGTGCCTGGTTGATGTACGTTGCCCGGGAAAAAGCCGCTGGGTCGCGCTCCAGCACGATGATCGTCTGCTTCTCATGATGCCGCGCACAATACAGCGCACTGTACAGGCCATAAAGGCCTGCCCCAAGGATAATTCGGTCATAATATTTATCGTTCTCGCCGCCTGTGGAATACACGAATTGTCTGCCTCCAATCATTACGCACGGCCTGCGTGCTTTGCATACCTTCGGAAAAGAGCTTTGCCGCCAAGAACCAGCAGAATCATAACAGCTCCTCCATTGATGCAGTAAGCCAGTTTCTGCAAACCGGTCTTGCGATAGATCACCATGATATGCCCGATCCCCTCTTCCCCTTCCGGAAGATAGACACGGACGCACCCGCCGCCGTCTGACTTTCCTGTACGAAGCTGCCGTGCAGGCTGCCCGCTCTCATCCAGAAGATAAGCCTCATAGCCCTTATAATACAGATAGGGAACATCATAATACTCCCAATGCAGAGGAACATACACCTCATAATACTTCCCGTGCTCATATTTGGTCCCGTCTGCTCCGCCCTTCGTGGGATCGTATGACTTCTCAGGCTCTTTCAGCTCATCGCGAACGGCTTCATCCGGCATCCATTCCTCTCCGGCGCCAAGCCCTGCGATCTGATCCGTGAAAAGCTCACTTCCAGGAGAAGTTCTTTCTCCGTAATTCGCACTGTCCGTCAGAGTCTGCCAGGCAAAGGATACCACCAGCAGTGCCAGCAGCGCATACTGAATTCTCCTGAAATGCCCCTGGTTTTCCTCCCAAAGGCAGAACATCAGAACAGCTCCCGCCGTGGCAGGTCCCAGAAGCCGTGAAGGAAATTGAACAAACTCGCAATAATGCCCGAACGTCTTCCAGAACATGCTGCAGAAAACGAGCACGATGAAAAGGAAGGTTGCCGTCAGACCTGACCAAAGGATCCTTTTCTGCATCATCTCCCCATGCCTTCCAAGTGTTTGAAGAAATGCAATCACAAGGAAAACACACAGAAGCATCATCCCGATTCCCATCGCAGAAGGAAACTGCGACCATGAGACCGTCTGCTCCGAGACGGGATACAGCGGATTGGTCTGAAAGTGATATTTCTGACAGGAAAGCTGCTCCAGAGCTGGCAGCCAGAAGCCAACAGAGAGGAACGCTCCGCCCAGAGCGCAGCACACAAGATCCCGCAGTATAACCGGCTTCTTTACAATTCTGTCAGCACTTACAAGAACCATTACCAACAGAAAAACAATCAGCAGAATCGCTGTACTGACATGAGAAAGCAATACGCAGACAGCTCCGCACGTAAAAAGAACCAGGTCTCTTCTCCGATAATCCCGGTGCAGGATATTGAGGAGCTCGCCGATACAAACCGGCAAAAAGGCCATGGCGGTATAGCTCCCGACCGCCTGGACCGAATACAGATACCTCGTGTACTGTAGGCTCATAATGTACATCGAGGCTCCACAGACGCTGACTACACTATGCTTTCTCTTACCAAGAAGCTCAACCGCTGTATACATATTGAGCCAGGCTGTCACGGTCACGGCCACTACATAGATTTTATAACTGATTTCCAGCGACAGCCCCATCAGTCGAAGCAGTGCCGGAAAATAAAGGAAACAATCCGGATAGAAGAAGCCGACCCCATAGCCGAACGAATAGGCCTCCGCGAAATGAATCTTGGCAGGAAAAACACCTTCCTTCAGTGCAAGATACAGGCTTTCGATTCTTGCCAGATGAAAAGGGGCATCGGTGCTCATGTAAAGGCCCTTCGGCAGCAGTGGGTACAGAACAGTAAGCAGAGAAGCTGCAGCTGCAAGAAAAGTCACGATTCGATATCTTTTCCTCATCTCTCTATTCGTATTCATTCTCCCTTTTCTCTCCGTTTCTTGCGCATCAACGTGTGCTATTATAAAATACTTCTGTTTCTGATGCACATTCACTTTCGGAGTATCCAATGAATAAAATCTCAGTTCTTTCTATCGCCGTCTTCGATCTTCTCCTGACGGCTGTTTTTCTTCTTGCAAACACCTTCACAGCCAATGGAACGAAGACACAAACGCTCTCTCTTCCGATATACGGGCAGGCTCTTCTGCTTGCAGCCTCCGTATTCCTTCTGGCCTTTCTTCTGCTTCGAATGCATCTGCCCGTCCGGAAGGCTCCGGTCTCTCAGACAGCACAGGCGTTTCCCGGAAAACGCATCTTTTTGGGGAACTTCCTTCTCCTTACCCTTTCCTGGACTCTCTGCCTTCTTGTCTACTTCCCCGGAGTCGGAATGAATGACGGCCTGAATGTCCTCATGGGACGCCTTTCCAGTGCCAATCAGTTTCCTGTCTATTACTGCATCTATGTGGTAATCCTTGGCAAAATCGGTAACCTCCTGGGCTCTCTTCAATATGCCGTTGCTCTCTATTCTGTACTGCAGATTCTTCTTACCGCAGCCATCTGTGCAGGAATCCTGACCTTTCTCCAGGCAAAATCTTCCTCCCGCCTTTTCCGGCTTCTTGCAGCCGCATATTATATTCTGCAGCCGGCACTGGCCATCTACTCCATCTCCATGCTGAAGGACACGGTCTTTTCTTCACTCCTTGTCCTCTATGGCATTCTGCTCTTTCTTATGAAGGAAACGAGTTTCCGCAATCCCGCGGAAGGCTCCTTTGTGCCGGACAACCAGCGCAGAAAAGCTCTTTTCCTGCTGTTTCTCGTTTCCTCTCTGCTGATCAGCGTTCTTCGCAGCAATGGAATCTACATTGTGGCAGCCTGCCTTCTGTTCCTGCTGATCACCGATCCGCGTGGTCGAAAGCAGCTTCTCATTACTGCTCTTTCTGTACTTCTCGTGAATATCGCAGGCTCCATGATCATGCAGCATTATAACGTTCGTCATAATGCTTCCGAAACACTTGGCATTCCCATCCAGCAGATCAGTGCCGTCGTCGCATGTGACGGAGATCTCTCCTCCGAGGAAGAGGACATCCTGCGGCAGTATATCGAACCGGAGAAAATCAGAGAGCTTTACTATCCCGGCAGCGCCGATCCCGTCAAGTGGAGCGACTCTTTTAACCGACCCTATCTGAATGCCAGCACGGGAGAATTTCTTTCTCTTTGGGCCGGGCTTCTTCCAAGAAATTTCAGGATTTACGTGCAGGCTTATCTGCAGGAAACCTATTGGTTCTGGGCTCCGGTTCAGCAGGGCGGCATTCAGATGTTTGATACCATCGAAGACATCATGGATAATGATTATCTTGCTGACTTTCTGGTTCAGAATGGCATCCATGACGCACCGGTTCTGAAGGGAACCGCTTCCGATTTCCTGAAATCATTTTATCAGTCCGGCAGCCATTTCTTCCGTGAAGGGGTCTGCTTCTGGATCATGATCTTTTCCATTGTGCTGGCTTCCTGCAGGAAATGGAAGCTTCGTCAGATTCTTCCCTTCTATCTTCCTCAGCTTCTGACCTGGCTCACCATCATGGTTTCCACACCGATCAATAACTCCTTCCGGTATGTACTCTTCTATGCGTATGCCATGCCAATCTATGTGCTGTTCATGACCCATCATGCAAACGCATCGACATCATCGGCAGGAGTTCACTCACTGTACAAATTCCGATAAGCCTCCGGGATATCATGTCCCTGCTCTTTGGCATACTCTTTGTAATACTGTTCCCGCGGAACCGCCGTCACAGAATGCTTATGGTAGTACAGCGCAGTGGACTCATTCGTATAGTTGGTCTTATCCTCCGACAACTGCAAATGCATGAACGGACCCTGGTCATCATTCATCTCCGGAACGTAGATATCTTCCAGGTTTGGATCATTCAGGAGCTCAATTCGCTCCTCCATCTGAATCACAAAGTCTCGAAGTCTTCCGCTCCTTGCAAAGTCATAGCATAAATACGCTGCAGACTGCTTCACGCCGGGCTTTACTCCCAAAAGCATAAAAAGAAGGATCCCTGCAGCTGCAAGAACAGCAGCCCTCCTTCCCGGCCTGCGATCCTCCATTGTCTTGAAACGCACCCAGCTTCCAAGGAGCAAGAGCGCGACGGTCATGGTCAGAATCATGGTCTGATAGACGATGTCGAAATATCCCCCGGAGATCCCGGCTGTGTTTCCTGCCGCATAAATTCCAGGAGCCTCAACAGAGGCATACAGAAGGAACAGATACAGCAGGATAAGGCCAACCGGTATTCTCCGAAGCGCTCCAAGTCTATCCCATCGCACCAATCGGACCCCAAGAAAAAATACCAGAACAACGTACGCCATGAGAAGTGGCACATGCACAAAATATTCCCGCATATGCTGCAGGCCCTGAATCATACAGGAAATGGGCATTAGCAGAATTGCCGAAGGATGCAGCCCGAAGCCCTCTCCTCCACGTGTCAGATTTCCAGGTGATATGATACAGAAATAAAGACCAATCAGAATTTCGATGATCGGAATCCACAGAA